>OJOP01001267.1_pt1 | contig 12089 bp, 6 predicted proteins | sample 1598161 | NCBI WGS metagenome assembly OJOP01 (sample SAMN01915206, study PRJEB22387) | human gut metagenome | isolation source: stool | host: Homo sapiens | place: USA | reverse complement strand
ACGGCGAGATCGTGCTGAACCCCACGCAGGAGCAGCGCAAGGTGAGCGACCTTGCTCTGACCGTTGCCGCCACTATGGATAAGATCGTGATGATCGAGGCCGGCGCCAACGAGGTGGACGAGGACACAATGCTGACCGCCATCAAGACCGCACACGTTGAGATCAAGAAGATCATCGAGTTCATCAACAAGATCGTGGCCGAGCGCGGCAAGCCGAAGATCGACTTCCAGGTGGTGGGTCTGGACATGGATGTGTTCCACGCCATCCAGAATAAGTACTTGGACGATTTCAAGGCCGCTATGGACACCGACGACAAGAACGTGCGTGACGCAGCCCTGCTGCCCATCGTGGACAAGATCGCCGAGGAATACCCCGACCTGTCTGCCGCCGATCTGGATCTGGTAAGCTACAAGATGCAGAAGTTCGTGGTGCGCCGCTGGCTGCTGGATGAAGGCAAGCGCGTGGACGGCCGCGGCATCAACGAGATCCGCCCGCTGGCCGCAGAGGTGGGCATCCTGCCCCGCGTGCACGGCTCCGGTATGTTCACCCGTGGCCAGACGCAGGTGCTTACCACCTGCACGCTGGGCGGCACCAAGGACAACCAGTTGATGGATGATCTGACCGACGAGCAGACCAAGCGCTATATCCACCACTACAACTTCCCGCCGTACTCTGTGGGCGAGGCACGCGCACCGCGCAGCCCCGGCCGCCGCGAGATCGGCCACGGCGCATTGGCCGAGCGTGCTCTGGTGCCGGTGCTGCCCTCCTTGGAGGAGTTCCCCTACACCATCCGCTGCGTGTCCGAGGTGCTCAGCTCTAACGGCTCCACCTCTCAGGCTTCCATCTGCGGCTCTACGCTGGCACTGATGGACGCAGGCGTGCCCATCAAGGCTCCGGTTGCCGGTATCTCCTGCGGTCTGATCACCGAGGGCGAGCGCTGGATGACCATGCTGGACATTCAGGGCGTGGAGGACTTCCACGGCGATATGGACTTTAAGGTTGGCGGCACCCGCAAGGGCATCACCGCCATCCAGATGGACATCAAGATCGATGGCCTGACCTACGACATCATTGCCGAGGCCTTCGAGAAGTGCCGCAAGGGCCGGCTGTATATTCTGGACGAGATCATCAAGCCTGTGATCGCCGAGCCCCGTCAGGAGCTGAGCCGCTGGGCACCCAAGATGTTCAGCATGATGATCCCCACCGACAAGATCAAAGACGTGATCGGTAAGGGCGGTAAGGTCATTCAGGACATCTGCGCCACCTGCAACTGCAAGATCGACGTGCAGGAGGACGGCCATGTGTTCGTCTCCGCCGTGGATCAGGAGGACGCAAAGCGCGCCATCTTTACCATCAAGACCATTGTGGAGGACCCCGAGATCGGTGCCATCTACAAGGGCAAGGTGACCCGCCTGATGAACTTTGGTGCCTTTGTGGAGATCGCCCCGGGCAAGGAAGGCCTTGTGCATATCTCCAAGCTGGACACCAAGCGCGTGGAGCGGGTAGAGGACGTGGTTGCCGTGGGCGATGCCATCGTGGTCAAGGTGACCGACATCGACCAGCAGGGCCGCATCAACCTGAGCCGCCGCGACGCCATTCTGGCTCTGGAAGCCAAAAGGGCCGCCCAGCAGCAGTAAAAACCTAATACAGATTGCATAAAATAAGAGCCGCTGTACTTTTTGTACAGCGGCTCTTTTGCGTGTACCCCCTCAGGCTCACTGCGTTCGCCAGCTCCACCCAAAAAGCTCCCCCTTCGGGGGAGCTGGCATCGAGCAAAGCGAGATGCCTGAGAGGGTTCGTGCCTAAACCCCACCCGTGAAAAGGCAATTCTGGAAAATCCGCAGATTTTCCAGAATTGCAAATTAAAAAATATATTTTCCGCTGATTATGCGCAGAGCAACGCGGAGCGCATTCAAAATCGTGCTGCGCCCGGCAGGGGAAGGGCACAAAAAATGCTCCCCCTTGCGGGGGAGCAAATTCGGTACACAACGCCACGCTGTGCCGAAAAGAAAGGAGTGCAAAGTCAGTTTTCCTTTTTGCCCTGACGGTTCAGCACCCAGCCTGCGGCAAACAGCAACACGCCGCTGCAGGCCAGCACCGGCACGGGCCAGTTCAACTGGCCGGTCTGGGGCAGAACAGGCTTATCGGGGGTGGAAGGGGAGACCGGGTTATCCGGATTTTCGGGGCTTACGGGGTTGTCCGGGGTGCCGGGACTTACCGGGTTATCCGGTGTGCCGGGGCTCACCGGCGTATCCGGGTTATCCGGCTGCTCCGGAAGATCGGGGGTGTCCGGTGTGTCGGGCGTATCCGGCGGCGTGTCAGGCACATCCGGGGGGTCGGGGGTGTCCGGCGTTTCCGGGATGGTAGCGCCTACCTTGGGGGTGGCGTCCACATCGTAGATCCAGTTGTCGCCATCGGGCATGGGGATGGACACAAGGAAGGGCTTGATGGCCTCGTAGCCGTGGGATGCCTCGGTCTGCACGACCAAGTACAGACCCTGCGGCAGCTTGGTAATGTTGGCATAGCCCTCTTCGTTCACGTCCTGCTGGGCGGCAATGGCGGGCACAGCGGGCAGATACTTTACCAGCTGGTCAGCCAGCGTGCTGTCGGAAAGATCGCCCAGCACGACACCGCAGCCCGTAAAATCGCCGGTATAGTCAAAGTACAGGTTGCCGTTGGTGCGCTTGACGGTGGCCACCTGATACAGGGTAAGCTCGCCGCCGCGCAGGGGCACATCGTTGTGGGTGTCGTACAGACGGACGTGGAGCGAGCCCAGACGCCCCAGTACAATGTTGGCACTGGTGGCAAACGCCGGCAGGGCGCAGCATACCACAAGGCACATAGCCAGCAGCACAGCCGCCAGACGATGACGCAAATCAATGCTTTTCATGTTCTTCACCTCTCGTTTTCTTGGGTTTGCGTGTAGAAATCAGCATACCGATCAGCAAGATCAGCAGCATGGGCAGCGCCATAATGGGCGCAACAATAATGGGTTCAATTTTAAGCGCTTCGGCGGTAACGCGGAGGTGCTTGTACTGATCCGGGGTCTCTACGCGGCGGCCGCGCACCAGCAGGCGGTGGGTGTTGATGCCGTAGGGGGTGCAGGTCATCAGGGTGACGTAGTCCTTGCCTTCGGCGATCTTCAGCTCATCGGTCTCGGTGGGCAGCACGATGGAAATTTTGTCCACCTCGTAGGTGAGCACCCGGTCCAGCACGGTGATGGTAAAGGTATCGCCCACTTCCAGCTGGTCGAGGTTGGTAAACAGCTTTGCGCTGGGCAGGCCGCGGTGCGCCGAGATGACCGCGTGGGTGGACGCGCCGCCCACCGGCAGGCTGGTGCCCTCCAGGTGGCCTGCGGCGATCTGCAATACGCCGTCGCTGGTGCCGTGGTAGATGGGCAGCTCCACGCCGATTTTGGAAATGGTGATGTAACCCATAATGCCGGTGCCGGTAATATCCAGCGTTTCGTTGTAGCCGGTAAGCTGATCCGGGCGGTAAAGGGCGTTTTCGTTGGCGGCCACCTGTGCGTTAAAGGCATCGGCGGCGTCAAAGTAGGCGCTGTAATCCGCATCGGTCATTTTGTCCACGTCCTGCGCGTAGCTTGCCACCGCGCGGGACTGGTTGCGCTGGTTGACGTAATCGCTGATAGTGGGGTATAACATCACGGATAGACCCACGAAAAAGACGAGGATCAGGATGATGGTGCTTTTGTTCTTTTTCATGGGCTACTCCCTAATGTTATAAGGATAGGAGCGGGGGCCTTGCAGCCCCTTTGCTCCGGGTTCTTGGGGGAAATGGAGCTTACTTGTTCTCCATGCGCTTCTTGGTGACCAGCAGAACGATGGCCGCAACCATCAGGCCGCCGCCGACCACATAGAACAGGGTAGTGCCGATGCCGCCGGTGGAGGGCAGGGTAATGCCGCCGGCTTTTTTGTTGATGATTTTATTATTCAGGTTGGATTCACCGGACAGATTAACATTGTGTTCGTCGTGCGTTGCAGAAATGACGATTTTAGTTTTGTCACAGGCACTGTAACCGGTGGGAGGGGTGGTCTCCTTCAGGTAGTAAGTACCGGCGTCCAGACCCTTAACGTTAAACTGGCCCTTGTCGTCAGAGAACATTTCTTCGCCATCTTCAGTTCCAAAGTAGCGAGAGTAAGTGCCGTCAGCATTCTTTTTGAGCTTGATCTCATCTTCATCATTGCAAGCTTCACCGCTGTACAGACGGAAGCCAGCGCCCTCCAGCTTGTTGTTCTCGTTATCATCATCGTGATACTTGGTGTTGTTCAGCTGGTAGGTGTACACACGGACTTCGCTTTCGGGAGTGAAGCCCCAGTATGCGCTGTTTCTGGGGTTATTAGAGTACTGGAGCTGTACTTTGTTTTTGTTATCGGTAGAGCCACTTGTAGTATTGACAGCGGCTTTGTCGTTCAGGTGTGCAGTATAGGTGACCGTAATAGTAGCGCCGTCATTCAAATTGAACCTTGGATCTTCAACACAGGTTTTGACATCAGGAATGCCTACCACAAAATAGTTATGACTTTCAAGATCGGTAGTATCAATGGTATACTTCGAAGAATCGCCGGTGATATCATAGGGAATGCCCTTGGATTCAATGACTACACTATCGAGTCTGTCATAAGTAATGCCCTTGGACAAGGTATCATTGAACAAAACAGCGTACTCGTCATAGTAATCGTAAGCACGGCCATTGTCTCTGCTTGCGGGCAAGGTAGCAATCAGCTTGAACTGGAACTCTTCGTTGATCGCATGGTCAGCGCTGGAACCAAAACCTGCTTCGTTGGTGCCATCCTGATCGTCATAAACTTCCTTCTCAACATAGGGCTTTACAACCTTATGATTAACTAAAACGACATAGGGTGCTTGGGGAACATTCAGCAGGAAGAAGGAATTGTAGGCATGATAGAAATCGCGAAGGTTAAAGTAGGTAGTATCAACGATCAGATAATAACCTGACTCTGGAATGTTGATGCCACCGGTGTGATCTGTAATGACGGGTTTCGGGTTTGCATTGGCATCCGGGTAGAGATAGTGGCATACAACGCGCGCAAAAGCGATGCTGTAATCATCGGAATTATGCCATTTGCTGATAACCGCAAGAACGTCCTGAGCAGTGAAATTAGTTTTAAACTCACCGCCGATGGTAGGATCTGCCGTCAACTGCGCCAGAAACTCGTCAGGCTTAGTGATGCTGCTGCCCCACCCAACGTTGGAAAGCGTCTCATTGTCCTTACTAATAACACCCTTGAAGATCTGGAAAGCGCTGTAACCGTGGAGTTGGTTGAGGTCCTCCTCAGTCTCCCAAGTGTTGTATGCAAACGCCGGGATCGCCATGGCGCACACCATGGCAACTGCCAGCAGCGCAGCCATGAGTTTTTTCATTGCTTTTTTCATGAAAAAAGCCCCTTTCTTTTCTGCCCCTTGCCGCCCCCCTGCGTTTTGCACAGGGGGTAGGGGTGTAGTTTTGTTTGGTCTATCGCGTAAACTTTGCGCTGGGCGGGCGGGGGCTCAGCCCCGGCACGCCAGCAGAAAAGTGCAGTTTAGTCATCTGCTCTCCCTTCGCGTCTGCGCTTGCGGTGGATAAAACTATATGCCAGCGCGGTCAGCATCATTGTGCCGCCCACGGCTGTATACGGGAGTGTACCGGTGCCGCCGGTAGAGGGGAGAACGTAGTCAGAGTTGTCATTGGGGGTGTTTTCGCAGTAGTAGTAGAAGCTGCCAAACATCTGCCCTTCAGCCAACTTGTACTCGCTAAAGGTATCTGTACTCTTAAAGTCGGGAACGCCAGAGGCCGTGTAGCTGTGACTATTGTCAGAAATTACAAAATAATGGTAATTATTCGGTGTCCGATAACCATCAGGCGCTTGTGTTTCCTTCAAGCGATAGAAGGTGTTAACGTCCAGACTGCCAAGCGTTACGTTGCCGCTGGTGTTGGTCACTATATCAGTTTTTTCGCCTTTCCATCCAGTGGTAGCGTTATACTTTTCCAGACTGAACTCTGCACCGGGCAGAACCTTGTCTGGCGTGCCGGAGTACTTGACGATGGTCAAGCGGTTGGAGTTGAAGTCGATACCGGCAGAAGCTCCCGAACTGGAAGTAAAGCTGGTGCTGCATTGCTCGTTCTTCCACTTGCCATTCAGTTCTGCAGTGTTCTCAAAGGTGAAGGTATTGCCTTTAACCAGACCTTCCGTATTAACTCGGTAATGGAAAACCAGCACAAGCGGGGTGCTATCGGGTACCATTGTCCATGCCTTAAGCTGGTGGCTGCTATTGCTGCTGTACTTGGAATAGTAGGTGGACGTGTCAACGTTATTTCCGGCGGCATCGTCATCAAACTTTCCGGCTACACAGGTAAGGTCTGCACGCCATGTGGTTGCTTCCAGCGTACCATCTGCCTGCAGATTGGCATCAAAAACAGAGATGCCTTCCAGCGTTACACGCTTGTTACCAGACCCATCAGCCCACAAATCAGAGGGCACGGTCATGACGTCTTGCAGATCCATGTCGGTGCCATTGTTCAGCGTTGCACCGTAGGGGTTCAGCTTGACCTGATAGGTCAAAAGACCGGTGGTTTCGTCAAAAGTACCGCTCTTGCCAACAACTCTGCGCGTAACTGTTTCGGTAAAGGAGGTATCACCTATCTTATGGCCATTGCGCTCGAACTTGGCAACGTTCTTAAACGATGCGGTATTGTCATTCCAGATGTCGGTACATTTAGGATCCAGCGTAGTGTCGTAGGTGATATTGATTTGCTTGCGGATCTCAGTCACACCGTTATTTGTATATCTGAACGACTCCGGCAACATGGTGATTACCAGCGTGGTGGTTCCGTCTGCGTTTTTGGTGACTGTAGATGTAGCGGGCAGGGCAACGCCATAGTTCTTGATTTGAACGCTGCTTTCGTCCAGAACCAGACCGCGGGGAATGGTATCGGTAATGACCCATTTGGTGTCATTTTCCCATTTCAGCACTCCCTCCGCGTTGAGCTCGATCGTCCAAGGCAGCTTTTGGCCGGGCTGCAGGGTAGTACTGCCGCTGCCGCTCTGAATGTTCGTCCAATTACAATCACCAGCATACTTATAGAAGTAACTTATCGTGTCAGAGCCTTTTGTAATTTTCTGCTCAGCGGTTGCCACAGTGCCATTATTGATGCGGCAGTGGTTCTTGACCGTTGCACCGTAGCTTGGCAGCTGCTGGACGATAGTGCATTTTGTTGTGTAGGTAATGGTCATTGGACCGGGTGCAGTAATGTCTGTAAAGTCTATCTTAAACAGACCCAGATCCGTGCCGTAATCATCTCTTTCACCGGAGTTCCATGCGACGGGCGTAACGGAAACAGAATTCTCATCCTTGTCCTTTACCACAATAGAGGCAAGGTCGATCTCCTGCGCCTTGCATTTTTTACCGGTTGCATCTTCTTGCACGGTACCGCTATAATCGTAGTAAATATAGCTGCTGACATTTGTCGGTTTGATGGTGCTCTTCCACTGCATGGTGGCCTCTGTACCATTATTAGTCGGCTCACCAACTGCCTCTTTGGTAAGAACATCCGAGTCGATGTGGACAGTACCTTCAGAGCTGCTGTCCAGCCCATCGCCCTTCAGATTGCCGGTGTTTTTGACATCCAGACCGGTCAGAGGGATAGCTTTTGTGACCCTTGTCTGGTAGGTGATCTCATACTTGTTGAAGCCTTCCGCAAGCTGGTAGGTGAGGGTCTTGTTTGTGCTGTCGTAGACATCTGATGCTGTGGGCTTGGTCTTGTTGCCGTCTGCATCGGTCTTTGTGACCTTGAAAGAACCGGCAACAAATTCCTGATCTGTGTCGATCGTATCGGTAAATTTAGCGTTGCTAGGCAGATAACGCATGACGTCACCGTTGTTGATCTTGACAGTCCATGTGATGATCTCGCCGTCTTTGCTGAGCTTGCCCGATTTTTCAATATCCTTTGTTTTGATAGAGGTGGAAGTACCTTCTACATCATCACCAAATTTGATAAAGTTTTTTAAATAGTCCCCGTTGTAACTTGTGCTGCCAAAATTATCAGCCTTGACGCGGTAAGTGATGGTATAGGTGCCCTTTTGCAGGGTCTGACCACTAGGGCCCAAGGTGATCATTTTGCCCGTACTACCTGTGGTATCTGCCCAAGAAATGTCGGGCGCAGAACCATCCGGGCCAGTAACTTGGAGGAAGGTGTCAACATAGTCGAAGGTGACCCCGGACGGATTTGTGAGTGTATCGGTCAGCGTCAGGGGGGCTGCTCTGTCCTCTTTCAGGGTAAGTTTTACAGTGTAATCAACGTAAGCATTCTTGCCGTCGTACTTAAGCCCGGCAGATTGTTTATCCAGACTGAATTTCTTTTCCTCGCCGGGCGTGGTGCTTTCTTCGCGCTTAATATAAATGGTGACCTTTGCTTTTTCGTTGACCTTAAACTCATTGCTCCCGCCGGTCGTGACCTTGGTTTGGTCCCACCGGAAATCAAAGTTGACTGTACTTCTGACCTTGGTGGTATTCGACACCTGATCCTGATGAATAAAATCACGGTCATAGGTGAACAGGACGTACCACTTACCGTTTTCCTTTACAAACTGGTAGGTGCCACAAACGCTGCCCTTTGGACCGGTATAGTTCGGATCGATCAAGTCGCCAGTTTCCGAAGCAACGCTCTGCAAGTCAAAAGCCTCCGGCAAAGCTACTTTAACCTTGTAGTCATGGCTTGCAATGTCCTGAGCCGGAATATCCTTCAGTTCAAGGTAGCCGTGCATTTGGTCAGTGACAACGCTGGTGGCAACATCAACGTATTGGCTGCCCTGCTGCTTCTGAATCTTGAAATCAGTAACATAATTAGTACCGTCCAAGGCAGAGCCAACGGTCGTGGTGCTTGCAGTCATGGGCTCACCCGCCAGCGTAAGCATATCGGGGGCTTTCAGGGCGCCGTCAACGGCAGAGGAGAGCATCTCGTCGGCGTACTGGGCGGCGGCAACATCCACCACGGCCAGTACCTCGGCGCTGGAAAGGGTGACCTCAGCCACCTTGCCGTCCACGTCGCCGGAAATAACGGTAAGCGTGTCGTCGTCCGCCTCGCTCACGATGCCCACGGTCTCCACGGGCTGAGCGTCGGTCACGGTGGTGGTCTGCGGCTCGGCAGCGGGGGACACCACGCTGGGGATAAGGGTGTCCGCGCCGGATGCAGAGGTACTGGTGCTGTCCACCGGCTTTGCGGCGGGCTGCTCCGGGTTAGCGGTGTCGGGGAGATCGGGGGTAATCACGCTGTCGGCAGCGGGGGCATCCTCGGCGGCAGGGGCTGCATCCAACGCAGAAGCGCCGGAAGTTTCAAGCGCTGCGCCGTTCTCACCCTCAGCGTCCATGCTGAACTGGTCGTCCAGATCGTCCGCTGCACCATCGGCGCTGCTGTCCACAGCCACGGTGCGGGTGACGTACTTATTATAAATAACGATGTCGCCCACATTGGCGGCGCTGCCGTCCTCGCCGTCCAGCAGCCAGTCCATGTCGCTCATGGAGCTGCGCAGGGAAAGCACGCTGGCCTCCTGCGGGATGGCGCTCTGGGGGATACCGGCGTACTTCAGGCAGTAGGAAAGGAACATCACGTCCCACTCGCCGTAGGGGTTGCCGTAAGACTGGCCGTAGCGGGAGTAGTAGCGCAGGGTCACGCCGTCCGCGGGGTCGATCTCGAAGTTTTTCTCGCTCTGCTCGTAGCCCAGCTGGGTCTTTGCCACGCTGAGCAGGTCCTCGTCCCAGTTGCCGGTCATCACGGCCTCGGCGTTGGCGGCCTGCCACTCCTCGGGGGTCTCAACGTCGGCGGAGGTGTCGCTCAGGCAGGCTACGGTGTGGTGATGCTCCGGCAGGGGGCAGGTAAGCACTTCCTCGTAGCAGGCGTCGGTGTGGTGGTGGTAGATGGGCTCCACGGTGTCCACCGTCGGCTCCAGTGCCACAGGCTCGGCCACAGCCATAGCCGCCAGCTCGGCGCTCTGGGTGGGCTCCACCACCTGCTCCACAAGCTCGCCCTCTTCCAGTCCACAGGTCAGCTCGTACTCGGTGGTATAGCAACTTTCGTCGTGGGTATGCTCAAATTTGTCGCAGATCAGGCTGCCATCCTCGGGGTCGAAGCAGTCGTCACCGTGGACGTGCTCTTCCTCCATGCAGGTCAGAGTCTGCACCTCGGTGTAGCAGTCCTCGGTGTGCTCGTGGGGCACAAACTCGATCTGCGGCTCCAGCGACAGCGGCGCGGGCTCAGCCTCAACGGTGGGCTGGCTGGTCGCAGCAGCGGCGGCCACCTCGTCCGCATTTTCAAGCTCGCCTTCCTCGTAACCGCAGGTGAGCACCTTGGTGTAGCAATCCGCGGTGTGGGTGTGCTCCTCCTCGCCGCACTGGTACTGCGCGGTCATCGAGATGCCCACGCCATGCAGCTGCCAGTTGACGAACAGGGTGGTGATCATGGCAAGTGCCAGCACAAATGCGGTGTAGCGCCGCAGGGTGTGCCGGTTCTCACGGAACCGCTCCATGTACGTTTTAAGAATGTCGTTCATAACGAAATACCTCCTCCCGGGGTCAATGGATCAACGAGAAGCTGGACAAGGGCCATATCCTCAGGAAAACCCTGCCCACGATCTGGCTTTTTTCAACGCAGCCTATCACGCTGCTGCGGCTGTCGATGGAGGTGGCACGGTGGTCGCCCAGCACGAAGTAGCGGTTTTCCGGCACCTGATAGGGGAACCGGATGTCGCATTCGCCCACGGTCAGCGCGTCCACATAGGGTTCGTCCAGCGCCACGCCGTTTACCGAGACTACGCCGTTCACGTCCATATCGATCACATCACCGGGCTGCCCGATGATGCGCTTGAGCAGCAGCTTGTTCTGCCAGTAAAACCCGCACAACTCGCCGTTTTCAATGTGGTTGGATTTTACCAGCAGGATAATGTCTTTATCATTCAACGTAGGGTTCATGCTGTCGCCGGAGACCTGAAGCACCGGCAGAAACAGCGTAGCCAGCAGCACGGCTGCTGCGGCCACCACCACCAGAATATAGATCGTACTGCGCAGCACCCGCTGGTAGCGGCTCTGGTACGCAAGACGCTCACGTTCTGCGGCCACTTCCTCGGTGGAAGGGATGGAAGCGAACCGGATATCGCGTTTTTTCATGTTTCCTCCGAAGGCAGACCGTCGGTGCTGTGGTATTGGTCCAGCAGATCGTTGGCCTTGCGGTCAAATGCCTGCCAGCGCTGCTGCACCTCCTGCTCGGCCTGCTCCACCATGGCTTTGCAGTCGGCCTCGGTCTGGGTGCGTTTTTGCGCGGCGGCGGCAGTCATGGCGTCGCATTCCTGCTGCGCCTGCGCTTTCAGGCTGTCGGCGTCTGCCTGTGCCTGCTCCAGAATGCGCTTGGCCTCGCTGCGCGCCTGCGAAAGGGTATTGGCGGCGGTGGCGTTGGTGTGCAGGGTGATGATATCACAGCTCTTGTACAGGGTATCCAGGTCCACATACTCGGCATACTGGCGGGCTTCATCGTTGGGGTACAGGTCGTAAGCCAGCAGCTTGCAGCCACAGCCGCTTAAGTGGCGCAGCACAGTGCGGCCAATGTTGCCGGTGCCGATCACACCCACCGTCATACGGGTGATATCGCGGCCCATCTTGCCGTTCAGTGAATAATCCTGGGCATCGGCACGGCGCAGAATCTGGCCCACTTTGCGGTTGCACATCAGCATCAGCATAATGGCATAATCGGCCACACCTGCCGGCGGATACCAGGAATGGGAGATGCGCATGCCAAGCTCCTTGGCTTTCTGCTGCGGGATATGGTCATAGCCAATGCTGCGGCAGGGCAGGAATCTGACCCCCATCGCGGCCCAGGCTTCCAGATATTCCGGTGCAATCAGGCAGGGGTTGGTGCTGACGGCATCGCAGCCTTTGGCAAGTTCCAGGTTATCCGGCGTGGGAACCTCTGCGGTATAGGCATAATCAATGCCGTACTGTTTGCTGTATGGATCACAATAGGCTTGCTCGTCGAAAGGACGGAGGGCATAAAACATGATCTTCATGGTACAACCTCCTTAATA
>OJOP01001264.1_pt1 | contig 12121 bp, 9 predicted proteins | sample 1598161 | NCBI WGS metagenome assembly OJOP01 (sample SAMN01915206, study PRJEB22387) | human gut metagenome | isolation source: stool | host: Homo sapiens | place: USA | reverse complement strand
AATCACTCTATCAGCTGTTGCCCGGCTATTTGGTGCGCGTTTCATACATTGCCTTGCGGCAATGGCCCGTTGCTCGGAGCGAACAGTCCATATTCAGGGTGCAGTGCACCCGTATTTTTTAAAATGACTGGAAAATCACCGGCGTCTGAACGCCAGATCAAGCCTCAGGGTCTCCTTGCACTTACTGCATTTTACTTGCAGTGTGCCGGAACACCCATCAATTTTTTTGTATAGCTTATTACCGCAAACAGGGCAGAACCTCCAGCCGATGCTGAATTGTGCCTGCTGTATATTGCTCAGCGGTTTATTTTTAAAAGAACGATTATTTGACTGAATCATGTTCATTCTCCAAATCGGATGATGTCCAATGGATGGCAGTGGATGGGTTTGCCTTTTATGACCTGCATCTGCTGTAGTCTGATCCTGATAGCAGACCACGATACTCCCATCCGCGCAGCCATCTCCAGAATTTTTTCATAGTTCGGGTCAGATGCGGATTTGTACAGGATTCCATTCGGCAAACGCAGCGCTGCCCGTTCTATTTCGGCGTTAACTAGAAATGTTGGCATCAGCAGCTCTGCTGCAAGGGTATTCGCTTGCCATTCTTCCCACGAGGGCTGTCCGCTTCGTTCCCGATAGGCAATGTGCCCACGGCACTTGACTGCTTTTCCGTAGTCGTTCGGAAACTGGTCAGCCAGAATATGGTGTGCCGCTTCATGCGCTATCGTGAAATTCCGGCATCCAGTGCAGCTGTCTGCCGCAAGGGCGGAATCGATTACAACGTCCCTTGGCATAAAAACCTCTACAAGCTTTGTCCCATCCCCCAAGATTACAGTAAACCTGCATTTCTGGAAAACGGTCAGTCCAAGGATGCTGCCATCGCTGCACAGCGGCAGCATTTTCACATTCAGCCCAAGAACAGAACTTGCAAACTGCTCTAGGTTAATAGGTGACGGGTCATCTTTGCTGATCCCGAAGCGGGTATAATACTGGTCGATATACTTACCCGCTATGCGCGAAAGGTCTGCGCGGGATAAGTACCTTGCCATTACGAAACACGGCTTTCCGGCACAGAGCAGTAGGCTTCCACGAACCACTTGCCCTGTTCAAGCCAAAGATTCCGCTTCTGCCCGCAGATCATGCAGGTGAAGCACTGCCCCTTCCCGCCAAGGCGCGATGTGCCACGCCTGACAGCCAAAACACGGTCGATTCCATAGATATGACTTTTGTCGTAATTGATGGCAAGAGGTCGGATCTTGCCATCAGAGGTAAAGCGAACGTCCACTTCAACATATCTCTTTTCGCGGTGGAACTTGTTGTCATCACGCATCGAGGGGCCTCCTTCTCATTTTTTAGGTTGTTTTGCAGTGGTTTAATTTGGATTTTTTACACCAAATTGGTGTTTACGGCTCGATTATACTGCGATTAGTTTTAGTTGTCAACTACAAATTTACGAAAATATTTTCGAAATCCAGTTGATTTTACTTAAATCACGCATTACAGCACAAGTCACAACCGTTAGTGTTCCTTCACTCCCATTTTTCCTTAACCTTGTCTGGCACGTCAATCAAGCCAAATCGGTAGAGCAGCCCATATCATCCTTCATCAGCGCGAGCAATGGTCGATTATTTTATCAGCTTAGTCCAGAGAGTGACCGCATTACAAGATCAATGTCCTGATTTTCCAGTTCCTGAATGATGTGCAGGTAGGTTTTCTGCGTGGTTGTCATGCTGGAATGCCCCAGCCGCCTTGCCACGCTTGCAATAGATACACCAGCAAACAGAAGCACCGAAGCGTGGGTATGCCGCAGACCATGTACCGAGATGACCGGGATCTTGGCCCGGTTGCAGTGCCGTTCCAGAACATCGTTGACGGTGGAATTGTAGGCGTGTTCCTTGAACACGAAAATCGGCTTATCTTCAGGAACGTCCTTTACCAGTGCTGCGAACTGGATCACCGTCTGCCAGTCGATCTGAATTTTGCGGACAGACGATTTATTTTTTGTCGGCAGAAATCCGCCGTTCCCCTTATAATCCCATGTTTTATTGATGGAAAGTATCTGGTGCGAAAAGTCAAAATCCGCAGGAGTGATCGCCAAAGCTTCGGAAAAGCGGATGCCGGTTTTGGCAATCAGCAAAATCATCCAGTCCCAGTTGAGTTTTCCCTGTAGATCCAAGTCGCTCAACAAAAGATGCAGTTCAAACTGGTTCAGGTATTTCACCTTTTTAGGCACCGGGGGCTTGCCTTTGATGATTGCTTTTCGGGTCGGATCTTTCACAATCAGTCCATCATCTACGGCATCCATGATGGCACCTTTCAGCTGATGGTGGAAGTCCATCGTGGTCTGACGCTCATGGCCTACGGCATAATCGTTCAAAAGCTGCTGATACGTCACTCTGGAAACCTCGCACAACTTCAAATCAGGTGCCAGCCTTTTCACCCAAGAAAGGGTCATTTTGTACTTATCCAATGTAACCGGGCGAACTGCGCCCTCTTTGTATACGGCAACCCACTGCTCATAATAATCGCAGAACAGGTTGTTTTCATTCATTTCGTTTAACACGTTTTACCTCCAAAATCGGTTTTATATGCTCACGCTGATGAAGGGTGATAAGGGTATCAATACGTCTAAGGCAATCTGCAATTTTTTGTTGCTCTGCTTTATCTTTCGGGTATTTCACCGTTGTTTTTTGAACATTGGTTTTACTAAGGGATAGAACTTTAATGCCCTGCATCAACGGTAAAAGCTGGTGATGATAGGAGCTTGAATTCATGTAGTAGCCGAAATAGCCTTCTGCTGTTTTGTTTTTGGGACGACACACCATCGTATGAAGTCCTGCCACAACATCTTTATCCTGAATATTGACGATTTCACAGACTTTTCCGGTCGTTTCATCTTCAGCAGTATCAGCAATGATGATATCTCCGTTTTGCAGAAGTGCACCTTTGAAATCGTCTTTGCTTCTCCCGGTTATAAACGGAAGTTCATCGTTCTGAACGTCTAACACAGAGCCATATTTTATCAGGACATCGCCATAGTGGACATTCCGAACAGAGCCACTTTCTTGGTTTAGTTCAGCACGGGAAAGCGTATTATTTGGAACTGTAAAATCAAACTCTTCATCCAGCTTACGCTGTTCCCAAGTAGGAGTGTTTTGGGATCTTGGCGCGAAAAAAGAGCCGAGGACGCGCCTCGGCTCTTGGTCAGCAGGGTGATTTTGCACCCATTTTATGATTCTTTTGGCATTTTCAAATCAAATCCGCCACTTACGATGAACTCGCGCAAGAGTTTATCATACTTGACAGGCACCTTGGGCGGAATAAGCTTTGTACCCTCGATTGCTTCAAAATATGCCTTTGCTTTTGCCTTATCTACGGTGGCTTTCAGGTCATCAAAACGGCCAAACTCGTTAATGTTGGCTTCGGTGATGTTTGCACGCATGAATGCCCGCAGCTTCTTTTCGTCCAAGCCGAAAACTTCAGCTACTTTGTAGATCTGGTCGTTCTGCTTTTGGGCGATGTACTCGGCAATGTACTCCCGCAAGGTCTTTCCCGGCTGCGGAACCACTGCGCCGCTTTGAATGTCGTGCAGGAAAATATTAGCGTACTTCTGCTCTTCCTGCGAGAGGGTGGCAAAGGTCTTGTGCAGCTCCGTTTCGGCCTGATGGATGGCTTCTGCTTCTGCACCCTCCTGATAGAAAATTTTCAGGTACTTTTCAAAGCGGGAGTTCATGTAATCCGTGTCGATGTCAGCAGTATCAATGGTGGTCAGATAGCTGTTCACCGCATAGGGAACGTCATCGTCCGGGTCATTTTCACCGCCATCCGGATTCGGCGTGAACAGCTCTTTATAGCGGAGTGCCAGCACTTTGAACGTTCTCTCGTCAAAGTCCGTATGAAATTCCGTTTTCTCATCTGTATCCTCGTTGATGATCACAATGGGCTTATCCCACTCGAAGCCCTGCACCTTGGCTGCTTCCAGATTTTCGTTGAAGGACTGGAACAGGTCGGCAAACTTTTTGCGCTCTGCCATATCCGCAGGGATCTGCGAAAACTCTTCAATGCCCGCCGACACAAACAGATCTTTGATCTCCGCATAGAGGGCATTCAGCTTTTCCACGTTCTTGTCCAGTTTATCTACAAACAGGCCAAACGGTTTATCACCGGAATACTCTTTTACCGCATCTGCGATATTTTTCTCCATCGTATGCGGACGGCGGTAATACTTGATGGTGCCAAACTGTTTGTCATCGCCAAACAGTCGGTTGGTGCGGGAGAACGCCTGAATCAGATTTTCGTATTGCAGCATTTTATCCAGATACAGGGTGTTGATCCACTTGGAGTCAAAGCCTGTCAGCATCTGATCCACCACGATCAGCAGATCAAGCTGTTTTTCCGGGGTATGCTCGATGCGCTGGTAGGGTGATTTGTGCGCCAGACGTGCCGCAATGTCCTTTTTCATCTTGGCAAAGGTCGGAATGCTGAAGTCCTGTCCATAGCGGGCGTTATAGTCTTCTACGATCTCTTTTAGCCCTTCTTCTTTGGTGATGCCTTTGCCGTTGTTGTCAATGTTGGGGTCAAATAGTGCGGTGACTTTCAGCCATGGTGCGGCTTCTCTGAACCTCTTGTAATATTGGATGGCTTCCGGGATGCTGGAGGTTGCAAAAATGGCATGAAATTTGCTGTTGCGGCTCTGGGTCTGCCAGTTCTCGCAAATGTCCTCCACCACGGCTTTCTGGTGTTCTTCGCCCTCATACTGGGTGTTGGGAATATAATCCTCGATGCCCTTTATCTCCTCACCGAGCGCATCTTTTCCGCCTGCCATCGGCAAATTCAGATACTTATAAAACACCTTGCTCTTCTGTGGGTCGGCCAGAGCTTCGTCCACAGAATATGCCTTTGCTTTTTCCAGTGCGACCGCTTTCCGCAAGTCGCTGTCCTTGAAGGTCAGCACCTTGTAAGGGTCAAAGCCCAGCACGTTGTGATCCCGGATGCCGTCTGCAATGCTGTACCGATGCAGTTCGTTGCCGAAAACGGTGGCGGTGGTGCTCATTTTCTTCTGGTTTTCGCCTTGGATCGGCGTACCGGTAAAACCAAAGAACAGTGCTTTCGGGAATGTATGCTTGATGGTCTGCATCATATCGCCAAAGGTGGAACGGTGGCACTCGTCCACGATAAAAACCAACCGCTTTGCGTTGATCAGCGCAATGTCGTTGGGGTTCAGCTTGTTTTGTGCATCATCCTTGATGTTGCTCATCTTCTGGATGGAAGTCACGATGAGCGTATCGGACGGCGAAGTACTTTTCAGCTTGTCCACAAGAACATCCGTGTTCTCGGTAGCCTGCACCTCCTCGTTTTCCTCTGCAAAGTTGCGGTATTCTTTCAGGCTCTGAGTGCCCAACTCGATTCGGTCCATCAGAAAAATCACTTTGTCCGCATCCTTGGAAGATGCAATCAGTTGAGCGGACTTGAAAGAAGTCATGGTCTTGCCGGAACCTGTGGTGTGCCAGATGTAGCCGCCGCGCTGCTGGTCATTCTCCCATTTCGCCTTGGAAACGGCATCCGAAATTTTGCTGGCAGCGTAGTACTGATAGCTGCGCATCACCTTCAAAATGCCATCGGAACCATCGGCAACGGTATAAAAGCCCACCAACATATGCGCCATCGGGATAGACAAAAGTGCCGTTGTAACGTCTTTCCAGTCGTTCATCGGCTCGTTGTAGAAGTCCGCCCAATGGAAATAGTAGCTGGGGTTGAATTGTCCTTCCGGGCCGGGATTGGCAAAGTAGACCGTTTCTTCCGGGTTCATGGCCACAAAAATCTGCACCAGCGAGAACAGTCCCGTAAAAATGCCCTCTGCCGCGTATTTTTCAATCTGGTTGCAAGCCTGTTTGATGGAAACACCGCTCTTTTTCAGTTCCATATGAATGACCGGCATACCATTGATGAGCAGCATCAAATCGCCGCGGCGGTCATTCAAAATTTTGGACTTGGTGGGGAACTTTGGCTGCTCTGCGATCTGGTAGCGGCTAAGTCCGGCTGCAATTTCCAGACGGTCATAGATTTTCAGGGACACTTCTTTGCCGAAATTCAGCTTATCGTCAGGATTGTCACGCTTGATAAGCACACTTTTGCCGTTGATAAATTTATTCAGCTTCATCGGCGTTTTCGCGTTCATGACCTGTTCCATGATCTGCTGCATCTCGCCATCCGTCAGTGGATAATCGTTCAGTCGGTCAATGCCACGGTTGTTTTCAAAAAGGATGTTCGCCCAGTTCTGGATCAGCTGCTGTTCGGTGTAGTTCTTCAGCACACCATCTTTCCAGCCGCGTTCTATCAGGAGCTTTACCACCGCCTCTTCAAAATCGGCTTCTTTTGTAAACGCCATAACGAACTCCTTTCGACTTTGCAAAAAGCACCTCTCTGCGAAGGCTTTTCTAATTTGTACAAGCTTTTCCAGCTTACGCTGATGAAGGGTGATAAGGGTGTCGAGTTGCTTGAAAAAACGGCCTATTGCCTGCTGTTCAGCCATGCTAGGCACTAAAATGCTTCCTTGCAAGAAGTCATTAATAACCAATTCATTCATCATAGTGCCCGCTTTTGTCGAGTTTACAAGCACTTTTCTCATGATTGGTTCATAGTGAATGTAATATTTCCAAAAATTTATTGGCATCTCGTGCAACGGCCTCAAAGCACTAAATCTTGGTGACATAATTCCATCGCCCACATCATTTAGTACAAATCGGCCATACCGAAACTCCTTACTCGTGTGGCCCTCGAACGCAATATCTCCGGTTCTTAATCTTTTATAGTTTGCAAGTGAAGTATCTGCGGCACCATTGCCATCCGTCTTAAAAGACATTGTGGCAACAGAAAGTGTCTTCTGGTACGGAAGCAAATCGGTATTGCGCTCAGTTAGTTGAAAGTAGAGTTCTTTCAGCTTACGCTGTTCCCAAGTAGGAGTAAATGCACACTTTCAGCAGCTATTTTCCACCGCCTACCGAATGTTCGCCGAAAATTTCACTCTTGGTTTTGCGTATTCGGCTCAAATTTTGATTTTTGACTCCCGATAGTCTTAAAACACAGCAGTTCCAAGCGTTTGACATTGCCTTGATTTTCATTCATCAGCCTGTTTTGCATATTCTGAACGGACAAGAGAAATTGCGTTGCTCCTTAGCCAAACAACAAACGCCGGTACGTCCATCTTCTGGTTGCGGGCAAATTGCACCACTTGTTTTTATACAAACATCTTTTCAAGACAAGATTTCTTGATGTTTTGCAGCTTTTCCAACTTACGTTGATGAAGGGTGATAAGGGTTTCAAGATTGCGAAAAAACTCAGAGATTGTTCTTTGCTCCTTGATGTCAGGAAAAACGATTTGTCCCTTGAGCGCATTTTCTGCGGATACCTTCATGTCGTTTTTTGCACCTTTGTTGACGAGTGGGTGCATATAATTATTCATTCTGGCATCCTGCTCAAAATAAATCTGGACAAATTCTGGATTGACACTTTGTTTTGGCTTGTAAACGGCATATAACGTTGACACGATGCCATTTTTTCCTTTATTAGCTTTAATGATGCCATAAGGATTAGATTTCAGGGGTGATTTAGTGTAAACAATATCGCCGGTTTCAACCACACCATAATTGGCAACGGATGCTCCTGCAAATGAACGTCCCTGAAATTCAATCTGATTCACAATTCCAAAATCGCCCGAAACGGACAAGACATCTTCTTTGGTATATATTCCTTCAAAGTTCTTTTGACTTGAAACTTCGAGATATTCTTCCAGCTTACGCTGTTCCCAAGGGTCAGTAAAACCCTTGAAGCGAATTTCCGGTACAGATGCCCCATTTGGGGGGAACATCTTGTTCAGCATGGACTTTTTGATATTCACTAGCTTCTCATACTTACGCTGATGAAGGGTGATAAGGGTATCAATTTTTCCAAAAAGCAAATGAATCTTTTCTTGTTCCCTTTTTGTCGGGAATTTAGCTGATACACTTTGAATATCGGCGTTGTGAAGATGAACAACAGATTTCCCCTGTGCAAGAGAGGATAAATACTTATGTGCTGCTCCACTCGAAATAGTTAGTGCAAGAAAGGCTGAATCATATTCAGTTGTCGGCGATACTATATTTAGGTCGCCACCCAGTAGAATGCCGGGTTTAACCACAACAGATGCGATTGAAATATCTTCCGCCGTTTCGCCAGAAGCAGGCACAATGACTTCTCCGCCCTTGCTATATACGCTTCCAGCTTTTCCTTTAACAAAGGTATCTACATCAAAAATGCTGGTTTCATATTTTGTGTAAAGGCGACCATACAGGATTATCGGAGTGCCTTCCTCGCATAAATCGTTCTTGGAGTAGCCTACACCTTTAGAAAAGTTCGCAATTTCATCCAGCTTACGCTGTTCCCAAGGGTCAGTAAAACCCTTAAACCGGAGGGCAGGTTTCTTCTCGTTATCCTGCATAATCATTCACCTCCCAGCAACTTTTTGAGTTCTGCAATGCCCTTCATGTCAAATTCATTTCCCTGCAGATCGTCCAGCAGCCCCAGCAATTCATGCTCGGTATCGGTGATCTGGCTCTCTACGTCCTCAAAGGTGGTTTCATATTTCTTGCAGACGGCATCCAGCTGCTTTACAAAATCGTCCAGAACGGCATCCGGCAGGCTGTTCAGATTTTCCATCAGGGGCAGGATCCACTTGCGATGCAGCAGGTCACGCACTTCTTCATCGGTCAGGTGCTCGATCACGCTCTTGGTGCGCTGGCGGAGTGCCGCGCTGTCGTCCTTGACCTGCTTTTTCAGGGTCTTTTCCTCGGCAAACAGCGCGTCCACATCTTTCAGGATGCTCATGGTGGCAGGTTCTACCTCCCGCGCCTTGATGGCTTTTTTGACCTCAGCGGCAACAAAGGCGTCCTTTGCGTCATTCACAAAGTTCTGCTCCTTGTCCTCCTCGCTCAGTTCGTCCAGATGGCTTTCATATTCTCCGGCAATCTCGGAAAGTCTGGTTTCCTTTGCCCGCAGTGCTGCTACTTCCTCGTGCATTTTAACGCTCTGCACCAGCTCAAAGGGCAGCACATGACCCACCCAGCCGTCCTGTACCTCGGCATCCTTTTTCAGCACCATGTTGGGGTCTACCTGCTTGGTTGCGGCAAAACCCTCGGTCTGGATGATTTCAATGTCGATGGCAATTTTCTTCCAGTCGTCGTCCAAAAGCTGGTATGCTGCATAGCGGTCAACCAGTGGAATTCCTGCCAGCCGTGCAAAGATTTCCCGGCTCAGGCGTTCTTCCTCGCCGGCAGCATTCAGCTGCGTCATGCCGTCAATGAGTGCGGACTTCAAGTAGGCATCAAAGTCACCGAAAGCATTCTGGAAAGCGTTCTTGAACGCCACCACATCCGGGTGGGACAGAACAGCGTTCTTCAAATTGGCCACATTCAGACGGCAATAGGCTTCGTTGTCCGGGCTGAACAGAGCCGCTTTCAGGTGCGGGAATGCTGTCCAGTAGGCAGACAGGTCTTGCAGTTCGGCCTCGGGAATGCCGCCAAACATCGAAGCGTAAATGTCCCAGCTCTCAGCCTTTTCGGAAGAGTCCACATAGCGGGGGATGTTCAGGTTGTAATCGTTCTGAACGATCTCCGCACGGGATACTCTGCGTGCGAACTTTTCGATTTTCTCCGGGCGTTCCTTGTAAGCATCCACAATGCGTTTGATATCACAGGCACGCAGCTTGTTGTTTTTGCCGTCCTTCTCAAAGCCCTTAGACGCATCAATAATCAGAACGTCCGAATCCCGTTTATTCTTCCGCAGCACCATGATGATGGTGGGAATGCCTGTGCCGAAGAAAATATTGGCGGGCAGACCAATGATTGCATCAATGTTGTTGTGGTCAATCAGATTTTTGCGAATTGTACCTTCTTCACCGCCACGGAATAGAACACCGTGGGGCAGAACGATGGTCACAATGCCGTCATTGCGGATGTGATACAGGTCGTGCAGCAAAAAGGCGTAGTCTGCCTTGCCTTTGGGGGCAAGGCCGTAATCCGAAAAGCGCGGGTTGTTCTCTTTGTCGTTCGGATTCCACGCCTGCGAATATGGGGGATTTGATACCACCGCATCCACAAACAGCGGGTCGTAGGTGTTGACCGGATCGTTTTCTTCAAAGTACGGCCAATCTTCCTCCAGCGTATCGCCGTTGCGCGTTACAATGTTGTCGGGCAGAATGCCGCGCATGACAAGGTTCATGCGGGTCAGGTTGTAGGTGTTTTCCTTCAACTCCTGTGCGTAGTATTTGATGTTGTTGCCATTGCCCATATACCGTGCGGCACACTGACCAATGTTGATCAGCAGTGAGCCGGAACCGCTGGTGGGGTCGTAAATTTTGATCTCTTCCCGGTCTTTCAGGTGGTACGCCACGATTTCAGACATAAGCAGCGAAACTTCGTGCGGCGTGTAGAACTCGCCGGCCTTCTTGCCTGCGTTTGCTGCAAAGTTGCTGATCAGATATTCGTAGATAAAGCCGAGAACATCATAATCCTGCTTGCCGTCCATGGGAATATCTTTGATGAGATAGATCAGGTCGCGAATGGCCTTTGTCCGCGCACCGGAGCTTTCACCCAGTTTGGACAGGCCGGTTTGCAGCGTAGCAAAGACACCGTCAAACACCTTTTTGTGGTGCGGGTCAATCAAACGGCTGAATGCCTGCAATGCTACCGTTACATCATCGGCCTTGAAGTCACTGCCTTTACTGATCCATGTGGAGAACAGATTGTCATAAGCGATAAAATAGCCGACATTCTTCCGAACGGTATCCAGCGTTTCGGCATCGTCTTCGGTCAAATCCGGCAGATATTCGTCTGTCCAGTCGTTCTCCTTCAGCCATTTAACTTCCTTGTCCGACAGAAATTTGTAAAACATGAAGCCCAGAATGTAATCCTTGTACTCGTTGGCTTCGATTTTAGAGCGCATCTTGTTGGCAGATTCCCAGATTTTCGATGCGAGTTGCTGCTTGTTCATGCTATTCCTCCCAGTGGCCTGCAATAGCGCATTTTTAGAATTTTTAATCGGACAGCCTCTCCGATTTTATGCGTGTGTTTATTGAACCAATTATACAAAAGTGCCACCCGGTTTGCAATGCGAATAAAAAGTTTTACGACAACTTCCGCAGGTCGCATTGTTGTGGCAAGCAGTGCAGACGTATATACATCTGCTTATTTTGCGTTGCAAAACGCTTGTTGGGGAATGCCCCAAGCCCCTTTGATCTGCATTTTCCAATGCAGGCTGCGCATCCCTTCGGGACGCTTTTTACCCGGTGATGTGCTCTGGGTCGTTCAAAACTTGCATGAGGTGAGAAGCGGCTTCTGCAAGAGAATCGTACTTCATCTGTTCAGGAACAGGCGCATCCAGAAGCGAAACGCCCCACACCTGCATACAGTCCGCAAGTTCTTTCTGTGCCTGCAATGCCGCCACCTTACGCATATCCGGGGTGGTTTCTGCATCCAGAACGTAGGCTGTGGAGTATTTTCCGTTGCAGTCTTCCGTCAACTGCACCATGGAGTAGTGCTCATCCCAAAAGTGACAGAAGCAAACCCTGCCACCGATGTTCTCCATTTCGGTACACAGTTCTTCTTCGCCGCTCCATTGCGGAGTCTCGGACAAAATGCAATTCAGTTCCGAAAGAGCCAGCCGTTCTTCCGCCGATAGCTCTCCATGCAGGCATTCACGTTTTAGATTATTCTGCCAATATGGGCTCAACTTTCCATTCCGGGCATCTTCCATTGCTTCTTCGATATTGGGTAGCATCGTCATGTCGTTCACCTCAAATACTCGCCATCAGTGTTATATACACGCTTATAGTGTTGATTATAGACTATTTGAGGGCAAAAAGAAAGAGCGTCAGCACGTTTGCTGCGCTCCTTGACATAGGTGTTATTTTGTGATATAGGGGATATTGTCGGTGTATGCATTCAGGATGTCAATAGCAGCTTTCTTCTGCCCCGGCGTGAGCTGGCTCAACTTTTTGCTCAGTTCGTCATCTGCCACATGGGATGCGGATGAAACGGAATCCCGGATCAGCACATCGGCAGATACGTCCAGCACCTCGACGATTCGG
>OJOP01001263.1_pt1 | contig 12126 bp, 6 predicted proteins | sample 1598161 | NCBI WGS metagenome assembly OJOP01 (sample SAMN01915206, study PRJEB22387) | human gut metagenome | isolation source: stool | host: Homo sapiens | place: USA | reverse complement strand
TTATACAAAAATAATGGCAGGCACTTTCGTGTCTACCATTATTTTATCACTTCACGGGCTTTGGCCTGTCCGGGGTTTTTTTATGCGATATCGTACTGACTCTTGTAGATTTCGTAATAGAAGCCCTTTTTCTCCAGCAGATCGCGGTGCCTGCCCTGCTCCACAATACGGCCGTCGCGCAGAACCAGAATGAGGTCGGCATCGACGATCGTGGACAGGCGGTGGGCGATGATGAAGCAGGTCCTGCCGCGCATGAGGCGGTCCATGGCTTTCTGGATGAGCAGTTCCGTACGCGTATCGACATTGGATGTCGCTTCATCGAGAATCAGCAGTTCGCGCTGCGCGAGAAGCGCCCGCGCGATGGTCAGCAGCTGCTTCTGGCCAGAGGAGATCGATGAGGTATCGCTGCCGACCACGGTATCGTAGCCCTTGGGGAGCGTGCGGATAAAATGGTCGCAGTACGCCTCATCGCAGGCACGGATAATTTCCTCGCGCGTCGCGTCCGGCTTGCCGAAGGCTACGTTCTCGGCGATTGTGCCGCCGAAGAGCCATGTGTCCTGCAGCACCATGCCGAAGCGGTCGCGTGTGGAGGCGCGGGAATAGTTCGCAATGTCGTGCCCGCTCAGCAGGATGCTGCCGGAATCGACGTCGTAGAACCGCATGAGCAGATTCACAATCGTCGTCTTGCCCGCACCGGTTGGGCCGACGATGGCGACGTGCTGGCCCTTTTCCACATGCAGGTTCAAATCTTGGATGAGTTCGGTATCCGGCTCATAGGCAAAATCCACATGTCGGAACTCCACGCTGCCGTCTCCGCCCGCAGGAAGAGCTTGTTCGATCGGCGCTTCCTCCGGCAGCTCCAGCAGATCGACGACGCGCCGGGCGGCCGCCTTGGCCTGCTGCAGCGTACTCAGGCCGTTGGAAATCTGCTCGAGCGGCTCGGAAAACTGCCGTGCAAACAGCACCAGCGTCACAATCACGCCCACCGGAACGCCCTGCCGCACGATCAGCCAGCCGCCGAGCAGATTGATGGCGATATACGCCAGCGAGTTGGACGCAGTGATGACCGGCTGGACGATGGCGGAGAGATAGGTTGCTTTCGCCTCGGAGACGCGGCGCGCATCGTTGATCTCCGCGTGGCGTTTGGCGCAGTGCTCCTCGAGATTATAAGCCTTTGTCGTCGCGTAGTTCGTGTAGGCTTCTTCCACGACGGAATACAACTCGCCGGACTGCTTGAACATCTGATGGAAATACGTTTCCGACCGGCCCGCGATCTTTGCTGACAGCCAGATGGAAACCGGCATGAACGCAATCACGGCCAGCGAAAGCTGCCAGTTCTGCAAAAACATCACGACCGCGATGGCAAGGATCTGCAAAAAGCCGCCCGTGATGGTATCGAGCACGGTATGCAGGGAGCCGCCGATCCGGGACACGTCCTCCGTCATGCGCGAGAGAATATCGCCGACGGGCGTGTGATCGACAAAGCTGACGGGCAGGCGCTGGATTTTGTCGGAGATCTGGATGCGCAGATTGCAGGTAAAATACCGGCTGACGGCGCGGTTGAGCAGCTGCATTTTGCCGTAGCTGATGGCGGCGCGCAGGAGATACACACCGGCCAGCGCCAGAAGCCCCGGCGCGAGCTGCGCCAGCACGGACGCGCCCGTCTCCGGCGCGTCAAAATAATCGATCAGGATCTGCACCAGCGCGCCCATCTGCGTCGGGATGATCAGCGCGCACACAACGAGCGCCAGGCTCATGACGACGCCGAGTGCAAGCTGCCAGCGGATGGACTTCGCGCCCTTCAGCAGCTGGATGAGCGCATCGGCGGAAACGTGGGTTTTCTGTTCCTGCTTCACTTCGCGTCACCTCCTGTCTGCGAGGCGTAGATCTCCTGATAGATCTTACAGCGGGACAAAAGTTCCGCGTGTACACCGTGATCGACCAGCCGCCCGCGATCCATGACGAAGATGTGATCCGCGTTCATGGCCGAGGTGATGCGCTGGGTGATGACGATCTGGGTCTTGCCCTGAATTTTCTCATTGAGGCTCCGGCGCAGGTTCGCTTCTGTCAGGAAGTCGAGCGCAGAGAAGCTGTCGTCGAAGACATAGATCGGCGCGTCCTTCAAAATCGCGCGTGCGATGCACAGACGCTGCTTCTGGCCGCCGGAGAGGTTCTTGCCGGACTGCTGGAGCGGATGCTCCAGATGCTCGGGCAGGGAATTGAGGAAAGGTGTGAGCTGCGCGATATCGGCGGCTTCGAGAATGTCCGCTTCCTCCGCGCCGGGACGGCCCATCTCGATATTGTGCCGGATAGTGCCAGAATACACGGCGGTCTTCTGCAGGACGCAGCTGATGTTCTTCCGGATCACGCCCCGGTCGATCTGCGAGGCACTGACGCCGTCGAAGAGGATCTGTCCCTCAGTCGGCAGGCGGAAGGACAGCAGCAGCTGCACGAGCGTACTTTTGCCGCTGCCCGTGCCGCCGATGACGGCGATCTTCTGTCCCGGCAGGATGTGCATGCTGACATCCTGCACAGCAGCCTCCGATGCGCCCTCATAGCGGAAGGTCACATGGTCGAAGGTAATTTCGCCGCCGAACGTGTGCTCCGCGCCCTTGGCTGTCTCCTGCATTCCTGTGGCGTGAAAGATCTCGCCGATGCGATCAGCCGCGACCTTTGCGTGCGGCAGCATGACCATGGCAAAGCCGCCCATCAGAACGCCGTTGGCGACAAGCGCCAGATACTGGATGATGGCGAAGATATCGCCGCCGGAGATGGCGTGGCTGCCCGTCTCCATGCGCCAGCCGCCGAGCCATATGATCGCCACGCCTGCGAGATTCACAAGCAGCACGGCCGCCGGGCTCAGAAGTCCCATCTGCACGTTGGCATTGATGATGTTCTCGGCCATGACGTGTGTGGCGTCGGCGATCTTCTGCTGCAGACTCGCTTCCTTATTAAATGCGCGGATAACGCGGATGCCGTGCAGACGTTCGCGCATGACGTCGTTCTGGATATCGATGTACTTATCAGATGTTTCGTGCAGAGGGCCGATGCGCTTGCTGATGGGCCGGACGATCAGGAAAATCGCCGGGACGAACAGCAGCAGGATCAGGCTCATCGTCACGTCCTTGCGCAGCGCCAGAATGACACCGCCGAAAAACAGCACCGGAATCGTAATGAGGCTGCCGGAGATCATCGATGCGACCCAGGAGACGGTGCCGATGTCGTAGGTTGACCGGGACAGGAGCGCTGCCGCGCCGATAGAATTGAATTCCTCGAACGTCATATTATTGACGAGGGAAAACACGTCTGTGCGCAGATCGGCATTGAAACCCGCGACCACGTCACAGCTGATCTTCCGCCCGGCCAGAAGCGCGGCAAGACCCGCCGCCGCAACGGCCAGCATCCACGCGCAGCAGCGCACAATATATGCAAAATCCGACTGTCGGACACCGTTATTCAAGATGTCGTTCATAATCGTCGGCAGCAGCAGATCGCACACTGTCGCCGCCGCGACCAGCAGCATCGCCAGTGCAATGCGCCTGCGGTACGGCTTCAGATAGGGTAGGATATCCTTCATGAATGGCTCTCATTCCTTTCTGTCAATCAAATTCCAAGAGACAGTCTTAAAAGGTATTATACCATAGAAAACAAACGTTCGCAAGCGTCAATTCCTTTCTATTTTGCAGACCCGCGGCCAGAGAAAACGGCAGATATTCCATCCGGCGGCCGTCTGGATTTCTTTTCCTATCAGCAAGGAAAATCCATATAATTATCGGCAAAAATGTCGAAAAGGGTTGAAATTTACGGGAAAAACTGCTATTATTATAGTCCGCAAAGAGGCATTTACTTTCATGAGGGCGCGCCGGGACATATATGCCAAGTCCCGGACGCACGCCGAACAAAACCGCATCTTACAAAAGGAACAGAGAAATCATGGGAAAGCGCACAAGCAGGCCTGTTGACCTGCCGACCGCAGAGCAGCTTGCGACGGAACGCAGGCGGCTGCGATATAAAAGCAAATATAGCCGGACGCTCAGAAGTACGGTTGCAATTCTGGTCGTCGTCGCAGCGCTGGCGGTGCTGATCGCTACGCTCTGGATGCCGGTGCTGCGCATTTACGGCAGTTCCATGTCACCGACGCTGCAGGATGGCCAAATCGTTGTCAGTATCAAAAGTTCACGCTTTGAGCCAGGCGATATCGCCGCGTTCTATCACGGAAACAAGCTTCTCATCAAGCGGTATATCGCAGGCCCCGGGCAGTGGGTTGACATCGACGAAAACGGAAACGTTTTCGTTGACGGGTCGCTGCTGGACGAACCGTATCTTATGGAAAAGGCTTACGGCCAAACCAACATTGAACTGCCGTATCAGGTGCCGGACGAGCGATATTTCCTGATGGGCGACAACCGCGACGTATCCGTTGATTCTCGGAACACGACGGTCGGCTGCGTCTCGACGGAGCAGATCGTCGGCAAGGTCATTTTCCGGATCTGGCCGCTCAACGTATTCGGCCCTGTATATTGATAATGTAACTAATGTAACAAAACACGCACAGAAGCGGAAAGAGATGAGGTATCGGCATGCGGAGACATCTGCCGGTTCGGACAATCAACTATCTGAAAACACATCTCCAAAAGAAAAAATGGCGCCGCGTCGTGACGGCGCTCTCCTGCATCGTCGTGTTCTGCACGACCTATGCGCTGATCCTTCCAGCGGTTACAATGTCGCAGCAGCCGTTCTGCGGAAAGGAAGAGCATATCCACGATCCTGAAAGCTGCTATGCGCGCGTGCTGGTCTGCGGACAGGATGCGCCGGATGAAGACACGCCGGAGCAGCCGGAACACGTCCACACGGACGCATGTTATCAGGAGGAGGCCATTCTGGTCTGCGAACTTGCAGAGGGCGAGGGTGCCCACCTGCACACGGCGGACTGCTTTGACGAAGCGGGCAATATCGTCTGCGGTCTGGAGGAGAACCTCGGACACCAGCATACGGCCGACTGTTACCGCACAAGTTGGGTGCTCATCTGCGGACAGGAAGAGGGCGCGGACGAAGAAGCCCCGACGCAGCACGAGCATACCGATGCCTGCTATGAAGATCTGCTTATCTGCGAACTGGAGGAGCATCAGCACAGTCTTGCCTGCTATTCAGACCCCGAAGCCGACCTGGAGTCCCCCGCCGTATGGGAGCGGACAATCCCGCAGGATCTCACGGACGATTTGGCTGCAAATGTCGCGGCAGTCGCAAACAGCCAGCTTGGCTACGCGCAGAGCAGCCGCAACTATGCCGTGGATGAAAACGGCGGGATTCACGGCTATACGCGCTACGGCGCGTGGTTCGGCGATCCATATGGCGAATGGTGCGCCATGTTCGCCTCTTTCTGTCTGCACTATGCAGGCGTCGAGCAGTCCGTCTTCCCCTATGCCTCCGGCTGCATCTACTGGACAGAGCAGCTGACGGCCGCGGGACTCTATGCCACCGCCGGAACGATGGCTCCAAGGACGGGCGACCTTGTCTTCTTTGATCGAGACGGCGACCGCCTTGCCGACCATGTCGGCATCATCACAGACGCACAGCCCGAAGCGATCACAACTGCGGAGGGCAATGTTGGCGGCTGCGTCGTCAGAAAAACCTATGCCCTGGACGACGCCTCGATTCTCGGCTACGGCGTCCTGCCCGTCAGCGCGCCGGATACCCCGGATGAACCGGACGCCCCTGACGAACCGGATCCTGGCCCGCAGCCCATCTGCGGGTTGGAAGCACACACGCACGGCCCGGACTGCTACAGCGAAGATGGGCTTTTGATCTGTCCGCTGCCGCAGCATACGCACACGGCGGACTGCTACGAGCAGTTGGAAGAGCAAACGCCGCTGTGTGGTCTGAACGAGCATGCACATACGGAAAGCTGCTATGATGCGGACGGAACGCTTCTCTGCACGCTTCCGGAGCATACGCATACGGATTCCTGCTATCTCCCGCAAGAACCGGCCAAGCAGGACTTCAGCTATGACGATGCACAGCTGCATCTGCGCGTCACAGTCGAAAGCCCCCAGCCGCTGCCGGAGGGTACAGCGCTTGCCGTGCAGACGGTGGACGCAGACAGCACGCTTCTGTCTGCGTCCGCATCGAGCGGCGCGGAGCAGTGGATCGTCCGGCAGATCGGACTGACACAGGCTGAAACGCCGGTCGATACCAGCGAAATGACGCTGACGGCGGAGGTTCTGGTCAAGAGCGCCGCTCTGTCTTCCCTGTTTGAACAGGCGGACGAAGATATACTGGATGCCGACACGGGCGTGACAGTGTCCGTCATGCAGACGGACGAGGATGCAGGTTTGCAGGAGGTCGAAAGCGTAACGGTCACGCCGGGCGAGTCTGTGCCCGTGCTGACGGTCAGCGTACAGGATGGGACGCTCGTTCTGCTGGCCTCGTCGGCGAATCCGGAATTCACGGTGCAGTATTACGCGGAAATTCCGCGCTTCGCCTCAGAGGGACACGCTGCACTGACCATTTTTGACACAAGCGGTCAAAAGCTCCCAACCAACGGCACAACGAACCCCACAAGGGAGCTTCACCTGACAGAGGCCGGGACGCTGACAAGCAAGAATGCCGGAAACGCTACGCAGGAATATGTCGTTGCGACTACGCCGGAACTGACGCGGATGTACGCCGACAATACCTTTGAATATGTCAGCGCGCCGGAGCCGAAATATGTTGACAAGCTGATGGACAACGAGCACTATCAGATCAAGGAGATCTGGGTGCTGAAGGACGGCCGGGACAGCGCCAGTACCAGCGCGGACGACTGGGATGTTTACACCTACTCCGACTCCATCCGCTTCACCAACCGGCAGGCTGCCGCCGCGCAGGATCCGAGCCTCATTTATATCAAGCCCGGAAAGCAGACTGTGCTCCGGCTGGTCTACGATGCGGTGCAGGACAACTTCACCACCCCCGCCGCGTTCTATGACTATGACATTTCCAGCGGAACGAACGGCGCCGGAAAGTGGTCAACCGGCATCACGGGCATCAATTCGCAGGGGAACTACGGAACCAGCACGAACGGTCAGCGAAAATGGGATTCGTACTGTGATGTGCTGGCCTTCGGCAACGCGAACTGCGGCACCGGCATGGGCAACTACAAGTTTTCCGGTGTTTATCTGAACCGCCACAGCGGCCAGAATTATGGCTGCGCGTTCGGGATCGCAAAGTCGCTTCAGGACGGTAAAATCGTTTACAACGACTATATCGTTGCGCCGAAGCTCTTCAACGACGGCGACGCCAACGGCAAGCACACCTATTCCGGCAGCAGTCTAACGTTCCAGCAGGTGGGCGATACCCATACGCTCACCGCGGCCAGCGTCGCAGGGCTTGGCTCCATCGACCGGCTGGACAAGTTCTTCAATCCGTCGCCCAGCGCCAGTACGACGCACACGCATATTTACACAAACGACTTCTGGCCGCTGGACGCGGCGAAAGAAAAGAAAGACCCGCTCTTCGGCAGTTACAGTAATCCGATCTATTATCAGGGTTTCAAAAGTGATGACGGTGTCAACGGATCAAACTGGACAGATGAATCCACAGCGCTTCCGGTCAGCGACGACGGGCAGGCGCACAACTCCTTCTTCGGCATGCAGTATGCCGTCGAATTCACGCTGACGCCGGACTATATCGGGCCGCTGGAATACACGTTCTTCGGTGACGACGATATGTGGGTCTTTTTGGACAATACGCTCGTCTGCGACATCGGCGGCGTCCATTCCTCGGTCGGCGAATACGTCGATCTATGGGACTATCTGAGTCAGGAAGGCCGGACAGAGACCGAGAAGCACACGCTGACGGTCTTCTATACTGAGCGCGGCGCGTCCGGCTCCACCTGCTACATGAACTTCACGCTCCCGTCCGTCTCCGGCATCAACATCAAGCAGACGACGGGCGGCCTGATGGTCTACAAGGAGGTCTCCGGCGAGGCTGACCCGGAGCAGGCGTTCACGTTCCACGCCGTCTTTACCAGCTCAGACGGCAGCGCGCTCACGGACGATCATACCTGCTATCGCTATAACGCAAACGGCGTCAGAATTGATCAGTTTAATCTCCATTCCGGCGGCAGCTTCCAGCTGAAGGCCGGAGAGCATCTGGAAATTCTGAACCTGCCGGTCGGTACAAGCTACGCCATCGTCGAAGACAGCGCCGCCGGCTATACCACGACGCACACGGTCAACGGCGTCGTCAGCGCAGGCGCAAACGCCACAGGCATCATTGTCAAGGATACGCTGAACGAGGTCGTGTTCACCAACACACGCGGAACTGTCCCGCTGCGGCTGCAAAAGCTGGACCAAGACGGCAATCCCCTCTCGGGCGCAGTCTTCCGCCTCCAGAACGCGGACGGAGACACGATCAATGTCGTCAAAAATGGCGACGGCAGTTACTCTGCCGTCACCAACGCCGCAGATGTGATCGACACAACGCAGCTTTATTACATCGCCGCTGCCGGCGACCAGAATTATGTGGTCGGACAGAACACCTCGCTTTCGACCTTCGACGCGCAGCTGCAAAAGAAAACCGGTGCAGATACGCAAAAGGTTCGCGTCTACCAGCAAACGGACGGTTCTTATAGCTTCCAGAGCGCTGCGAACGACAAATGGCTCGATCTGGACAGCGGTAAGCTGGACAACGGCACGCTGATCCATTTCTGGGAAAACGCCAGCACGCCGACAACGCACGACAACCAGAAGTGGTATCTGTCCGTCAACAAAGACGGCACATTCAAGATCAAACCGCGCGTGGCCGTTCTGCACGAAAGCAATATCGTGTTTGACCTGAATCAAGCGGCGTTCGCCGAGGGTCAGAAAATTCAGGGCTGGGCCGACAACGACTCTCCTGCACAGAAGTGGCTGCTCGTTCCGGTCGATCCAGTGCAGTCGCCCGCCGCGACGCAGGATCTGGAGGTCGGCGCAACCGGCGAACTGACTGTGACCGGCCTGCTGCCCAGCAGCTACACGCTGACAGAAACGAAAGTCCCAGCGGGCTTCCGGGATTCGCTCGGCGAGATCTCCCTCAAGGTCAATGCGGACGGAACCGTGATCGTGACAAAGCCGAACGTTTTTGTCGAAGTTGACGGAAAGGGCGCTCTGCTGAAAATCAAAAACCAGCATGAGGATGTTGATCTGACGCTTGAAAAGCAGCTGCTCCACAGCACGGTCACGACAAAATTCGCCTTTACCGTCACTTATACCACACCGGACGGAAGTACGCTTCAGGAAACCGTGAAATTGCAGGGCGGCGAGCAGAAAACGCTCACGCTCCCCTACGGCTCCAAGGTCACGATCACGGAGGAAAACCATGACGGCTTTGCCGTCGCGTTCCAGACCGGCGGAACGACGCTGGACTCGGACAACGGCTCCTGCACGTTCCGCCTTACGGAGAATATTCTCATCACTGCCGTCAACTCAGCCGGCTATGCCCTGCCCTCCACGGGCGGAGGCGGCACAGGCTGGTTTATGACCACCGGACTGCTGCTGCTCTGCGGCGCAGCGCTCGCAGGCATCTGTCTTAGAAAGAGGAGGGATGCCCACTGAGGCCATACGGCGGACAAACCGCGTTTCTGTTTATCAGGATCATAAAAAACAAAAAGCAAGAAAGGAAGAACAAAAACAAATGAAATACATCAAAAGGACCCTGGCTCTGCTGCTGGCCGTTGTGCTCGTGCTGGCGCTGAGCATTTCGGCATTCGCAGTTGACACCAACGGTAGCATTAAGGTCGATAATGCGGTTGTCAACAAAACCTACACCCTGTACCGCATTTTCGATCTGGACAGCCACAACACAGACTACTCTGCAATCAACTACAAGGTCAGCGCAAAATGGGCAAACTTCTTCGTAACCGGAGCAGCAGGCCTGAACTATGTCACGATTGATGGCATGGGCTATGTGACATGGAAAGACGGCGCAAATGCCGCTGACTTTGCCGCAGCTGCGATTGCGTACGCTAAAGCAAATGGTATTGCTAACGATGGCCAGCAGAAGGCCACAGGCAGCATTGTCGAATTTACAAACCTGCCGCTTGGCTACTATCTGGTTCAGTCCGATCTGGGCGCGCTGTGCTCGCTGGATACCACCATGCCGAACGTGACCATCAAGGAAAAGAACGGCAAGCCGACTGTTGATAAGGAAGTCAAAGAAAACGGTGTCTACGGCAAGACCAACGACGCCAACATCGGCGACACCGTCAATTTTAAGACCACCATCACCGTTACGGACGGCAACCCGGTCGCCTATATCCTGCACGATAAGATGAGCGCAGGTCTGACCTTCGATCCGAACAGCGTGACCGTCAAGGTCAACGACAAGAACTTTGCCGCTGCAAACTACGATCTCGTTACCTCCGGCCTCACCGACGGCTGCACGTTTGAACTCCGATTTCATGATGCAGACAATGCCAGCGTTTTGAAGCCGAACGACGTTGTGACTGTGGAATACTCCGCAACGGTCAACGATCAGGCCGTGATCGCCGGAATCGGCAACCCCAACGACACATGGCTGAACTATGGCAACGATCAGCACACCGAGAAGTCCACAACCCGCACTTATGTTTGGGAAATGAAGGTCATCAAGTTCACCAAGAAGAACAACGAAGAGGTCAATCTGAAGGACGCACAGTTTGTTCTGTACAGACTCAACGGTACAACGAAGGAATACGTCGTTGCTGACAGCAGCAACAAGGTCACCGGCTGGACGAAGAACACCTATGACTCCAATCTGACCTCCAAGGCGACTGTCTTTACCACTCCTGAAAACGGTACGTTCACGATCAGCGGTCTGGATGCCGGTACTTACTATCTGGAAGAGATCAAGGCTCCCGCAGGCTACAACATGCTGAAAGAGCCGATCGAGATTGTTATCACTGCATCGATCGATCAGACTGATGCCGGTACGGCTACCGTGACCTATAACAAAACCTCTACGGGCGATGTCAAGGTTGAAAACCAGACTGGCACGGAACTGCCCTCCACCGGCGGCATCGGCACGACGATCTTCTACATTGTCGGCAGTCTGCTGGCTGTCGGCGCTGTGATTCTGCTCGTGACCAAAAAGCGCATGGGCAAGACTGAAGGCTGATCATCCCAGCTTATAGGAAACAGGTGCGCGGCCTCGGCCGCGCACCGCTCACAGCATCAAGGAGAAGCCTGCAAATGAAAAAACATCTGTCCACGATTGCGTTGATCCTCGCGCTGCTTGCAGGCGTGTCCCTGCTTCTGTATCCGACCGTCAGCGACTACTGGAACGCCCGCCACGCCTCGAAGGCTGTGGCGGATTACACGCAAAACGTGCAGGCGCTGGACCAGGACGCCTATGACGAGCTGCTGGCGGCGGCGGAGGACTATAACCGGTCGCTGCTGACGCGGGAAAACGGCTTTTTCCTGACCGAGGAGCAGCAGGCGCAGTATGAGAGTCTGCTGGACATCAGCGGCACCGGCATCATGGGCTATATCGAGATTCCGTCCATCAACGTCTCTTTGCCGATCTACCACGGCACCAGCGATTCCGTTTTGCAAATCGCGGTCGGACATCTGGACTGGACAAGTCTCCCGGTCGGCGGCGAAAGCACACACTGCGTCCTCTCCGGCCATCGCGGACTGCCCAGCGCAAAGCTGTTTACCAATCTCGATCAGATTGTCGAAGGCGATACGTTCATCATCCGCGTGCTCGACGAGGTTTTGACCTACGAGGTTGACCGCATCCTGATCGTCGAGCCGGAGGACGTCACTGCCTTGCAGATTGAGTCCGGAAAAGACCTGTGTACGCTTGTCACTTGCACGCCCTACGGCATCAACTCCCACCGCCTTCTGGTGCGCGGACGGCGCATCGAAACGCCGGACAAGCTCAAGCACATCCGTGTAACAGCCGATGCCATCAAGATCGAACCGATCATCACAGCTCCCATCATGGCACTGCCCCTGCTGCTGGTGCTGCTGCTCTGGCTGCTGTTCTCCAACCGCAAACGCAAATCTACAAGAGGTGAAAAACATGAAACGCACTGATCTCAAAAAGCACGCTGCGGCCCTGCTTTTGGTGCTGTGCCTTCTGGTAACAAGTCCGCTGCCTGCCCTTGCCACCAGCGCAAACATC
>OJOP01001262.1_pt1 | contig 12128 bp, 10 predicted proteins | sample 1598161 | NCBI WGS metagenome assembly OJOP01 (sample SAMN01915206, study PRJEB22387) | human gut metagenome | isolation source: stool | host: Homo sapiens | place: USA | reverse complement strand
GCTTGTGGAGAATTTAATAACAAAATATAACAGTTATTAAATCTCTTAAAACAGGAGAAATCTCAATTCAAGTTTATCTATTTAATCCTCTGAAACCCTTGTATTTTCAAGGGAAATCGGCATTTTAATGTTCTTACCTTATGTATTCAGTTGTAGTGCTATACTAATGTTGTAACATTAGTATAGCACTACAGTGTTTGATAAATGCATATAAAAGTTTTCAATAAACACGTATTACTATATCAATATTTTTTGGATAATGTGTAGGTATAGTAGGTGTCAATAATCAAAAGAATTGCTACGATGCCCATTGTCCACCAGAAACAAGAAAAGCCTTTCGTTAAAAAGCATACTATGATTATAATAACCCCGCCTACAATAAATGAAATACCGCCAAAGCGTTGGCTTTTTTTCCACGTTGTTTCATTTTTCATACTCCATACTGTTCTCAGTCCTGCGATTGAGTTCATTCGTAGTTTTGGCATAATATTGCCTAATATAATCATTGCAACACCAGGCAGTCCAAATAAAAGTTGATTAATATCAAGTGCAATTGAAGAAAGATTTTCAATCGAATTGAAATCAGCATACAAGAAATAACCTGTCATAGCGTTAAAAAGTGTAAGAGATACAATTCCTGCCACAATACATACATTTTCGTTGTTACTCCCATTTTCTTCTTGTTTTGAAGAGGATTTAGCCATACCAAGCATAAAGTAGCCAAATAAAACTGTGATCACAGGGAAAATTAATGTTTCGTATTTACTGCCCCAACGTGTTACTTGATTATTGAAATCATAATGAGCTGGAATTCGCTCTGGTAAGAACGGTAAGGCAATCAAAACAACTATCAATGGCAAAAACATAAGACTATAAAAAATGATTTTTTTCTTTTTCATTGTTGACCTCCACGTAATTTACTTATCCACATAATTGTTTCATCAAGGATAGATAAATTTAATTCATAGTAAATAAAATTTTTATATCGAGTTTCGTAAATCAAGTCTGCCTTTTTAGCTTTGATAAATGATAGGATAATGCCTGTGGTGTCATATCCAATGCGATAGCTAAATCGCCTGAGCTTATTTTTCCTTCCTGTAAATTTAGCAGAATTTTTCGACGAGTATCGTCTGCTAAAGCAGCTAACACTTCATTTATAGCCAATCTTCCACGCCCTAATCTATTTCAAATAATCTTTAAATAGTTTATATCAGTTTAGCATTCGTTTTTCAATGGCTATTTCAAAATATTTTTAAATAGCAAAACAAGGGCAGTAAGCCAAAAGCTGGCTTACCGCCCTAATTCTTACTATGCGTAAATAATCTCGTTGTAAATGACTTCTCTACCTCTGGACTGAATTTCATTCATTTTCTGCACCCACAACATAGCATTGTCGGCTTTCAGTTGTTCGGTAACATTTTCCTGCTCTGCAATCTGCTTTGTCAGCAGGAGCAAAGAAGCCTTATTGTCTTCCATCATTGCAACACGGGCTTCACGGCGTGTATCTTCTGTAATGCTGCCTTCTACTCTTATCCATGTGTAGTAAAGCCAAATGGCGACGCGTGGTACACGAATACGAATGAGTATGCGGCAGACTCAGCTGCGTACCTGCCTTGGTGTTATACCATATTTTCTTTTGAACATCCGGTTGAAATTCGACAGATTTGAGAATCCACATTTCTGTGAGATTTCAAGAATCGAATCATTGGTAGATGTGAGCATTGCACGTGCTTCTGTGACACGGAAGTCATTCACATATGAGATAAAGCTCATTCCGGTATGGATCTTAAAAAATTTCATAAAATGCGATGGACTATAGTGGCAAAATTCTGCAATTTCTTCGATGGATATATCTTCATAATAATGTGTGGAGATATACCGGATGATACTTTTCAATTTCTCTTCATGCTTATCACTTTGCGCAGTCTCGTTTACTTTTGGCGGGTGCGTAATCAGTAGGTATACAATCTGGATAAGCCCCCCCTTGATAAAAAGCTGATACGCATAGTCTCTTTCATCGCTTTTTTCATCTAATAAATCAATAATATTGCTGATTTCCTTGTATAACGCGTGCCCGGGTGTCAGATAATGACGAATCTGGATATCTCCGTTAAAAAAAGGATCGATAAATTTTTGCTGCGTCACGTCATCTGCACCAAAGGCAAGAAAGTGCTTTGAAAAAAGTATATTTTCATATTCCATAGTCGAATTCTGTTTACCTTCAATGGAATGAAGCATTCCGGGAAGAACGATTACGATATCTCCGGATGAAACCTTATATCTCTGAAAATTGAGGGTAACGTATCCGCGTCCCTTCTTAATAACGATCATTTCGAACTCGTCATGCCAATGAACCGGTACACTTGCAAAATCCATCGGAATCGAACATATATAGGTGTTATATTGATATTCATTTTGAAAGTGAATCTTGTTTTCATTTAATTCGATATTAGACGCAGAGTCTGGATTTACAATCTCTTTCATGGCAAACACCCTCCTAATTGATAGAATAGTATCATATTATGATACTATTTTGCAAGAGAAACGTTTCCAATTCGTGATATTGTATTACTATAAAAGAGCGTACAAAAGCTCAAGTGAAAACGAAAGGGGTATACGATGAAGGTAAAACAGGAACTTGAAAAACTGCTTGGAAAAGAAATCGCAAAAAGCAGCAATGAAGAAGTATATTATGCATTGCTCAACCTGACAAAGCAGTTAGCAGATGACCGTCGCATGGAAGAGACGAAAAAGAAGATTTATTATGTATCGGCAGAATTTCTGATTGGAAAGCTGCTCTCGAATAACATGATCAATCTTGGAATCTATGAGGACGTCAAAAAAGTGCTTGCCGAAAGCGGAAAGACACTTGCGGAGATTGAGGAGATTGAGGTAGAGCCATCTCTTGGAAATGGCGGTCTGGGGCGACTTGCTGCATGTTTCCTTGATTCAATCGCAACACTTGGATTATCGGGTGCGGGTATTGGATTGAATTATCACCTTGGCTTGTTTAAGCAGGTGTTCGAAGACAGAATGCAGAAAGAGCAGATTAATCCATGGATCAAGGATCAAAGCTGGCTTAGAAAAACAGATGTGACATACCCTGTTACATTTGGAAAATGCACGGTGCAGTCGAGATTGTATGAGATTGATGTAACAGGTTACAATAACCGTACCAACAAATTATGCCTATTCGATGTAGAAACGGTGGATGAGTCCATCGTAGATGCAAATCATCAGTTTGATAAAACAGACATAGAGAAGAACCTGACATTGTTCTTATATCCGGATGACAGTGACGAAGATGGAAGAAAGCTTCGTATCTACCAGCAGTATTTCATGGTAAGCAATGCCGCAAGACTCATTATCGATGAGTGTAAGGCGAAGGGAAGTAACCTTTATGATTTGTTCGACTACGCAGTAATCCAGATCAACGACACACATCCAACCATGATCATACCTGAGTTGATTCGCCTGCTTGTAGCGGAAGGGATGAACATGGATGCGGCGATTTATGTTGTAAGTAAGACCTGCGCATATACAAACCATACAATTTTGGCTGAGGCACTTGAGAAATGGCCTAGACATTATCTGGCAGAGGTTGTTCCGCAGCTTGTCCCGATTATTGAGATTCTGGATGATAAGGTAAGAAGACGGTTTAGCGATGAGAGTGTGGCAATTATCGACCGGAATGATCTCGTTCACATGGCACATATCGATATTCATTATGGATTTAGTGTAAATGGCGTTGCGTATCTTCATACAGAGATTTTGAAGAATTCGGAGCTTAATAATTTTTACAAAATCTATCCTGAGAAGTTCAACAACAAGACAAACGGCATTACATTCCGCCGCTGGCTTCTCTATTGTAATGAACTGTTATCTGATACGATCACGGAGTGGATTGGGGACGGATACAAGAAAGATGCAATGGAATTAGAAAAATTACTTGCATTTGTAGACGATGATGACAAACTTGAAAAGCTTCTTGAAATTAAACATCAGAACAAGCTTCGCGCCAAAGAATATTTCAAGGAAACACAGGGAATCGAATTAAACGAAAACTCAATTTTTGATATCCAGGTAAAGCGTCTGCATGAGTACAAGCGTCAGCAGTTAAATGTACTTTATGTTATTCATAAGTATCTGGAGATTAAAGCGGGCAAGCTGCCGACTACGCCGGTTACGGTTATATTTGGAGCAAAGGCTGCACCTGCATACACGATTGCAAAGGATATTATTCATTTGATCCTGTGCCTTCAGGAATTGATCAACAACGATCCGGAAGTGAGCCCGTATCTGAACGTAGTTATGGTAGAAAACTACAATGTTACTCTTGCAGAAAAATTAATTCCTGCCTGTGATATTTCGGAGCAGATCTCACTTGCATCAAAAGAAGCAAGCGGAACTGGAAATATGAAGTTCATGTTGAACGGCGCGGTTACTCTCGGAACAGAAGATGGTGCGAATGTTGAAATCCATCAGCTTGTTGGTGACGACAATATCTATATCTTTGGAGAGTCAAGTGATTCGGTGATTGAGCATTATGCGAAGGCTGACTATGTCTCAAGAACATATTATGAGAACAATCCGGTATTGAAGGAAGCCGTTGATTTTATTATCAGCGACGCAGTGATAGCACTTGGAAATGCAGAAATGCTGCATCGTTTGTATAATGAGCTTCTCAACAAAGACTGGTTCATGACATTTATTGATTTTGATTCTTATGTTGATGCCAAGGAACGTGCCTATAAGGAATATGAGGACCGTAAGGCGTGGGCGCAGAAGATGATGGTGAATATTGCGAAAGCAGGATTTTTCTCATCCGATCGTACAATTGCTGAATATAATAACGATATTTGGAAAATAATAAAATAGGATCCATTGATAGCAAATGCACGCAGAAATTGGTGATAAGTAACAAAAAAAATTCAAAATTGCTGTGTAATTTGACTAAATAAACAAAAAGTTGACTTTTTTGATTGCAAAAAGTTTTTAAATGTTGTATCATTGACTCATGAAATGGAAACGTTACCAAAAACGATACAACAAACGTTTCCAAGGAACGTATACGTAACTATAAACAAAGCAAATGAAAAGATTAGAGGAGGAAAAAGCATGAAGAAGAAATTAGCAGTTTTAGGATTAGCTGCAACAATGATGATGTCACTGTTTGCAGGTTGTGGAGGAAAGGGAACTTCAGGAGGGAAGGATGCATCGGCTGATAAGGGTTCGGTATATTACTTGAATTTTAAGCCGGAAGCAGATGCCCAGTGGCAGGAGCTTGCCAAGATCTACGAAGAGGAGACAGGCGTAAAGGTAACCATTGTTACAGCTGCATCCGGTCAGTATGAGACAACTCTTAAGAGTGAGATGGGTAAATCAGAATGCCCTACATTGTTCCAGGTAAATGGTCCGGTTGGCTTAGCATCGTGGAAAGATTACTGTGCAGATTTGTCTGACACAGAAGTTTACAAGCAGCTTACTTCAGAGGATTTCGCTTTGAAGGATGGCGATAAGGTAGCAGGTATCGGATATGTTATTGAGTCCTATGGTATCATCTGCAACAAGAAGCTTCTTGCCGAGGCAGGTTATTCCATGGATGACATCAAGAACTTTGCAGATCTGAAGAAGGTAGCAGAAGATATTACAGCAAGACGTGATGAGCTTGGATTTGATGCATTTACATCTGCAGGTATGGATGGTTCATCAGACTGGAGATATAAGACTCACCTTGCAAACCTTCCTGTATACTATGAGTATCAGGCAGACGGAATCAACAACACAAAGGCAATCAAGGGAACATACCTGGATAACTACCGTCAGATCTGGGATCTGTACATTAATAACTCAACTACAGATCCTAAGCAGCTCAGTGTTAAGACCGGTGATGATGCAGTTGCTGAGTTCGTAGCAGGAAAAGCGGTATTTTACCAGAATGGTACATGGGCATACTCAGATATAAGCTCAGTCGGAGATGAGAATCTTGGAATGCTTCCGATTTATATCGGTGTAGACGGAGAAGAAAATCAGGGACTTTGTACAGGTACAGAGAACTACTGGTGCGTAAATGCTAAGGCTTCCGAAGCAGACATCAAGGCAACAGAAGATTTCATGGCATGGCTTGCTACAGACGATACAGCACTTAAGGCAATCTGTGGTTCACAGGGTGCAATGCCATCCGGAGCAGACGGAATGGGATTTGTTACTCCATTCAAGAAGAACCTTGAGTCAGATAACCTTCTTGTGAATATCGCAAGCCAGTATGTTGCAGATGGCAAGACACCTGTAAGCTGGAACTTCACAACAATGCCTTCTGAGACATGGAAGAACGAAGTAGGATCAGCTCTTACTGTATACGCTTCCGATCAGACAGATGCAAATTGGGATCTTGTAAAGAAAGCATTCGTTGAAGGCTGGGCTACAGAGAGTCAGGCAGCAGGAAACTAGGATCAGGAAGCCTGATAAAACAACCAGTAATTAAAAAGGGAGGATATATTTCCTCCCTTTTTTAGAAGGTAGTTGTTCGAGGGCATAGGAGGTATAAGATGGAAAAGGCAGTAAAAAAATATTGGCCAATATTTTTGGTACCGACTATGGCTGCATTTTTGATAGGATTTATTATTCCTTTTATTGAAGGTATTTACTTGTCTTTCTGTAATTTTACAACAATCAAGGATGCAAAATTTGTCGGAATACAAAACTATATAGAAGCATTTAAAGATTCAAATTTTCTTGGATCATTCAAATTCACTACTTTATTTGCAATCGTTTCACTTGTGTTGATCAATGTACTTGCATTTTTGGTTGCTCTGGCGTTGACACAGAATATCAAAGGAAAGAATATTTTCCGTACAGTGTTTTTTATGCCAAACCTGATCGGAGGTATTGTATTAGGTTATGTATGGCAGCTGATTTTTGATGGTATTTTCGTGAAGTTTGATACAGCCCTGAAGTTGAATGAAACATTAGGTTTCTGGGGACTGGTTATTCTTGTAGGATGGCAGCAGATTGGTTACATGATGATCGTATACATCGCGGGACTTCAGGCAATCCCCGGAGATATTCAGGAAGCGGCTATGATCGACGGAGCTACCAGAATGCAGAGATTGTTTAAAATTACAATTCCTAACATGATGCCATCGATTACAATTTGTACATTCCTGACGATTACGAATTCGTTTAAGTTATTCGATCAGAACCTTGCTCTTACAGGTGGTGAGCCACTTCATAAGACAGAAATGCTTGCCCTGAATATTTATAGCACATTCTATGGCAGAGTAGGAGCTGAAGGGGTTGGACAGGCGAAGGCAGTTGTGTTCTTCATAATTGTAGTAGCGATTGGATTGTTACAGTTAAAGTTGACAAGGGATAAGGAGGTGCAGCAGTAATGAAAAAGAAAGTGATGGGAATACTTGCAACATTATTTTTTACACTCGTTTCAATTGTATTTGTTGCTCCAATCTTTATCGTATTGATTAACTCGATGAAGTCGAAGACGTTCATCAACCTTGAGACATTTAAGCTGCCTACAGAGGAAAGCTATGTTGGACTTGAAAACTATAAGACAGCAATTACGCAATATGATTTCCTGAAAGCTGTGGGCTGGACGTTATTTATTACAGTATTTTCAGTTGCGGTTATCCTGATCTGCTGTTCCATGACAGCCTGGTTTATTACCCGTGTTAAGAATGTTTTTACAAAAATGATTTACCTCTTATGTGTGTTTTCTATGGTTATACCGTTCCAGATGGTTATGTTTACACTTTCCGGAACGGCAGACTCCCTCCATCTGAATACACCTTGGGGAATCGTGATTGTATATCTCGGTTTTGGTGCCGGACTTGCGGTATTCATGTTCACCGGATTTGTAAAGTCAATTCCGGTAGAAGTGGAAGAAGCTGCAATGATTGATGGCTGCTCACCACTCCGGACATTCTTCTGTGTAGTAGTTCCTATGATGAAGCCTACATTCATTTCTGTAGGTATTCTTGAAGCAATGTGGATCTGGAATGACTTCCTTCTTCCATACCTTGTACTTGATATTAAGGAATTCAAGACAATTTCCATTGTTATCCAGTACATGAAGGGAAGCTACGGACGTGTTGATATGGGTGCGATTATGGCATGCCTGATCATGGCAATCATTCCGGTTGTTGTATTCTACTTATGCGCTCAGAAATATATTGTCAAAGGGGTTGCGGCTGGCGCTGTTAAGGGTTAATATATAATCACAATTTTACGGGAGCGATTATATGACAATCAAAGATATAGCAAAATTATCTGGATACGGTATTGGCACCGTATCCAGAGTAATAAACAAACAACCGGGTGTAAGTGAGAAAGCACGCGAAAAGATATTGAAAATTATCGAAGAGAGCAATTTTGAACCAAACGGAAATGCCAGAAAGCTGAAACGATGTGGCGGAAATACAGTTACAATTATCATGAAAGGACGACACAATAGTTTCTTCATGGAGATTCTTGACCGGATTACACTTCTGCTGTCAGAACTGGAAGAGGTTGTATCCTGTCAGATTATCGATGAAGATGGGGACGAGGTTGCAGAGGCATTAAAATTCGTTCGTGACAAAACCTCAAAAGCGATTATTTTTCTCGGTGCGAATTTAGCTCTTTTTGATGAACGTATGAATGAACTTGAAATCCCCTGTGTTGTTGCAACTACGAGTGCAAGGGAGTTAGCGTTCGACAATGTTTCTTCCGTATGTGTCGATGATGAGGCTGCAACCATGGAGCTCGTGCAGTATTTAACAGGCTACGGACACAAAGATATTGTCGTAATGGGGGGCGAGATTTCAGATAAACAGATCAGTTTCTCGCGTTATCTTGGGTGTAAAAAAGGCTTTGAAAAAAGTGGTCTGGAGTTTGATCCGGATAAGAATTATATGGCTTGCCGGTATTCGTATGAGGCAGGTTATGAGACAACAAAAAGGTTACTAGAAAAGAACATACATGTGACAGCGATTGTTGGGCTGTCAGATACAATTGCGGTTGGCGCAATTCGGGCAATCGAAGATGCCGGTAAAAAAGTACCGGATGATATATCGGTGGTAGGCTTTGATGGTACAGTCATATCGAGATTTTACACACCGAGAATTACAACAATGGGTCAGGACATAAACAGCATTGCGAAGCGGAGTGTGGAGCTTTTGATGAAGCATATACATTACACACTGGGGTGTGAACATGATTATGCCCCACACAATCTGATCGAGGGCGAAAGCGTACGCAGAGTATAATTGTTTTGCCTTGACGTATATGGAGGACATATATGGATAAAACAGCAGGAATATTGTTCGCGATTTCCAGTCTGCCATCAAAGTATGGAATTGGCTGCTTTTCCAAAGAAGCATATAAATTTGTGGATTGGTTAGTGGAAGCTGGTCAGACGTTCTGGCAGATTTTACCTTTGGGACCTACCGGATATGGAGATTCTCCATACCAGTCGTTTTCCACATTTGCCGGGAATCCGTACTTCATAGATCTGGAAACATTAATTAGCGAAGGTTTATTGACAAGAGAAGAATGTGATAGTGTTGACTTTGGAACAGACGAACAGTTTGTTGATTATGAAAAACAATATAATGGACGGTATGTATTGCTCCGCAAGGCTTGTGAGAGAAGCGGGCATAAGAACAGTACAGAATATAAGGCGTTCTTAGAGAAGAATGAAGCGTGGGTATATGACTATTGCTTATATATGGCAGTAAAAAATCATTTTGGTGGAATGAACTGGACTGAGTGGCCGGAGGCAATTCATAGTCGTACAGAAGAAGGTTTACGTGAATATAAAGAGAAGCTGGCAGATGAGATTGATTTTCAGTTATTTATGCAGTTCCAGTTTTTCAACCAGTGGTATAAGCTCAGAGCTTACGCCAATAAAAAAGGAATTAAAATTATCGGAGATATTCCGATTTATGTATCATTGGATAGCGCAGATGCATGGTCGCATCCGGAATTGTTCCAGTTAGATGAACATTGTACACCGAAGGCTGTTGCGGGATGTCCGCCGGACGGATTTTCGGCGGATGGGCAGATGTGGGGAAATCCTCTTTATGATTGGGATTACCACAAAAAGACAGCGTATGCATGGTGGATCGAACGGCTTTCATTCTGCTTCGAGTTATATGATGTTGTACGTATTGATCATTTCCGTGGTTTCGATGAGTATTATTCCATCCCATATGGGGATAAGACCGCGGTAAATGGCAGTTGGAAAAAAGGTCCGGGCATGGATTTGTTCCATACAATCGAAAAGAAGATTGGCAGGAAATCCGTGATTGCGGAGGACCTTGGTTATATAACGGATACAGTCCGTAAGCTTGTTGCGGATAGCGGGTTCATAGGGACGAAAGTGTTGGAATTCGCATTTGACACAAGAGATACGGGTTCGGCGAGGGAGTATTTACCTCATAATTATATTGAGAATTGTGTAGCTTATACAGGCACGCATGACAATGAGACACTGGTCGGCTGGTGGCAGGAGGTCGATGACGAAGGCAGGAAAAAAGCAAGAGATTATCTGTGTGATTACTATACACCGGCAGATAAAATGTATATTCCGCTCATTGGCGTAATCATGCGAAGTAATGCGAAAATCTGTATTGTTCCAATTCAGGATTACCTTGGCTTAGACAACAAGTCGAGAATGAATACACCTTCTTCGGTTGGTAGCAATTGGAGATGGCGGGTAGACAGCAAAGCGTTAAATAAGACTTTAGCCAAGGAGATAAAAGCGATTACGGTTCGTTATGAACGCTGTAACTAATTTATAACTGACGATTTATTGAATGCGCCCCGGGGTTTTATGTTACCAGGGGCGTTTTTCATAGATACGCCGGACAAGCAGAAAAGCCTGCAGGATTATCTTAATATGGCGGATCAGTCTATGTATGAGAATAAGAGAAAAAAGAGGACAACATAAGACAGAGGAACGATTCTGAGGAGGAGATCGGTTATGATAAATGTTACAGAGATTATGAAGCGTGGAGCGGAGAACAGAAAACTTCCGCCATGGGTGAACATGCGCCATGCGTGGATGGCGAATGATGGATTGCGCGACAAAGATCTGGAATATCCGGGAAATATTGTACAGATTAAGAATTTAGATTATAAGAAAAGATTGGATGCAGAGCGGTTTGCTGCGATTTTGGATAGCTGGAAGATGGATAAGAAAAGGGAGATGATGTATGCATCATCCGGGGATGCGTCGGACATTGATTCAGACAGTTATGTATCGAACAGTCTGTTTGATCTTTGTGTGCCGGCATCTTATATGGGAGACTCGGATAAAGCATATCCGGTGATTGTCAGTGTGCATGGTGGTGGCTGGTTTTATGGAGATAAGAAACTGTATAGCCATTATTGCTGTCATCTGGCACAAAGCGGATTCGTAGTTGTGAATTTTAATTATCGTCTGGCACCGCAGAATAAATATCCGTCTGCCATAGAGGATGTAGCATATCTCGTAAAATATATTGATGATCATGCGCGGGTGTTTGGCCTGGATATGAATCGGTTTTTCATGTTGGGAGATTCGGCGGGAGCACAGCTCACTGCGCAGTATTGCATTGCTGCGTCAAATCAGGAATATCGGGAGAAACTGGATTATTTTACCTATGATAAGCTGCCGGTTCGTGTTTGCCTGAATTGTGGTGCATACGACATGGGAAAACGGGATGACATGATTTCAAACTGGTATCTCAGGAAAGATGGCACGCTGGTTGTGTCTGAAGAACAGTACCAGTTGTTCATGGATCAGTTAGCATATATGAATGCGGATTTTCCGGAAGCGTATCTGATGTACAGTGTGAATGATGATCTGCGGTTTCACACGATAGAGCTGGATAAGAGGATGAATGATATAGGTGTAGCACATGTAACGCGGGCGTTTGGTGCGGGCCATCCGGAAAGTGGTCACGTATTCCATCTGAATCTTCGAAATTCGGATGGTGTACAGTGCAATGAGGAAGAGTGTTTATTTTTCAAAAACAAATAGAGTTACAATTTTATTATTGACAATATAGTAGAAACAAAACATATAGAGGACAGTGATCTGCGTGTTTTTTTATAAATACAAATTGACAAATTATAGAATTATTATTATA
>OJOP01001261.1_pt1 | contig 12145 bp, 9 predicted proteins | sample 1598161 | NCBI WGS metagenome assembly OJOP01 (sample SAMN01915206, study PRJEB22387) | human gut metagenome | isolation source: stool | host: Homo sapiens | place: USA | reverse complement strand
CGTGTATTGGCTTTCAAAAGATGGCTTTTTACAATGCGAAACATAGCCTTTTACACTACAGTTCGTGACGTTTTGGAATAGCATTTGGTTTGTGTCGGGAGTTGAGGTAATCATTATGATGCGGTTGAAAGCAGTTTTTTGAGGAATGGATGTGGCGGAGTACGTTTGTCTTAGACGTTATAAAGACTTTGGACAAACCATCTGTTCTGTGAGCTGTGATATATCCAAAGTTCATGTCAGGACTGTTACAAGAATTGCCTATGTCGCACAAAAACGCTCCGCGCTTCCATGCCACATAAGCCGTTACAGCCGCTCGCAAGCTCGCACTGGGCTGACCAGTTTTATTTTATCGTTATAAATCATTAGATATGTCAACAACGGAAGAAAACAAGGACGAAAAGAAAAAGGATATAAAGCGCACAAAGCGGTTGGAGGTCAGAGTGATCGAAAAAGAATACGCAAAAGCCGTGGAACTTGCCGAGACCTGCGGCTTGACTTTGAGCGACTATATCCGTAAATGCGCCTTGGGGCAGCATACCAGGCGGCGGCTTACCAACAAAGAGGTGGAAGCCCTTTGCAGTCTCTCCGATGCACGGGGCGAACTAATACGAATAGCGGCAGCCGTCAAGTCCATACAGGGCAGCCATCGGATGCAATACTTCGCAGACACCCGTTTCGTAGAACAGTGGATGCGTGCCGCCGTTCCCCTTATAGCCCGTTGGAATGAAATTCAGGAATACATCACCCAATAAATACCCAACCAGATGATAGCAAAAGCGGCCACCATCAGCCACGGCGGAAATGCCGTCCGCTATTCGGTCAACAAGGATAAGGCGGAGATAGTGAAAGTGAACTTTTTGCCCGATGATATATCGGCTGAAGCCGTGTATCAGCGCATGGTACTCAAACAAAAAGAATTTGCCAGTACAATCAACAAAGGCAGACCGCTCAAACGGAATGTGATAAGAATGGAAATATCCCCAACTAAGGAAGAATCCGCAGGCTGGACGCTGGCTGATTGGATAAGGTTGGCAAACGAGTACATCCAAGTATTCGATTCCATCGACCTATCGAAAAAGGCCAAACGCGCCAGTGCGAAGTCCACCAACGTGAAGAACAGTCAGTATGTAGTTGCACTCCACCATGATGCGAAAAGTGGCATACCTCATTTACACATAGACGTGAACCGTGTGGACATGGACGGAAAAGTCAACGATGACCACTTGATAGCGGAACGGGCAATGTCGGCTGCGTACATCATCAATGAACGGCGAGGATGGGTACAGCCAGAGGACATCTACGAGAAGCGCAGGAAGGAGATAGCCGACATTTGCATGAATGTACTCTGTGCTTTGCCGAAATTCAGTTGGCCAGGCTACGAGGCCGGACTGAAAGCGCACGGCTACGGCATACACTTACAAAAGGATGACAAGGGGAATGTACGAGGTTATTTTATCCTGTCGGGCAACTCCAGTTATAAATCTTCCGTTCTCGGCAAAGGCCGACACCTCATGCCTTCAAAAATAGAAGCGACATGGGCAAGGCTTCATGGAGAGCAGAAATCTTCGGCAATCTCAAATAATACCGAACAGGGAATACGGCCAGCTATCGTTTCGACTGAAATGCCACAGATCAATCGTCCGGATCCAGTTATCAAATACTACGACATTTCCACGGATGAATACCACCATTATCATGTGACTATATCGGAAGATGCGGACGAAATCATCCGCAAGGAATGTTCCGTGTCGGAGGATAATCCCTTTGCGACTATAGAAGATGTACAGAAAACTGCCTTGCTTCTTTTCGCAGAATGCCTTGACGGTGCAACGAGCATGGCGGCATCCAGTGGCGGCGGAGGTTCTGACATGAGCGGTTGGGGAAAAGATAAAGATGAGGACGAACGTGAATGGGCAAGGCGATGTGCTCAAATGGCTAATCACTTTTGCAAGCGCAGGAGAGGTTTACACAGATAATTGTATCACTCAAAATCAATGAATATGGGAATAGGAAAGGGAAAATCCGATAAAATAGACATTGACGGCCTTATAGAAAGTTCCGACAATGAGGGTAAGATATTGCAGGTAGAACGCAGCCTTACTGAAAATATAGCAGAACTGAAACAGACAACCGCCGCACTCAATGCCGCTATTGACCGTATGGAAAGCATCATTTCAAAATTCAACTCATCTGTTCAAGAAATGCAGACAAAGAAAATCGGTGCGCAAGTGCATCCTCAAACCCTAAAATCTTTGAACAACATTTGTACGAACTTTGTAGTGGAAGTCGGTCGGCAACTTATGGCTTATCGTGACAAACAACTTGAGCAGCAAGAAGAACACGAGAAACGGATAGCTTGTATGCTTGAAAAAAGCAAAGGAATATGGCTGTCGGACAAGTGGGTGAAAATCCTGTTTATCTGCTTCCTTTTGTATAATGTTCTTGTCATACTCTATGTGCATTTCAAGACATAAAAATCCTATACTCCATTTTGATAAATGATAATTTACCGATGCTTGACCGTTCATTAGGAGAGGTAGGAGCTCGTCACGCTGCTTAGTCAAGTTCATAATCTCTTGGTTATTCCTTACTATTGTATCAAAGATTGGACATAACCTTTTTTCTAACTCATTTGCAATATCAATATTTTGAGGCAATGCAATGGTGCTTTGTTTCAAATGGTCTTGGGTTATATGTCCCATTGTTGTCTTTCGGGCTTCCGCCATTCGCTTAAAATTTCCGATATAGTCTATTAGCTGATAAAAGTAAAACGAGCGAGGGAATCCATTTTTCGATGTTACCTTAAAGATATGTTGATTAAGTCCGCCATTGCCATAAGCCCATAACATAACCTCTAATGATGCAGACCATGAGAACAGAACATCACCATCATAGACTTTAACAGATTCCGGAATATCTGACCTTACCAACTCTGTTTCAGAGGGTAAGCCATCATGCATTTCCTTTATCTTAATAACAGGTAGTTTATTATCATCTATCGGTCTGAATCTTTGACAAGCTAAACCATTAGTGTATTCGGCTATATCCAACAACGTACCACAATACCATCCATTTGGAATTTCGCGTTTTAATTTTTCATTCCAAACCATTACTCCACCACTTAACTTATAGGGTCGTCCGTTATCATCGGGGAAGTCAAACTGCACGAACCAATAGTCGTAGAGTTGTTTTGCCATCTTCTCTAAATTATCATTTATCGTATTCGTTTGCAGCCATTTCTATATTATATAGGCATAAACTTTATGATATAAAAAATGAAAAGAGCAGTTATACACACCGTAGTGGATGGAATGGCACCCGTTTTATCCAAAGAACAGCTTAATTTGCTGGAAACCATACTCACGCAAACATTAGATGGTTATGAGGTTACACATTCTATCAGTGAAGAAGAACAACAAGCAAAAGCCAATGCAGAACTCTTGCAAGCGTATCTATCGGCAAAGAAAATAGAGGGTTGCTCTGAAAAGACAATCAGCTACTACCAATCTACCATTGACACCCTCTTTGCTGCTGTTTGCAAGCCCGTATGCGATGTCACGACCAACGACATTCGCAACTATCTATCCGACTATCAAGAGCAACGAAAAGTCAGTCGGGTAACCATTGACAATATGCGGCGCATCTTTTCATCATTCTTCGCATGGCTTGAAGATGAAGATTTTATTGTGAAAAGCCCCGTGCGCCGTATTCATCGGGTGCGCACGGAAAGCCTTGTGAAAGAGGTACTGACTGATGAAAATATGGAGGTGCTACGAGATAGTTGCCAAGAAATCCGTGACATTGCCATGATTGATTTGCTTGCCAGCACAGGTATGCGTGTGGGCGAATTGGTCAACCTCAATCGTGAAGATATTGATTTCCATGAGCGACAATGTGTGGTGTTCGGCAAGGGAAATAAAGAGCGTGAAGTGTACTTTAATGCCCGTACTAAAATCCACTTACAGAACTATTTGAATAGTCGCACGGACAATAATCCAGCATTGTTTGTATCGCTCTTAAATCCCCATTCTCGGCTTTCGATTAGTGGCGTGGAAGTGCGTTTGCGAACACTTGGTCGTAAAGTGAATATAGCCAAAGTGCATCCTCACAAGTTTAGGCGCACATTGGCAACTATGGCCATTGACAAAGGAATGCCCATAGAGCAAGTACAACGGTTGCTCGGTCACGTCAAGATTGACACCACCTTGCACTATGCGATGGTCAATCAGAATAATGTGAAAATGGCTCACAGGAAATATATAGGGTAACATTCTTGAATATTAGCCAAATCCACTACCTTTGCATAAAAATAGATTTAGGTATGATATTGGCTGATATTGCAGAGTATGTGACAGATAAAATTAGTAGTAACGATGTTTCGTTAAACAACTATGTTACTACAGACTCTTTATTACAAAATAAGAGAGGCAGAGAATGTGCGCAGAATTTGCCTCCAATGCCTTGTGCCCTTATTCATTTTCAGCCTAAGGATATTTTAATAGCCAATATTCGTCCCTATTTGAAAAAGATTTGGTTTGCCGATATTGAAGGAGGATGTTCGTCTGACGTGCTTGTCTTTAGAGCAAAAGAAGGACATTTCCCAAACTTTTTATATGCGACATTGATGCAAGACTCATTTTATGACTATGTAATGAAAGGTGTGAAAGGAAGCAAAATGCCACGTGGCGACAAGGAGCAAATAATGCGATATAAAATGCCGACATTCTCTTCTGATGAAGAACAGAATATCGGCAAAATAGTTGTTGATATAGAAAAGAAACTTCAACTTAGTCGTGCGCTAAATGATAATTTACCGATGTCTGACCGTTCATTAGGAGAGGTAGAAGTTCATCGCGCTGCTTAGTAAGCGATTCGGTTTCCTCTCCTATTTCCATCTGCTTATCATATATCGGAGCGCATATCTTCTCAAACGACAATAATACATCATGGGCTGGTAGTATAATGGGTAAACCATATAATTCATCCTTTGTTATCGAACCAAAAGTTGTACCTGCTGAGTTCATATCTTCAAATCTTAGTCTAAAGTAGTTCATCGTATAATACAGATGAGTCATAGAACCTACTTTTGAAGATAATGCCGACAAGCCACGACCTATGCAACAATCATTATTTGCTATATTCAAAGCTCCGACAGGAGCTCTAACACTCATAAGAATATCACCTTTATTCGCATAGCGGCTTGGAGCAGTTGTATATTGTCGAATGTCGGGAAACCTTATGCCAAAATCTGTGCTGCCTTGATAAAAAATGATTCCTTCTCCCACTTTGTTATAAGACGAACCTTCAGGCGATTGTCCCATAGTGATATTAGCAATGTCTGAGAGAATGCCATCATTCCACTGTTTAGGTATTTCTCGTTTCAATTTTTCATTCCATACCATAGCACCGCCACTTGACTTATAAGGCCGTCCGTTCTCATCTGGAAAGTCGAACTGCACGAACCAATAATCGTAAAGTTGCTTCGCCATTTTCTCTAAATTATCATTTATCGCATGGTTAAGAGCAATTTTTTGATGCAAATTTTCCCAAATATCTGCGATGTTTCTTTGAACTTCAATATCTGGAAATATGAACGTAATAGATGCTATATCCGATGGATTGATAGAGGGATATGCGGAAACTGCCGTATCCGCAATGTTACCAACGTATTCAGTTATTGAGGGTTGAGTGAGTAAAAGATACAAATATCTTGCATCTATTTCTTTTTCATACTTTTCTTTTATGTCAATAGTTACAAACCCTGTTGACACAATGAGATTGTTTTTGGGGGAACGAAGTATACCGTAATGTCTTAAACGAGGTCTGACGGTTGAATATATAATAGTTTTATCGGTAACTTTGCGCTGAGCACGACTGGGAGCATCGCTAATATTCAAAATTGATGTTCCTGAAATTACATTTTCTGTAATACTGCTTGTATCAAGATATTCTATAGTAGAAAACGTGTCGTCCTTGCCTATACAAATTTTATTGAAGTCTGCAATTTTTCCAAGTTTATATTTTCTCGATTCCATCTTTATTTCTCCTCGTTTTCTAATTCTTCGTTATTCAAAAGATACTCATATTCCGTTCCTTTCAAACTTTCAGGGTCATACTCTTTCCGATAATCCAATATGTATGAATGTATTATGCCGGGATAGGTATAGAAATAGTGGCGGCATACGTGCTTGAACAGTTGTAGCATACGTTCATTGCCAAGAAAGCTGAACATATAATCAAGCAGAAGCTCTACTTCGTTTTGCGTAGCTTTGCGACGGCAGATGTCGTTCACCAACGGTGTGTAGTCAACCACCGCCATATCAGCAAGCCCTTGTATCTGCTCGGCAATCCCTTTTATGCTTTCCAATAAGCAGTCATAACCATCAATGTTGTCATTGCTATTCTTTGTATTCATTGTCTGTCCTGCTTTAAAATTCCCATTTCAAATCGGTAATTGTAATTACCGATTTGGAGCGGATGATAGTTATTCGTCATTTTCCTAGCATATTATTGACTTCCTTGTCAAAGTCGGAATCTATGCGTTGTGTACGATTGAATATGTCGTACTCACTTTCTGCTTTTGCTTTTGCTTGCGCTGAGGATATACGCCCTTTGTCAGGCAAGATTTTATAATCATTGAACGTCAGAAACTTGTTTACGCTTGCGGCGAATTGCTCCATAGTGAAAGGGTTTTGACGCTCAATTTGATTTTCTATATAGTCAAAATAAGAAGTTACCGTGCGCTCCAGTTGTCGGATTTGTTTTTCGTCCAAATAATTTTTCGCAATTGATACATCCGATTTGAGTATTCGTCCTTTGGGAGAGTTCTTCCACGTGGTCAGCCCCATGTGTTCTTTGGTATGGTCTGCCTTGGTGTAGATGATTTCTGCTGCCGTCTGTCCGGTAATTGCATAGTGGAAGCGGTTTTGCACCATTGCGTAAAAATCCTTTGTTGTCGGAGAGTTACGGGCATATTCTGTACTGCATTCGGCATAAATGTCCGTAATCTGTTGCCAGATGCGCCGTTCACTCGCACGAATTGAACGTACTCTTTCAAGCAACTCGCGGAAATAGTCTTTGCCGAACACGGCCGTTCCTTGCTTCAGTCTGTCATCATCCAATACGAAACCTTTACGAATATATTCATTCAGTATCTTTGTTGCCCATTGGCGAAAACGAGTGGCTTTCAGCGAATTGACACGGTAGCCAACTGCAATAATGGCATCAAGCGAATAAAAGGTTGTTGAGTAATTCTTGTTGTCTGCGGCAGTTGTTTCCATTTTGGAAATAACTGCATCCATCTGAAGTTCTCCTTCCTCAAAGATATTTTTCAGATGTTTGCTGATTGCTGGGACTCCAACCCCAAATAGTTGAGCCATTGCCTTTTGGGTACACCAAATCGTATCGTCTTTGATGATGACCTGCACTTTGCCCTTTTCTTCGGGCATATTGTAAAGTAGAAATTGTATTTCGTTTGCCATGATGCTTATTCTTTAATGTTATTGAACTGCAGGCTGTCAAGTTGCCTCATTATCTCTGCTTCCAATCGGCGGCTTTCAGCAAATTGTTCGGCAAGCGTCCGTTTATACTCATCCATCCGGGCATTAAATTCCTCCTCCGTTATATCCACATAGTCAATCTTGATGTCGAAATACTGCCCTGCTGAAAGACTGTAACCTTTCTCCTTGATTTCATCATAGGTTACTGCTACCGAGAAATCGTCTACGGCCTCCTTGTTTTGGAATGTATTGACTATTCGGTCTATCTCAAAATCGCGGAGACGACGTTTTTGATTGTTCCCTTCTTTATACTCCTCACCTAATTTACTGGCATCAATCAAGATGACCTTGTCGTGATTGGCCGACTTATCGAAAAAGATTACCGATACGTTGGTTCCAGTTGTAGCGAATACATTACTCGGCATGGAAACCACGCCATACACCCATCGCTCGTCCACTACTCGCTGTAAGATACGCTTCTCCACACCGCTCTTGGCTGTGATGAAACCAGTTGGAATGACAATGGCAGCCTTACCTGTTGGCTTTAAGGAATTAAGCACATGCTGTATGAAACAAGTATAGATAGCCATCTTTGGTTTCATCGGGTCAACCTTTTTCACCGCATTGGGCACTCCCGCCCAAAAGCGGATGGTATCGGATGCCAATGTGTCGCGATACTCAGGGAAATCGAGCTTGAAAGGTGGATTGGAAACTATGAAGTCGAACTTGCGTAACACGCCGTTACTTTCCTTATGCGATGGTTCGGTGAGCGTATTGCCTTGCACGACATTGGGAAGCGAGGCTGCAAAGTTGTTAAGAATCAAATTCAAGCGAAGCATTTCCGAAGACTTCTCCGAAATGTCTTGCGAGAAAATAGTGCAGCGTTCTTCGCCTATTTGATGTGCCAGTGCCATAAGCAATGTGCCTGTTCCAGCCGAAGGGTCATAACAGGTCACGCCGCGCAAGTCGGTGTTTTCGCCGACTAACAGGCGTGCCATCACTTGTGCAATGGCACGTGGCGTGTAGTATTCAGCGTATTTTCCGCCTCCTGCGTTGTTGAACCCCTTTAGCAGATGTTCGAAAATGTGTGAGAAGAAATCGTATTTCTCGTCAAAAACATCTTCAAAGTTGAATGAAGCCACATTGCGCATCAGCGACTTGGCAAACTCGTCACGTTTCTGCGTATCGGTGACGTAGGTTGTCAGCGGAAAGAAGATGTTGACTTTGCTCTTGCCTGATGTGGTGACAGAGAATGTCTCGGCATTGAGCGAAGCAATATCTACCAATGTAGCATCGAGCAAAGTGGAGAAATCGCCCTTTGTAGCAGAGTTATAGAGGTGCGACAACGTATGTTCTGGCTTCAAGCGTGGCACGGAATGTGGCAGATAGCTAAACAAATCTTCCACTTCCTCTTCGGTGAATGTGTCATACTCGGCATCCCACTTTTCCGCTTTTGACAAACGTTCCCCATGCATCGGATCACGCTTGGCTTCATAGCCAAACTTGTCATTGAAGAACTTATAGAGGAACATTTCTGTCACAATCTTGTACTCACTTCCTGTTCCTGCCAATCCGAAAGCTCCAGTGGTGCTTTTAAGAGAATCGATAAGGGCTATTGTAGCCTCTGATATGTTGATATTACCCATATACTTAATAAGCGTAGTTGCGTTGTTGTAAATACTCTGTTGTGATCAAGTTACTCAGATACTTGCGATCTTTGATGTCTGCCCGTATCTTCATTGCTATTAGTTCCTTGCCTATGATAGACAGTACATCCTGACCAAAAGCTGGTTCGTTGTCAAGAATGTTGATGTCAAGGAACAGCCGTCTATCAATCTCGTCTTTCATCTTTGCTAGGTTCTCAGCAATCTCGTATTCGTGTGCCGATATGATGGGACGTTCACGTTTTTGGTTCTGCTCCTCAATGCGCTTATGAATACGGACAAACCGTTCATCCCCCTTATACTTGCGTTTAAGGATGTTGTTGCGGCGATTGATTTCGCGTATTTTCTTCATCACCTCGTCCATATATTGAATGCTTGCCTTGGCATCCTCGGTGCTTTGCGGCACAAATCCTTTCTTGCGGAAATATTCACGGAACTCATCGGCAAGGATAACGTATCGTTCTTCTTTAGTATCGAAATTCGCCTCAAACTCTACCTGTACCCGCTCGCAACGTTCCCGAATGTCATTGACAACAATTCGCAACTCTTCGGGTATTCCTTTCTTGAATTCAAATTCTAATACCGAAAGAGCCACATTGATAATGCCGGAAACATCAGCCTTATGCTCAGTACTTTCAAAAAGATTGATGCGTTCAATGCGGTGTGTTACCTCTGTGATAAGGGAGGGTATTCTTCCCATAGGGAGCGAAGCAAGTTTCTCTTTGGTTTCTTCATCGCCAAAAGAACGCACTTGATTGATGATTGCTTTGGCATCGGAGAGCGTGTTGCGTAACTCATACAGACTATCCTTATTCTCTATCTCGTCTATTTGCTTGCGGAACTCCTCCACATTGTCAACAGTGAAATTGAAAAGCACACTCTTTATTTCTTTTATCTTGGTTTCTACATCTTCTTTGCTAACCAAAATGTCATTGGCAATATTTTCGGTGTGCGTGTTATCCGATTCATCCGAAGTGCGGTTTAGTTCTCGCAGATAACGGTCATTGGTTGCATCAAAGTTTTCTTTGATGTCTACAAAGTCCACGACATAGCCATATTTGAAATCATGATAAGGGCGGTTTACCCTTGTAAGGGCTTGCAGTAAATCATGTCCATCGAGAGAGCGGCCCAAATACAATTTCTTCAAACGTGGCGCGTCAAAGCCAGTAAGAAGCATCTTGTTGACAATGAGGATATCTATCTCTTGCAACTTCTTGAAACCTTCGATATACTCCTTGCGTTCCTGCTTATCGCCCTCGTCATGCAGAATGAGCGATGCTGTAAGTGGTTTGTAGTTCCCATATTGGAGCATCAGTTCTGCCGCCATATACATTTGTTGCTCTTGGTATTTACTAACCTTACTTGCAATGTTGAAGCGTTCCAGCCAAAGACGGTATAGCTCTCTTGCTTGTGGATTTGTTCGACATACTATCATTGCGCCCACTGTTTCATCATTTTGTTCTTTTCGGAAGCGGCGGAAGTCAGATATGATATAATCCAACAGAGCATTCAGGTAGCTTTCGTGTTCCATGATTTGATTACGGTCGATGTCGGACTTCTTAACTTCCACATTACCGGCCAGCTGGTCGAGGATGTTTTCAATCTTCTCCTTATAGACAGTTTCGACAGGTTCGCGCATCAGCTTGCAGGTGTAGCCATCAGCAATGGACTTGTCGTAATAGTAAGTGTGGATATAGTTGCCAAACACGCGCCACGATTCACGTTCTTCTTTTAGCAACGGCGTCCCTGTCAATGCAATTTTGACTGCGCTTTGGTCTGCTTCCAAAAGGTTTGCCAAGAAACTGCCTTGTGGGTTATACCCTCGGTGCGCTTCATCAACGAAGAAGATACGCTGTAGATTGGTGCTGTAACTATCATCAACCATCACCTTGGTTTTGTCCTCTTTGAACTTTTGGATATTTACTACCATGATTTCAGGCTTTCCCTCATCATTGCCTGTTACTTCCCTATTTGCTATGTCATCCATCAGCTCCTTGCGGCTCTTGGCGTTGTGGACTACAAGCCCACGGGCGGCAAATTCATCCGTAGCTTGTTCCATCAAGTCGATACGGTCAACTATGAAATAGAACTTTGCCACCACATTACGCTGTGCAAAATAGTCAGTTAGACTTTTCACGCTGTAATATGCGAGTGCAGTCTTTCCGCTGCCTTGCGTATGCCAAATGATACCGCTTTTCACACCTCTTGTCAAGGCGTTGCGGATGGCATACGAAGCAAACAACTGCTGATATCGCATTACATGTTTTTGTAATTGAGTACCCTGTGTACCATCATCCAATTCGATTTTGCGTTCCACGTATGCGAACCCATAACGTAGCAAGAATAAAAATCTCTCCTTGCTCAACATGGAAGTAATGATGCGGTTTGTCGGTGTAGTTGCAGATTTATTGGTTTGGTATTCTTGCAGGTTCTTAATGACTATGCAGTTGCGATGTTTCAGCACCTTATTCTCCATTTCATCAGTGATTTCCCGATAAGGATAATCTAATACATACCGTTTGTCCTCCTCACGGAACACGTTGAAAAATGCCTTCTCTTTAGCCGTGCAGCAATAAAATGCTCCTTGTATAGGCACACGACTATCGGTGTCATACTCTTGGTTGTTGGAGAAAATCATCAGTTGGGTGATGTTGAAGAAGCGGCGGAAGCACGACTTGCTCATTCGCTTGTTGATGCGCTCCCTTTCCGCCAAAATACCTTCACGGTTGTTCGGCTTCTTGACTTCAATGAAAGCAAGAGGAAGACCATTTACAAAACAGGTGATGTCGGGACGAAACTCATCTTCTGTATCTTCATTCTCACAAGTAAATTCCGTAGTTACATGCCAATCGTTGTTTTCGGGATTTTCAAAATCAATAAGTTTCGTACCGCTGTTTGCTGAAAGCAACTGGTAAAATTCACGCCCTAAATCATCGTTATTGGCAATATTCACTATTTTGGCATACAATAGTGATGCTTCCG
>OJOP01001254.1_pt1 | contig 12198 bp, 9 predicted proteins | sample 1598161 | NCBI WGS metagenome assembly OJOP01 (sample SAMN01915206, study PRJEB22387) | human gut metagenome | isolation source: stool | host: Homo sapiens | place: USA | reverse complement strand
CCTCGCCGGTGCCTTGCACGGGTTCCACCCGGATATCATCGACGGTGACTTCACGTCCGTGCCGCCCCTCGCGGAACCAGCCCTTGTTGCTGTCTATGGCTCCCAGCTCGTTGCCGTCCATGACCACGCCGCCTTTGGGCAGGTTGTCCCGGAGCGAGGGTTCGCTTTCCACCCGGTAGTCCTGTGGGAGCGTTTCCTGACGGTAGTATTCCTCCTGCCGGTTGATTTCCCGGTCGAGGTCTGCCTGCACTTCGGGATGGAGCTTGATGCCTATCAGCTTGTCGTTGTTGAGCATGTCCATGGTGACGGAATCGGCGAAATCCTCCTTGATGACACGGTTGAGTGTCTCAAGGCGTTTGTCTATGGGATGGTCTTTAACGGAATTGGAGGTCAGCACCGCCAGCTCTTCATCGGAGAGGCTGTACTGCAGGTCGGCTTCCAGTGCCGACGACTGTATGGTGACGGTCTTGTTCCCGGCATCCACGAGTATGCCGTGGCTGGCAAGCACCTCCTGCCATTTCTCGTTGGAGAAATAGACTTCCGAAGTGATGGCTTCCTTGTACGGGATGGCCGGTACGGTCGGTCTCTGCGGCCCCTCAAGAGGGGTTATCACCGTCTGCAGTTCGGCCAGTACGTCTTTTTCAGCCACGGGAGCGGTGTTGTGGCCCTTGTAATAGAAGCCGTAGCCGCCGCTCTGCAGCTCTCCGGGCTTCATGCGTCCGTCGGGGCGGTTCGGCACCATCGGGGCACCGGGATAGTAGAGCTGCCCTCCGATACGGCGCAGGTGGAATCCTTCCTGCATCCTCGGTGTCCATCCCAAGAACGACCACCCCATCATGTGGTGCGGCTGTACGGGAAAGCGGCGGTGCGGTGCGACCCGTCCGTATTCGCCGGTGCCGATACGGTAGCCGTGCAGCCCCATGGCCACACGGCCGTTGGCGTTGCGGGCATGGACGAAATCCTTGGGCATGTCGAAGTCTGCGGCGACGATGCTCGCGAAAGTGTTGTAAGCCCTGCGGTTGACGGTGTTGGTGCCCCAGTCGGTAAGGGCTTTCAGCTGCTTCTCTGTGATGGGATAGGTCAGCAGCGGTGAGTCATGCCCCTGCACGAGCAAGGCGAAACCGTTGCTGCTTGCGGCCACATGGCCCTGCATCCCGTTTCTGAGCAGGATATCCTGCAGTTCGGGGGTGAGTTCCAATGGGCGCGGATTGGTGTTTGTCCTTATAGGCATGATGTGTCGTGTTTATGCGTTTCCGTTTTCCAGTGCCTCGTCAAGCAGGCCGTCCCTCATTTCCATGAAGCCCGCTGCCGACTCCTCAAGGCCGGGGTCAAGCCCCTTGCGGTGGCAGTGCCGTTCGTATTCCTGTGACAGTTCGCGCGAGTGGTGGCAGATGTATTCTTTCCAGCCGTATTCACCGGACTGTACCTTCTCTATCAGTTCCTCTTCGGGTTCGTATCTCATATTTTCGGCTGTTTAGTGTTTGAGGGTCATGTTGTTGCGCTTGCGCATCTCTTCCCACAGTTCCTCGGTGTAGGACGCTTCGGGAACATAGTCGAGGTTGCCTTCTCCGTCGGCGACCCAGCAGCCGTTCAGACCGAAGTTGTATCTGCCGAAGCCCTGCCGTTGTTCTTCGCGCCATTTCTTCTCGTCGCCGCGCGTGAGGCGCACGCCTGTCTTTTCGTTGAGGTCGATGCCGATGGTATAGAGATTGTCGCCGTCCATGACGGTGATGGGCAGGCCTTTCTGCAGGCAAGTAAGCTCCGCATTGGTGAGCTTCATCTCGTTGGCGGCATACTCCAGGTTGCGGCCGATGACGGGGGTGGGCACGTAGATGATTTGGTTGGTGCCCTGATCTATCTGGTGGAATGCCTGTATCTCTTTCCCTTCGGACGTGGTGACGGGGGCGATGACGGGACGGTGTTCAAGCAATGCCTTGCGCTCTTCCTCCGTGAAGCGGTCAAGCCTGCCGGCCTTGAGCTGCGGGTAGAATACTACGTCCACGCTGTTGTCATCCATGCGGATGAATGCGAAGCGGGTGCGGGCATGGATCTCTTCTCCGTTTTCGTCTGTGACACGGATGGGAAGCACTGGGGAGCGGCGACCGTCAAGGATATCCTCCACCGCCTTTTGGGGCAGGTCTTCAAGCATCTCCTGTGTCAGCCCGAATCTGTCGAGTATGCCGTATGGCAGTTCCTCGCTTTGAAATCTCTGAATCTTCATCTTTAGAATTTTTATGGGTTGTCGTTTCCGCAAAATTAGATGCCCGGTTCCGAAGATAAAGTATATGTAAGTGTGATTTTGTTTCTGCTTATGTTTATTTAATATAACGACTTATAATCATACTCACTTTCATATTCAGACAGTAAAAATCGGATAAAATGGATATTTAGAGTATGATTTTTGGTACAACCGAATATACAGCGAAATAAGACGTGGTTTTATGCTGGTTTGCTACCTTTGCACCATGTTAAGGATATTATTATTGTCTATTGTGGGGCTATGCCGCTGCATGGTATCGTCTGCACAGTTCCATACGGTAACGCCCCACACGGCACGCTACCGGATTGAACGTGCCGTACAAATGACGGACGGAAAAGAAGTGGAGGTGACGGAAAAAGCGGCACCGGCAGTTGGACCTGTCGATACCGCTTCAATACGGAAACAATGGATAGACTGCTATATGAGCGTGGCCTATCCGTTGAAAGAAATCTATGTGACCTCGCCTTTCGGTGTCAGGACAGACCCGTTCACGAAAAAGAGGAAAAGGCACAACGGACTGGACTTGAGGTCAGACCGTAGCGAAGTTTATGCCATGATGCACGGCATCGTGGTGAAGGTCGGACAGGACAGGGTGTCCGGGAAATATGTCACCGTGTGCCATGGGGACTTCTCGGTCAGCTATTGCCATCTGTCCGAATGCCGTGTGGCACGGGGCGACTGCGTGAAGCCGGGGGATGTGGTGGGGATAAGCGGCAATACGGGACGGTCAACCGGACCGCATCTGCACCTGACTGTCCGAATGGGACGGAGGCACATCAATCCGGGGATACTGCTGCAGTTCATCGACAAAACACGGCAACAAGCGTTGGAGAAACTGTCCGAATGAAGCCCCTGATGTTTCTTTTCTGCCTCTGAATGCATTTTTAAGGTTGATTTCTTCGGAAAAATTTGCAAGATTGAAATTAAAGCTGTACTTTTGCAGCGACAGAATCCGCCACGCTTCCCGAAGAACAGCGAACCAGGGCGGGTCTTTTATTTTATATGGAAACGGAATATACTAAACCCGCCTTAGATACAACTGCCATCATAGAAAGGCTCAAGGCAAACGGATTGGGCATCCTTGATGAGAAGGAAGCCTTGCGAAAGTTAGGAATTATCAGTTATTTCAGAATTGCCGCTTACCTCCGGCCAATGGAGGATGATAGGGAAACCCATCATTTCAAACTTGGAAGCACGTTGGAAAACGCATTTGCGTTATATGAGTTTGACACCAAGTTAAGGCAACTCATATTTGCGGCAATACAAGAAATTGAAATTGCATTGCGTGCCAAGATTATTCAGCATTTCTCATTGAGATATGGACCGTTTTGGTTTATGGATGTAAGCCTCTCTGAAAATGAACGCCTGTTCGCCCAAAATCTTGCGGCGATTGACAGGGAACTGGAACGCTCCCGTGAAGATTTCATTAAGGCGCATTTCAAAAAGTACATTAAACCGGCATTTCCTCCGGCATGGAAGACATTGGAACTCGCCTCGTTGGGCACTTTGTCTAAATTGTATTACAACTTTTTGGATAAGAAAGTCAAGAAAACCATTGCCCGCGAATTTAACCTGCCGAATCATGAAATACTGGAAAGTTGGATGCGTAGCATTGCCTCATTGAGGAACTGTTGCGCACACCATGCGCGTATATGGAACCGCAGCCTTTCAGCGACGCCACAAATGACCGGTAAAATCAGAGGAAACTGGATTACCTATACAGATATTGACTCCAACCGTTTGTATGCGGTTTTATGCTGCACGGCATACTGGATGGATTCCATAAATGGAAAAACTCATTTTGTATCAGGATTGAAAAGCCTGATAGCACAATATCCAATGGTCGATGTTGCCGCGATGGGATTCCCAACCGATTGGGAGAACGAGCCGCTATGGAAGTAGAAGTAATACTTATGGTATATGCCCAAATCACTATTTAGAATTATTGCCTTCAGATGCCTCCGACCTGAAAATCCTTTGGCGGAAGAACCTCATTATGTAAATCGTATGCAACGTTCGTTATCAACGACCGACAGGTGGTATAAATTCTACCGGGATATAGAAGTTGATGACGATGGCAGTCATGTCATGATACCGAATAGCTTCACTAATGATGCGATGATTTACGATACAGACAGTTTGAGCATTAGCGTGAGTGCGGTTGTTGGTGAAAATGGTAGCGGGAAGAGTTCAATCCTTGATATGATGGTGAGAGTGTTGAACAATGTTGCTACGGCTTTAATGGGCGAGAAACCTCAATATGCTGCAGCAGAACATGTGCATTACATTGAACATGTGTATGGTAGCGTGTTGTTTGTTCAGGATGAAAAATTGCGAAGACTGAATGTAAAGGGCAGATTGGTTGAGTTGGTTGAATACAAGAAGGTGGAAAATGAATATAATGACAGTAATATTCATTTTCGGGCAAGAAGACCTGAAGTGTGGTTGGACGCACAAAATGGCAATGTAGATAATCTCTTACCCAGACAAACGAACAGTTTGCACAAGTTGACAGAACTGTTCTACACGGTTGTGTGCAATTATTCGCTATATGCTTATAATCCAAGTGATTACTGGGAAGAGTTTACCCAAGAGGTCCGCATCGAAAAGATCAGACCTAAAGTAGATTATATCCATTACCCTTATCTGAGGTGTTGGCTGACAGGATTATTCCATAAGAACGATGGCTATCAGATGCCTTTGGTTCTGAACCCCATGAGAAATAATGGTATCATTCATGCTCCCAAAGAGAACAATTTGGCCAAAGAGAGAATCTTGTCTATGCTCTTTTATAAAGACGACCGAAATGACCGCTACCCATTTAGAATCATCAATCGTGACCATGTAATCGTGGGGTTAACACTGAATCCACGAACGGACGAGGAAACAAGATGGACAAAGGAATGGATGGTAGGAAAAGGATTATTTGGAAAGCGGAGTCGGCTATACACAGAATACGAAGAGATTGAGAATGAAATACTTAACTATCTTCAAAGCATGGAGGGCATTGATAGGGAAGGCTACAAGCATCCGTTAGCTTGTAGATACCTTGTGTACAAGACAATCAAGATAGGGCTGACTTACAAAAAATACAACAAAATAATAAGTAATCTGCGGAAGGAGAATCGAAGCATCGATTTGTTACACAATCATTTGGACGAACTTATAAAAGACCAGTCGCATATTACTGTGAAATTCCGCCGAACATTGATGTTTCTTATTACTGGGATGTACAATGCTGAACAGATATATCATTTAAGAGATATTCAAAATCAAGCAGAAAGATATGCCAACGATAATAATCAATTCGATGTTCTTCCTCATCGTGATTTGGCGGATTTCCTACCGCCTCCCATTTTTGATATTGAATTTAGAATAGTACGAAGAGAACAGATTGATGAAAATGGGGACTATGACAATAGAGACATAATTCCTTTTTGGAATCTTAGTTCTGGAGAACGTCAGGTGGCATACGTTATAAGCAATTTCGTGTATCATCTTGTTAACATCAACTCTGTTCATACTATAGAGGATGAGAATGTAGCAGGTTTGCCTCTGCTGAAATACAAATATGTAAACGTTGTGTTTGACGAGATAGAGTTGTATTTCCATCCAGATTTGCAGAGGCGTTTTCTGTCTCTGATTATCTCTGCACTGCGAAATATTCATATTGAACACATTGAGGGCGTCAACCTGTTGATGGTTACTCACTCGCCATTCGTATTGAGTGATATTCCAAGAAGTAATGTTCTGGTATTGTCCAATCGTGAGGAAATGGCTGGAGAGACTTTCTGTGCCAATATCCATGATATGCTGGGACAGAGTTTCTTTATGGATTATTCCATGGGACAAATAGCCCAGGAAGAAATAGAAGAAATATTCAGCCAATACAATAGGAATCAGCCAATCAGTGAAAATGATTGGAAACGATATAAGTATGTGGCGAGTATTGTGGGTGATGAGTATTTGCATTCTGCACTTGAGCGGGTGATGAAGCAGCTTGAACGCCAATTATAAAGGAGGAATGAATAATGATAAAGATGGACTATGGCGACACCAAGCATCAGAAAAAACTTGAGGACACTTTTGTGGCATTGCTGGACGATGCTGCTGAAAGGCAGAATACATGGGCTAAGCTCAGAAAGCAGCTATACAAATTGAAGGATGAGTTCAAGAAGCTTTTACCCACTCAATTAAAAAAACTGATGACATCACCCTATACACAACTTGCAGAGATTTATGATACTTATATTGCATTAAGACTTGATGAAAAAAGTCCTTTACATTTGGAATTAAAGGAGCTGTTCAGTTATACAAAAGATAAAGGGGGAAGGTTCAATGCCTTAAGCGATTCCATTATAGGCTTCTTTAAAGATAAAAACAATGGTTTTGAGATTCATACCTGCCATTATTGCGATATGACATACATTAACTATTTCCAATATGAGGAAGTTACAAGAAATGGAAGAAGAAAGGGAATAAGAACCCAATTTGATTTAGACCATGTACTTGACAAAGGAAGATGCCCTCTCGTCGCTTTAAGTTTATATAACCTTGTCCCCGCATGTCCAACATGTAATGGACCTCATATCAAGGGAAAGCGTATGATGGATGTTACTTTAATCCAACGTCAAAAGCTAAGTCCGACATCAATTTTATACGACTTTGATAACCAGGTAAAAATTTGGCTTTGCCCCAAAGCGGAGAAAATACCTAATACTGACTTCTTAAAGCATTTTGATGATTATGAACTTGATTTTGATACATTGTCAGATGCTGACTATGACAAGGAAATAAATTTTCTCTATCTAAGAGAACGGTACAATTATCATAAATGCAAGGCTCTTAGATTGGCGGATTTAAAAGTAAAATACACACCATCAAAAATAAAAGAGATGGCAAGGATCATCTGTAATACAGGGAAAGAAGAACAGAATGAACCGACACATATAACTAATGTGATAACAGAACAAATAAGAAGAGATATCTTCGGTCTGGATTTTTCAAACGAACATCACCGCACCTTCCACAAACTACGCAAAGACATATTGAATTTTAAAGGTGAAGAATAAACACAGAGAGAAAGCTGTGATTTGATAAACTACTAAGCATATAATATAGCATAGGTCTTCTATGTAGTGTTTCAGGAAGGCATCCGCACATAAGGCTGTAGTGTTTATCCCTTGAAATCCCCTTTCGCATTATTTCTATGAAAAAGCCCTTGCCTCAAACTAATATTGATGAGACAAGGGCTGAATTGAGATGAAAATCAGGAAATAACCGGGCTATTCCACCGTGACAGATTTGGCAAGGTTCCTTGGCTGGTCAACATCCTTCCCCTTGTTTATAGCTATATAATAAGCCAACAACTGCAATGGAATGGCGACGACTATCGGGGTCAGGCACTCGGGCACTTCGGGTATCTCCAGACAATGGTCGGCTATATGCACCATAGAACGGTTCCCTTTGCTGACGATGGCGATGACGGAGCCGCCGCGTGATTTCACCTGCTGCACGTTGCTGATGATTTTATCATAAAGCGAGTCGTTCGGTGCAATGATGACCGTAGGCATCTCGCTGTCGATAAGGGCTATCGGACCATGCTTCATTTCAGCGGCGGGATACCCCTCCGCATGTATGTAGGATATTTCCTTCAACTTCAAAGCACCCTCCAAGGCTGTGGGGTAATTATATCCGCGACCCAGATACAAGAAATTGTGTGCGTAAGTATATATGCGTGACAATTCCTTGATGGAATCGGCCAAAGCCAAAACTTCTTTTATCGTCTGCGGTAATTTCATCAATGCCCTTGATAAGAATTCCACCGTTTCCTCACTTACGGTCTTACGCATCTGCCCGGCACAAAGAGCCAGCAATGTCAGGACTGTCACTTGACCGGTAAACGCCTTGGTGGAAGCGACTCCTATTTCCGGTCCAACATGTATATACGTTCCCGAATCGGTATCACGGGGGATGGATGCGCCCACCACATTGCATATTCCATAGACGAAAGCCCCTTTGCTTTTGGCAAGCTGGATGGCGGCGAGGGTATCCGCCGTCTCGCCGGACTGTGAAATGGCAATGACCACATCCTTATCCGTGATGTAGGGACATCCGTAACGGAACTCGGAGGCATACTCCACTTCCACGGAAATCTGGCACATCTCTTGTATTACACGCTTGCCTATCAGTGCGGCATGCCATGATGTACCGCATGCCACGATGATAATACGGTTGGTGTTTATGAAACGCTCCTTGTTCTCTATGACGCCGGACAGGACAACACGCTTGCAGTCATCCGTGATGCGTCCTCGGATGCAGTCATGCAGCGTGTCAGGCTGCTCGAATATTTCTTTCAGCATGAATGTGTCATAGCCGCCTTTTTCCAGTTGCTCAACGCTCAGTCGTAATGTCTGTATATTAAGTTTCGAGGGTTTCCCGTCAGTAAGCGACTGTATTTTTGTCGTTCCATCCCTCTTGATTTCAGCAATTTCATTGTCTTGTAGATAAACGACCTTGTCGGTCAGCCCCACAAAAGGGGTAGCGTCTGAGGCAATGAAGGTCTCGTCCCTGCCTATTCCGATAACAAGTGGGCTGCTCTTCCTTGCCACCACCATCATGTTGGGTTTTCCTTTTTCCACTACGGCGATGGCGTATGCGCCTTCCACTTGGTTCAATGCCTCTTTCACCGCGTCAACCAGCCCGCATCCGTTCTCGTTCCTGACATATTCAATGAGTTGCACAAGCACCTCGGTGTCTGTCTCGCTCCGGAACGAATAGCCATGCCTTGCCAAGGCCTCTTTCAGCACGGCGTAATTCTCAATAGTACCGTTGTGAACGAGTGCCAAGGTGCCATCCTGGGATAGGTGTGGATGGGCGTTCACGTTGTTAGGTTCGCCATGCGTTGCCCAACGTGTATGCGCTATGCCCAATGTTCCCTCCAAAGGCTTGCCCTCCACGCTCTGTTCCAAGTCTGCCACCTTGCCATGCGACTTGTAAACGTTCATCGTGCCGTTTTCATCTATAAGAGCCATCCCCGCACTGTCATACCCACGGTATTCTAAACGAAGAAGTCCCTGTATAAGTATGTCGTATGCCTTTTTCTTACCTATATATCCTACTATTCCGCACATGGTAATAAAGTGTTCAATTAAAAGTCCTGTTTATGTTCATTGTCATCATCCTCAAAGTCAGTATTCTCGTCATCGATAATAATTGCATGACGCGTCTCCCAGACAATCCATGCGATAAAAATAACAGTAACCAAGATAAAATGAAAGCCATAGTATTGTAAATTAATTGCCATGTCATTGTAAACTACACTTAAAAGTTTGGTCTATTTTGGGGAAAGTCGCAATATCGATTCCGATTAGAAGAAACACTTACCATTTCCAGTCAAACCGCTCGATATCCTCTTCGACAAGCAGGTCACCGGACTGCACTTCTATGAAAGTCAGGTCGGATATTGCCTTGACAGCGTGTTTGACACCTTTCTTGATTGTAATCGTATCCCCCCTGCCAATGACAGTTCTGATACCGTCGAGTACCAATTCTCCCTCGCCGTCAATAAACGTCCAGACTTCATCGCGATGGCGGTGTACCTGATAGCTGATACCCTTACCTGATTTGATTTTCAGTTGCTTGGTAAGGGATTTGTAACCGTCGGGAAACTCGGCGGTATCAATAACTTTGTATTCACCCCAGCGGCGCTCCTCGAACATCGGCCGATGTTGCAGGCGGTCAGCGTAGGTCTTGATGTTTTCACTCTTACTCTTGTCCGAAATCAGGATTCCGTCATTCGATGCCGCAATAACCATATTCCGTGCGCCGATGCACATGATAGGCAGTTCAAGTTCGTTGATGATATGTGTATTCTCGGATTCATCGTCCATAACGACATTACCGATAGCACGTTCCGACAGTTCGTCCGTGAGTGTATTCCATGTGCCCAGATCTTTCCAGTCACCGGTAAAAGGAACGACGGCTACCGATTGTGCCTTTTCTGCAACTTCGTAGTCAAAACTAATTTTCAGAAACTCTCCATAACGGGAACGGATTTCCGCAAACGTATCGGCTTTGATATACCGGGCAATGATGTCCGTCATATACCCCAATCGAAAAGCGAACACGCCTCCGTTCCAGAAAGCGCCTTCTGAAATCAGCTTCCCAGCAGTCGTTACATCCGGCTTTTCCGTAAAACGGGATACCCGATATATTCCGGACTCGGTATTATCGGACATCGGTACCACATATCCGTATTTTGCTGACTGATACGTGGGCTTAATCCCCATCAGTACCAATTCGGCAGTTTCACTTTTCACGACCTCCGCCATCCTGCGAATCGTTTCATAATAACCAGTTTCCGTATAAGGGTCACACGGCATCACCACTACAATTTCATCGGGAGGACATTGCATCTCACATGCCAGATAGGAACTTGCAAGTGCTATTGCAGGAAACGTATCGCGTCGTTCCGGTTCCGTTACTACTGAAATTTCTTCTCCAAGTTGATTGACAATTACATCCTTTTGGGATTGGCTCGTTGCAACGGTTATCGAATCACTGATTCCGGCCTCCTTGAGTTGCCGTATAACTCGCTGTACCATTGACTCTCTGCTTCCGTCAGGAGAAGAAAGCAATTTTATGAATTGTTTAGATCGTGTGCTGTTTGACAATGGCCACAGGCGTTTACCAGAGCCACCTGATAGAAGTATGATTTGCATACAAATATAGTTTTAGTTGGTGAGAAATGAGGGATTTTGGAAGGATCCCTCAAAACCTGTTGGAAGGTTAGATTTTCCAAACGTCAAGTAACTCATCTTGTTTTTCCTTGCACTTCAAGTTCTCGTATAATCCATATACATTCAACTGTGCAGCGAACTGCTCTGATTCATCCTATGCTGTATAGGACTAATAGACATCATGAGACATCTATGCAGCGGTAAGAAAAAGGAGTATTGCTACCGTCCATCTTGACAGCCTCGTCTTCCATTGAGAGAGGCTGTCCTAAATGCTAAAATAAGTTCTCATATTTCAGATACTTTTAAGTTAATAATTAGGTTTATCTCTCTTCGGCGATTACCTACTCTCCCGCAAATAGCAGTACCATCGGCACAGACAGTCTTCACTTCTCTGTTCGGAATGGGAAGAGGTGTATTCCCTGTCGCTATTATCACCATATTATTTATATTGTCTATATTATCTTTCCGCCCTCATGGGATTATTCAAAAAGTCATCGTATGAAAGGCGTATGCCTTCCTCCAGTTCTGTCATGTAAGTCCAGCCGAGCGAGGTCGCTTTAGAAACGTCAAGGAGCTTGCGGGGCGTGCCGTTAGGCTTCGTGGTGTCCCACTTGATCTCACCCTCATAGCCGATGACTTTGGCCACTAACTCCGTCAGAGCCTTTATTGTCAATTCCTTACCTGTCCCGGCATTCACCGTTTCATTGCCGCTGTATTTGTTCATCAGGAACACGCACAGGTTGGCGAGGTCGTCCACATACAGGAACTCCCTTAGCGGGCTGCCGTCGCCCCAGCAGGTGACTGAGGGCAGTCCTAGTTCCTTGGCCTCGTGGAAGCGACGGATCAGAGCGGGGAGCACGTGGGAGTGTTCGGGGTGGTAGTTGTCGTTGGGGCCGTATAGGTTGGTCGGCATCACGCTGATGTAGTCCGTGCCGTACTGCCGGTTGAGGTACTCGCAGTATTTCAGTCCAGAGATCTTCGCCAGGGCATACGCCTCGTTGGTCTTTTCCAGTTCCGAGGTAAGCAGGCAAGATTCCGGCATCGGTTGCGGAGCCATGCGAGGATAGATGCATGACGAACCAAGAAATTCCAATTTCCTGCAACCGTTCTTCCATGCCGCGTGAATTACGTTCATCTCCAGTTGGAAAAGCCACGCGACTTTGACCCTTTTGGGCAAACAGGATTTGCCCCCTTTGG
>OJOP01001243.1_pt1 | contig 12320 bp, 8 predicted proteins | sample 1598161 | NCBI WGS metagenome assembly OJOP01 (sample SAMN01915206, study PRJEB22387) | human gut metagenome | isolation source: stool | host: Homo sapiens | place: USA | reverse complement strand
TTTGCTCTTTGGTCTGCGCCGTATGCGACAGCCGATTTTTACTTTGCTCCCTTGCATTTTTTGCGTCAAGACATAATACATTTAAATACATTTATATATCATATTGAATCATAACATAAGCCGCCTGAGTTTATGACATAATTGTAAACTTTGGAAAAAGGTATTGATTTTTGTTTCAAATGGGTTTAGAATATGAATTAGCACTCGGGGATGTAGAGTGCCAAAACAATTTTTAGGTTAGCATTTTTTATAATTTCAGGAGGAATCGATATGAAAATCAAACCGCTTGCAGACAGAGTTGTTGTCAAGCCTGTCGAGGTTGAAGAAACTACGAGCAGCGGCATTATCCTCGCCGCTTCCGCACAGGAGAAGCCCCAGGTTGCCGAGGTAGTTGCCGTAGGTCCCGGCGGACTCGTTGACGGCAAAGAAGTTGAGATGTACGTCAAGGTCGGCGACAGAGTCATAACCGGCAAGTATTCCGGCACCGAGGTCAAACTCGACAAAGAGGAATACACCATAGTCCGTCAGAGCGACATTCTCGCTATCGTAGAATAATCGGAGGTAATTCATCATGGCAAAACAAATTATTTACGGTGAGGAAGCCCGCAAGGCTCTCCAGGCCGGTATCGATAAGCTCGCCAATACAGTTAAGATCACGCTCGGCCCCAAGGGCAGAAATGTTGTCCTCGACAAGAAGTACGGCGCTCCGCTCATAACCAACGACGGCGTCACGATCGCCAAGGATATTGAGCTTGAGGATTCTTTCGAGAACATGGGCGCTCAGCTCATCAAGGAAGTCGCCACAAAGACAAACGACGTTGCCGGCGACGGCACCACCACCGCCACCCTGCTCGCTCAGGCACTCGTGCGCGAGGGCATGAAGAACGTCGTTGCGGGCGCAAACCCGATGGTCATCAAGAAGGGCATTCAGAAGGCCGTTGACGCAGCCGTTGAGGCTGTTAAGTCCCACTCGAAGCCCGTAAACGGCACCGAGGATATAGCAAGAATCGCCACCATCTCCTCCGCAGATGAGGACATCGGCAGAATCATCGCCGACGCTATGGAGAAGGTCACCGCCGACGGCGTCATCACCGTTGAGGAGTCGAAGATTGCGCAGACCGAGGCAGAGGTTGTCGAGGGTATGCAGTTCGACAGAGGCTATATCTCTCCCTACATGGTAACAGACACCGACAAGATGGAGGCCGTCATTGACGACGCTCTCATCCTTATCACCGACAAGAAGATTGCAAGCATTCAGGATCTTCTTCCCCTGCTTGAGCAGATTATGCACGCGGGCGGAAAGCTCATCATAATCGCCGAGGATATCGAGGGCGAGGCTCTTTCGACTATCCTTGTCAACAAGCTTCGCGGCGTATTCACCTGCGTGGGCATCAAAGCTCCCGGCTTCGGCGACAGACGCAAGGAGATGCTCCAGGATATCGCCATTCTCACCGGCGGCAAGGTCATCACCTCCGACCTCGGCCTTGAGCTCAAGGATACTCAGATTGCCGATCTCGGCCGCGCACGTCAGGTCAAGGTCTCCAAGGAGAACACCATTATCGTTGACGGTGCAGGCGACAAGGACACTATCAAGTCCAGAGTCAACCAGATTCGCACCCAGATTGAGAACACCGCTTCCGACTATGACAGAGAGAAGCTTCAGGAGCGTCTTGCAAAGCTTGCGGGCGGCGTAGCGGTCATCAAGGTCGGTGCAGCTACCGAGACCGAGATGAAGGAGAAGAAGCTCCGCATCGAGGACGCTCTTTCGGCCACAAAGGCGGCTGTTGAAGAGGGCTCCGTTGCAGGCGGCGGCGTCGCACTGCTCAACGCTATCCCCGCAGTCAAGGCTCTGCTTGACAGCACCGAGGATTCCGACGAGAAGACGGGCGTGAAGATCGTTCTCAAGGCTCTTGAGGAGCCCGTTCGCCAGATAGCCTCCAATGCGGGCCTTGAGGGTTCGGTTATCATCAACCACATCATCGAGTCCGGCAAGGTCGGCTATGGCTTTAACTTCGCTACCGACGGATATGTCGATATGTTCGAGGCCGGCGTTGTTGACCCGACAAAGGTCACCCGTTCCGCTCTCCAGAATGCCGCTTCCGTTGCGGCGATGGTTCTGACCACCGAGAGCCTTGTCACCGACAAGCCCGATCCGGCTGCAGACGCGGCAAACGCCGCAGCTATGGCTGCACAGGCCGGCGGCGGAATGTATTGATCCAAAGCCTGAAAGTTAATTTGAGCCGCTCGGGAAAAGCCGAGTGTCCGTAAAACAGATTCAGTCCCGACAGTTTATTGCCTGTCGGGACTTTTTGTATGCATTGAAGCCTTGTGAGGTGATTAAAGAGCTTGACAAGCAGGGGTTTGCAGAGGCATTTCAAGTGATACACCGTATGGGTAAGCTTTGTTCGCCCGCAAAAATACAGCGGATGACGTATATTGAACCGTGTAGTGGCGGATATCATCCGCCCGCGGGTTTTGCGGGATTTTGTGGCGATTCATTTTTTTGTAGGGTGCGGCGACTCGACGCACCGCTGCCGCCGTAGGCGGCACAGGGGGCAAGCCTCATGCGGAGAGCGTATTACACGACACGGATGAATAAATAGACTTTTCGGTGACGCTAACGCGTCAAAGGGTCGTCGAGCCGACTCCCCTACAGGGGAGTTGTAATTGCAACTGCTCGGCAAATCCCATTTTATCAAACAAATGAAAGGCGCACTTTTATGCAGCCTGCAAAAACATAAAAACCGACCTATGAGTCATAGATCGGTTTTTGCGTCCTACTAGCGTTTTCAGCAACGGCAAACGGGCAGAGGGAAAATCCCTTCCGCCCGTTTTTTCTTATTTTACGAATGCCGAATATATTGTGTTTATCGTGCGCTCGTAGTCGCGCTCGGCGACTGCGATGACGATGTTTATCTCGCTCGAGCCCTGGTCTATCATCTTTATGTTGATGTTTTCTTTGGCGAGGCTTGAGAATATCGTGCCCGCAACGCCGCGCGTCGATTTCATCGACCGTCCGACGACCGCGATGAGCGCAATGCCGTTTTCAACCGTCACGCTGCTCGCCGAGGTGACCTTCTTTATGTCGTAGACTATGTCGTCCGTCTCGTCGGCAAGGCTCGTGGTCTCGACAACGATGCTGAAGTTGTCGATTCCCGAGGGGATGTGCTCGAAGTTTACCCCGTGCTCCTCGAGCACCTCGAGCATTCTGCGCACCGCACCGCACTCGTCGTGAATGCGGTATTTTTCTATGTTTATCGAGGAGAAGCCCTTGCGTCCGGCTATGCCGGTGACGGTGTTGGCAGCGGGCTCGTCGGTGTCGGCGAGTATGAGCGTGCCCGTGTCGTCGGGGGCGTTGGTGTTCTTTATCCTTATCGGGATTTTCTTCTGCATGACGGGGAAAATCGCATCCTCGTGAATGACAGTAGCGCCCATGTAGGAGAGCTCGCGCAGTTCCCTGTATGTGACGGTCTTCATGACCTGCGGATTATCGACAACGTGCGGATCGGCGAAGAGAAAGCCCGAAACGTCCGTCCAGTTCTCGTAGAGATCGGCATCTGCCGCCGCGGCAACTATCGAACCGGTTATGTCCGAACCGCCGCGCGAAAAGGTGCGGATAGTGTCGTTGGGCATCGAGCCGTAGAAGCCGGGGATGACCGCGTACTCCGTGTAGCTCAGTCTCTCGCGCAGGACGGGAATCGTGCGTCTCCCGTCATATTTGCCGCTCTCGTCGAAGAAGATGACATCCGCGGCGTCGATGAATGTGAAGCCGAGCAGCTTTGCGACTATTTTTCCGTTGAGGTATTCGCCCCTCGATGCGGCATAGTCGCGGCCGGCGCGGTTGATAAAATTCAGGCGTATGCGCTCAAATTCGTCCTCGAGGGACATATCGAGCTCAAGCCCGGAAATTATAGAATTGTAGCGTTCCTTTATCTTTTCGAATATCTCCTCGAAGTTTCCGCCTCTTGAAGCCGCATCGTAGCAGGCGTAAAACATATCGGTGACCTTCGCATCTCCGCTGAAGCGCTTGCCGGGCGCGGACGGCACGACATAGCGTCTGTCGGGATCCGAGCGGACTATATCGGCAACCTTGAGAAACTGCGCCGCCTCTGCGAGCGAGGTTCCGCCGAACTTGACAACTTTAGTCATAAATCTCTCCCCTTTAAAAAATGAAGATACTTTATTATACTAAAACGCCGGCAAATTGTTACTCTTAAAAAGAAAAATAATTATATCTGTGCCGATTTTGGAACAAAAGACAAAAAAATACGCGCTTTTGTGTAATTTATCTATGCTTTTGAGGTCAAACTCGCCGTTTCGGTGAATAGGATATAGACATATGCGCAAATTACAAAAGAATAACAGAGGGTAACAGTGGGTTACAATTTGCGCGCTCTTCTTGCAAAGCTCGACCTTTTATATTATAATAAGAGCGTTCGCGAGTTTTTACTGAAAGGAAAAGCAACATGAGAAAAATAATATACCGTTTCGCGGCTCTGATGTGCGCTGTGCTCTTTGTGCTCGGCGCGGCGGGCTGTGCGGTAAAAAGCAATAAACAGAAGCTCCGCTTTCAGCACACCGCCCAGGACAGGGAGGTAGGCGAGACCCAATCGATGATAGTGTACGAAAACCACTATGCCTACGGTATCCACTATCCCGCGATAGGCGTAGAGTCGATAGACAGCAAGATAAAGGCGGCGGCGCAGGAGATAGCCGACACTTTTGTGGGCGAGGTGTCGAGCTCAAAACCCAAGGGCGAGAAGCCGACCCTGAGCGCCGATTACAAGAGCTATCTTGTCTCGGACAACGGCAAGAACAAATATGTCAGCGTGGTTTTTGAGATAAAGACAGATATAGCCGACAAGGGCATAAAGACGGACACGATAAAGACGCTTGTCTTTGATATCCCGTCCGGCAAGCTTTTGAGCGCGGACGATTTCTTCACGGACGGCTACGAGAAGCTTGCGAGCATGAGAGTCGTATCGTATTTTATCGACAACCGCCTGTTTAATGCGGGCGTCGGCTCGGATAAATTCAAGCAGAATACCTCCGCAGACAAGAAAAATTTCACGAAATTCTCGATAAGCGCGGACAGCCTCGTTTTCTATTTCGATTCCGGCACTCTCTTTGATGAAGACAAGGGCTGCGTCGAGGCGGTGTTCAAGACGAGCGATATAAAGGCAATCTTTTCCGCCGAGACCGCTAAGGCTCTGTTCGGCGAGGTACCTTCTCAGCAGACTCCCTCCGAGCCCGAGAGCAAAAAGCCAAACCTACCCGAGGGAGTCAAATATATCGCGTTCACCTTTGACGACGGGCCGAGCAAGGATGCAACCAACCGCATTCTCGATACGCTTAAAAAATATAACGGCAGGGCGACATTCTTCGTTCTGGGCACCCGCGTAGGCAGCTATTCGGACGAGGTCAAGCGTGCCTACTCCATGGGCTGCGAGATAGGCAGCCACTCGTGGAGTCATGCGAATCTCAGAAAGATAAGCGAGCAGGAGCGCAAGCAGGAGATAAACAAGACTAACGCCATTGTCAAAGAGGTCATCGGCGTTGAGCCGACCCTGTTCAGAGTGCCCTACGGCGATTATAAGGGCATTCAGAGTGACTTCAACCTCCCGCTTATCCAGTGGAGCATCGACACAGAGGATTGGAGATACAAGGATAAACCCGGCTCGGGAAGAACTCAGGCGCAGCGCAACGCTGATATGCAGAAGATAATCTCCTCCGTTGTCGACCATGCGACGGGAGGCGAGATAGTTCTAATGCACGACATTTATGAGATGACCGCCGACGCATTCGAGCAGATAGCCGCTCAGCTCAGCGCCGAGGGCTTCAAATTCGTTACCGTCCATGAGCTCTATGCCATCTACGGCAAGACGCTTGAACCAGGCGTGGTCTACTTCACGCCAAAACGGTAAAATAAAAATATTGAAAGCCGCGTTGTAAAAAGCGGCGTGATTTAAACTGATGAAACCCGTGCTTTGCCTAATCGCAAAGCACGGTTTTCATCTTTTTGCGCCTTGCCGTCATGGCGGCGGCGAGCACTGCGCGAAAGACTGCTGCCTGCGGTGCAGTTGGTCTTTGGTGTTGAATCGGGCAGAACATATAATGTATATGCAGCGATTTAACAGTTTAAACAGATTGACTTGATTTTACCTTTATGATATAATCATCGATGGGAGCGGGAAATCCGCTTTGTGCTTTTCTCAACGTTTTGGGGGACGATGAATTAAATGAATCTGGAAATGGATCTGGTTTCGGCACTTGCGCATATTTTGGAGCTGATTATTGCCTTTCAGTTCTTCAGTGAGCTGTTTAGCGGTAAGGGCAAAAAAATTGTCGCAGCGGCAGTGGGGTTCGTTTTTTATGCCGCAGCGTGTGCGGCATATTTGCTTTTTAACAAAACATTGCTGAATATTGTGTTTTGCTTTGTTATCAATGCCGTTTTGGCCAAGCTGTTCTTTGACTGCAAAGCCAAAGGCGCGCTGCTCGGCTCGCTGTTTATCTCGGTGTCGGACACGGCGGCGGATTTTATAGTGGTCACCGTGCTCGGCATAGTCGGCGGGGATATCAAAACATACCGCTCGAGCGTCTATGCATATCTGCTCATGGTGCTCCTGAGCAAGTCCGTGCTCTTTGTGCTGACAAAGGCGGCGGTCTATGCGGGATTGTATCTGCGCGACAAAAGGGATGCGCGTATCCCGGCGTTTCTGCTTATTTATCCCGTGGCTTCCATAGCTATTCTCTATACGTTTTGGATAATCTCCGTGCGCTATGACCTGTCGCGGAACATCAGCATTGCAATTTCCGTGGCGGCTGTCGCTATAATAATCTCGGCGTTTTTGACTTTTGTATTTTATGGGCGGACTTCGCGCAGAATAGACGAACTGCACGAGACTCAGCGAGAGGCGGAGCTTCTGCGTATCGACCAAACCTATTACACTCTGCTCGACAGGCAAAACGAGATGCTCAAGACGATAACGCATGACGAGAAAAATCATCTTATCGCAATAAAAGCGCTCGCAAACGACCCCGCGGTCAGCGAATATATCGACAATATATATGATGATATAAAATGCCACTCGATGTTCGGCAACACGAAGAACAAATTTCTCGATTTGCTGCTGAATAAATATGAATCCGTATGCCTGTCTGCCGGAATAAGCTTTGAGTATAGCATAAGCACGGCAAACCTCTCGTTTATGGACGCGCCGGATCTGATAACTCTGCTCAGCAATATTCTCGACAATGCGGTTGAGGCGGCGGGCGCGTCGGAGGGCAAAAAAATTGAGCTTTCGATAAGCAGAGTCAACGCATTTGATATGCTGACCTGTGTCAATTCCTGCGACTCCAAGCCGCAGTCGGTCGGCAAAAAGCTTCGAACCTCAAAAAATTCCGACGGCTTTCACGGTCTCGGAACAAAGAGCATAAGGACGGTTGCGGCTAAATATAAAGGGGAGTTTGACTGGTCATACAGTGAATTTGACAGGAAGTTCACGGTCAAAATCGCGTTCTCACGTACAGATAAAGAGAGCGCAAACGGCTGACGGCGGATTGTTCCCGCGTTTCGCCCGTAAAGTATGTTTATATATGCATATTAATATGTATTATAATGCGTTCTCCTTGCCGTGCCCAAATATCACATCTGCAATTTGCGCGGCAAAATTAATCTCACGCCAATTCGCTATTGCGCTGATTCGGCGATTAGGCGCATTGCCAAAGTTAAGAAAATACCCCGCAAAACGGCTTAACAGCGCCGCTTTTCTGAAATTTTGCGCTTTATCGGCGAAAAAAACGAATATCGCAGATGCCGCCGCAACCCGACTCCGAAAATTTTGACGGCATTTACGGGTGTCTGACAATAAATTCAACCTGCATAAGCTTGCATTTTTCACTGCAATGTGTTAAAATCTATAATATTAAGCAGTCATGAATGGTTGAAAATCGACACTTTGAGTTGTTTGTGGTGCTTTTTCTACGGGGCGGCGAGGAGTTCTCCGCTTCGATACTTTGACGACAGGAGTTGACATACTTGACAAAGTATATCATCAAGCGTGTTGCAATGGGTCTGCTGAGCATATTCATTGTGGCAACACTGACTTTCTTTCTGATGAATCTGGTACCGGGCGGTCCGTTCACGGCTGAGAAGTCTATGAGTGAGGCGGCGCAGAGAGCGCTTGAAGCAAAATTCGGACTGGACAAGCCCATAGGGCAGCGTTATTTGACATATATGTCCGATCTTCTCAAGGGAGATATGGGCCCGAGCCTTAAACAGCGCGGACGTTCGGTCAACGAAATAATTTCCTCGAAATTCCCGATTTCGGCGCGTCTTGCGGGCGTCGCCGTGCTCGTATCGCTGCTCGTCGGTATCCCGCTGGGCTGTGTCTCGGCCTATAACAGAGGAAAATTCGCCGATAATATTATTATCGTGCTTGCGACCTGCGGAATAGCCATACCGAGCTTTATAAGCAGCGTTATCCTGCTATATACGTTCGGAAGCAAGCTGAACATATTGCCGACGATAGGACTAAACTCGTTGGCATCATATATAATGCCGGTAACGGTGCTGTCGATTTATCCGACTGCATATATAACGCGCCTCATGCGCTCGAGCCTGCTCGACGTTATGGGTCAGGACTATATCCGCACCGCGAAGGCGAAGGGTCTGTCTAACTTCAAGATTCTCTTCAAGCACGCCCTGCGAAATGCCATCCTTCCCGTTGTTACTTATGTCGGCCCCATGCTGGCGGGTCTTATGACCGGCTCGTTCGTCGTGGAGAAGATATTCACCATTCCCGGTCTCGGCCGCGATTTCGTCTCGGCGATAAACCAAAAAGACTATACGCTGATAATGGGAACTACAATAGTTCTTGCCACCCTTATAATTGTGGCTAATGTTATAGTGGATATTCTCTATAAGATTATTGACCCGCGTATCAAACTTAAGTAAGGGAGCGGCAGGAGAGAAACGATGAACAAAAAATTTCCGAGTCTGCATTTGAACGCAGACGATTTTATCCCGGCAACAAAAGATGAAAAAGAAAGTCTCGTTGTCATGCGCGACAGCGTCAACTTCTGGGCAGACGGTATGCGCCGCCTGCGCAAGAACAAGATAGCGATGATAAGCCTCGTTTTCATCCTTATAATAATGATATTCGCCTATATCGTACCGTCCTTCTGGCCCTACAGCTATGAGGAGCAGATAAAATACAGCGAAAATCTTAAGCCCTTTGAATACAGCCAGACCGAGCAGGCGCGCATAGACGCGGGCGAAAAAGTGTTCCCGCATATCTGCGGCACGGACAAGCTCGGCAGAGACTTTGCCGTTCGCCTTATGATGGGCACACGCATAAGTCTCACCGTCGGTCTTATCTGCGCGGCGCTGGTCTTGATAGTCGGCTCGATATTCGGCGCCGTCGCCGGATTTGCGGGCGGCTGGGTCGATATAATAATGATGAGAATTACCGATATTCTCTATACAATACCCGATGTTCTTCTGATAATAGTGCTCTCGATAGCACTGAAACCGAGGCTCACCGCACTTGCCGAGCAGCCCGGTTTCGGCTGGATGAACACGGTCGGTCCGAACCTTATTGCGATATTCCTCGTGTTCGTGCTGCTCTATTGGGTCAGCATGGCGAGAATCACGCGTTCGCAGATACTTGTGCTCAAGGAGTCCGAGTATGTCACGGCGGCGCGCGCTCTCGGCGCGAGCGGTGCGCGTATAATCAGAAAGCACCTGCTCACAAACTGCATCGGCACACTTATAGTCACAACGACCCTTCAGATTCCCTCGGCAATATTTACCGAGAGCTATCTGAGCTTCCTCGGACTCGGTGTTGCGGCTCCCATGCCGTCATTGGGTTCCCTTGCAACCGATGCGGTCAAGGGTATGAACACCTATCCGCACCTGCTGTTTTTGCCGGCAATACTTATCAGCGTCATCATTCTCGCATTCAACCTTTTCGGCGACGGACTGCGCGATGCGTTTGACCCGAAGCTGAAGAACTGACAAGGAGGGCGAGAACTTTGAGCGAAAAACTTCTGGAAATAAAAGACGAAAGACTCTCGTTCTTTACCCCCGCGGGCGAAGTCAAGGCGCTGAACGGCGTGTCCTTCTCCATGGAGGAGGGCGAGGTGCTCGGTATAGTCGGCGAGTCCGGCTCGGGCAAGTCCGTCACCGCTTATTCCGTCATGGGGCTTACCGCTTATCCCGGCAAGCTCATCGGCGGTACGATAAATTTCAACGGTCATCAGATTGACAAGATGAGCGAAAAAGAAATGCGCAAAATCAGGGGCAACGAGGTTTCGATAATCTTTCAGGATCCCATGACAAGCCTCAACCCCGTCTATACCATAGGCAATCAGATAACCGAGGTTATCTGCCTGCACACCGGCAAGAGCAAGAAAGAGGCTCATGACCGCGCAAAGGAGCTGCTCGAGCTCGTCGGCATAAACGAGCCGACAAAGCGCCTCAAGCAGTATCCCCATGAGCTTTCGGGCGGTATGCGACAGAGAGTTATGATAGCCATAGCCCTCGCGTGCGAGCCGAAGCTGCTCATAGCCGACGAGCCCACAACGGCTCTCGACGTCACCATTCAGGCTCAGATACTCGAGCTTATGCAGGAGCTCAGAAAGAAGCTCGGCATGAGTATCATTATGATAACCCATGACTTAGGCGTTGTTGCAAGTATGTGCGAGAGAATAGCCGTCATGTATGCCGGTCACATCGTTGAATACGGCACTGCGGATGAGATTTTCTACGAGCCCAAGCATGAATACACCAAGGGTCTTATAAGATCCATTCCCAAGCTCAACGTTCAGGAAACCGAGCGCCTTATTCCCATCGAGGGTCAGCCGGTCGATTTGCTGAATCCTCCCGCAGGCTGCCCGTTCGCGCCGCGCTGTGCGAACTGCATGAAGATTTGTCTGCGCGAGATGCCGCCCAAGACTGAGCTGAGCGATACGCATTACAGCCAATGCTGGCTGCTTCAAAAAGAAGAATTTGAAAAGGGGGAAATAAGCTGTGAGTGAGAATGAAAAACTCGTTGAAGTGCAGCACCTGCAGCAGTATTTCCCGGCAGGCGGCAGAGGAAAGCATAAGAAATTCATCCAGGCAGTCGACGATGTCTCGTTCTTTATCAACAGGGGAGAGACTCTCGGCCTCGTCGGTGAGTCCGGCTGCGGCAAAACTACCGTCGGACGCACGCTGCTCAGACTCTATGAGCCCACGGACGGCAAGATAATCTACGACGGAAATGTTATTTTCGATAAGGAAAACAAAGTGGCGGTCAATATGCTGCCCTTCAGACGCAAGATGCAGATGGTTTTCCAGGATCCCTATGCGAGCCTTGACCCGCGCATGACGATAGGCGATATCGTAGGCGAGCCCATCGATATCCACCATCTCGCCGCCAACAAGGCGGAGAGAAGAGAGAAGATAATCTCCCTTCTTGAGCGCGTCGGACTCAACAGCGAGCATGCAAACCGCTACCCGCACGAGTTCTCCGGCGGTCAGCGCCAGAGAGTCGGTATAGCGAGAGCTCTTGCGGTCGATCCCGAGTTCATCGTCTGCGATGAGCCGGTCTCCGCGCTCGACGTCTCCATTCAGGCGCAGGTCGTCAATATGTTTGAGGACTTGCAGGCGGATCTCGGACTTACTTATCTGTTTATTGCCCACGATCTCAGCGTCGTTCGCCATATCTCGAACCGCATCGGCGTTATGTATCTCGGCAATTTCGTGGAGGTCGGAGAAAAAGAGAAAATTTACAGCAATCCGATGCATCCGTATACGCAGGCACTGCTTTCCGCAGTTCCGGTTCCGGATCCGACGGCAAAAAGAGAAAGAATTCTGCTTGAGGGAAGCATCCCATCCGCCCACAAGCCGCCGACAGGCTGCAAATTCCATACCAGATGTCCAAAATGCATGGAATGCTGCAAAACACAGGCGCCGGAGCGGTATGAAGTGGATGACGGACATTACGTATATTGTCATCTTTATGATAAAGAAAGAAGGGAACAGCAGAAATGAAGCTTTTTATCAGTGCAGATATCGAGGGCTGTGCCGGAGTGGCACTGACCGATGAAACACATAAGAAGGAAAGCGTATACCAGAGATTTGCAGAGGAGATGACCGAAGAGGTCGTTGCGGCATGCGAAGCAGCACATGAAGCGGGCGCGGATGAGATTGTCGTAAAGGACGGTCACGGAGATGCATCCAACATTGACCCGCTGAAAATGCCGGAGTATGTCACCCTGATCCGGGGAAAGAGCGGTCATCCGTACAATATGATGTATGGCATCGACGACAGCTA
>OJOP01001238.1_pt1 | contig 12346 bp, 8 predicted proteins | sample 1598161 | NCBI WGS metagenome assembly OJOP01 (sample SAMN01915206, study PRJEB22387) | human gut metagenome | isolation source: stool | host: Homo sapiens | place: USA | reverse complement strand
TGGACCGCCATCCGTCATTGCGAGAGGCTCTTGCATAATCTGGAAAACGCTTATGATTTGTCGAACTAACTGCAGCAAAAGAATTCCTTCCGTCGCCGGTCGTGTTACATTCCAGAATCTTCCCCATGGACCTGCCCCATCAATAAGTGCTGCTTCGTAACCTTCAGTAGATACACCTTGCAGTGCAGCGAAATACAGAATTAAAGCTCCTCCAAAGTTTTTCCAAGTACAATAAATAATAATGCCTATATGGTTTATATATAAAGTAATGTTTAATGCTGGCTTTGTAGTATTTCAGTGTGACGTGTCGCCCGTGGGCTTCCAATATATATACCACATTGCCTATTTGAAAACACAAATCTGCAAACACATAGTCAATAAAATGCAAATGCTCCGCCGCTGAAAAGTTATACCCCTCTCCAAGCATTACAGCAGCAAGATTATTGATGGTACGCACCAATAGTTCTACAATACTACTTTTTCCTGCACCATTCCTGCCAACTACAGCACATAGGCTTATTTTTAATTCATCTGTATCATATAGCGAGAAGTCTTTCTTTGCCTCACTCGTCATTTCCACCTGAGAGTTATCCTCAGATATAGTAATTCCCTTGTAAAAATAAAACCATTTGTCTGTATCATACAGAACTTTCTGGATTGCTTCCACCTTCTCGTAATGCCTCGCATTATTTTCAGGAAACTCGTCCAAACGTGGACGCACTGCTTTTAAAGCTATTATTTTGAAACTATTAATTGCCATTTTTACAAATGTTTAGACTTCCATATTATTCTTTACTTCCCGCACACTAGATTGAAATTCTATTACTTCATTCCTTATCCATACAAGCACAGTCTCAATCCCTGAATGGATATAGAATGAAACAAAGATATGGATAAAAAACGAAAATGGGAACAGATTGGTGTAAGAAGGTTGTCAACAACAAAGGATTTAGAAAAAACCGCACATATGAACGAAGCCAAGCGAAAACCTCGAAAAGCCAACTGAAACTAGAGTTACATTACTATCCCATTACTCTGTTCTAAATGACAAATTCGATTTTGACAAAATATCAAAACACTGAAATACAAGTTCTATCCGTCTTGCTCCTACCACAAATATAGCCAAACTTTCAATATTGGGATAGAGGACAACAAAAAAATTATATTTTAGGGGCGATTACGTTGATTCGTTCGATTTGCGTATCGAACGAATAGCTCCACAACTAATAAATTTGTTACCAAAACAGCCGGAAGCAATTTCCGGCCATTTTTTGAAAGAGTAGACTTTTGAATCTCATGCCTGCTATTTTTCATTCCAAACATCCTCTCCTTACATGGAAAAATGTAAATCCATCTTTATCTGTGACATCTCACGTATCACTGTACGATCCAGCACACGTGCATAATGACGGGTCATCTGGACATTGGCATGCCCCAACATCTTAGCAACACTCTCTATCGAGACACCATTGGCCAGGGCAAAAGTGGCAAAAGTATGGCGCGCCACATGAGTGGTCAATGTTTTCTTTATACCGCAAATATCAGCAAGTTCCTTAAGGTAGGCGTTCATTTTTTGATTGCAAAGTACCGGAAAAAGCACACCATGTTTCTTACAATATTCATTGGTGGAATACTTTTCCAAAATCTTCAATGGTATTTCCATCAATGGAATATTACACATGATTTTGGTCTTCTGTCTTCCCTTGCGTATCCACCTGACACCGTTCGAGTCCTCCACGATATGTTCCTTTCTCAAACCATGAATATCCGAGAAAGCCAAACCGGTGAAGCAACAGAACACAAAAATATCCCGTACCTGACTTAATCGTGGAATATCAATTTCCTTCGATATCAGCTTCTGGATTTCTGAATCTTCCAAAAAGTCCGGTTCCACCTTATCCAATGAGAATCTAATTTCTAAAAACGGATCGTTCTTCATCCATCCCTTAGCCAAAGCAATACGGATAATCTTCTTAAAATTCTTCAAATATTTGGTGGCAGTGTTATGACAACACTTTTTCTCTGTCTTAAGCCAAAACTCGTAATCCTCAATAAACTGGCGGGAAACTTCATCCAAAAGAACATCTTTCTTATGATATGTCTCCCAAACAAAATCCCGGGTATGCTTCAAGGATGTCTCATAACGCTGCACGGTTGCAGGCGCCATGTCCGTACCGGACAATTGGGCGCATTTATCATTATGTTCACGGAAAACCTCAAACAGGGTACGCTGTACGGGGGCATCCTTACCCAGAAAACGGTCCAAGACACTGCCGGCAAAAACCGCTACACCTTCTATTTCCAGTTCACGCTGAATTTTCATTATCCTCAAACGGATAGAGTCAAGATACAGATTCAGTTCCTTGTACTCACGCTTCTTTTCCAGGGCCTTTCCTTTTGCCGCACTCCAGAATTCCGGAAGAATTGTTTTCTTCACTGAAGCATCAACTCGCACTCCATTCACTGTAATTCTCATCATTATCGGAGCCTCACCGTTCCGATTCAATTTCGTCCTACGAATGTAGAACAATAGACAAAATGTTGTTCTTTCCATCTTACTTGTTTTTTAATCACAAAACTAAATTTCCAAGAGCAACAAGTCAAGATGCAAAACACTGATAAACAATGAATTATTTACTTAATAGGTGTACCTGACATTGAAGGCAAACAGGTACACCGAATAGTACACCGAAAGAATGCTTTGATATGCTTATTTTTGCTATGCCCAAAAACAAAAAATCCCCGTAAAGTATTAATTTACAGGGATTTTCTTTATTTTGCAATTCTTTCCAGCGGAGAGACAGGGATTCGAACCCCGGGTACCTCGCAGTACAACGGTTTTCAAGACCGCCGCAATCGACCACTCTGCCACCTCTCCAAGACTTCTTTTTTCAAAAGTACTTTCTGTTGAAAGCGCTGCAAAGGTACGACTTTATTTTAAATAAGCAAATAGTTTACCAGTTTTTTTGCTATAAAATTTTCAAATCGTATTTTTGCATACGAATAATAAACGAAAGAAATAAATCATGATATACCCTCAGAATTTCGAACAGAAAATAGGTTTCGATTCCATCCGTCATTTACTAAAAGAGAAATGTCTCAGCACATTAGGTCAAGAAAGAGTAGATGAAATGAACTTCTCAGAATCCTTTAAGGATATTAATGAATGGCTGGAACAGGTGATGGAATTCATGCGCATCATACAAGAGGAAGACAGTTTTCCCGACCAATATTTTTTTGATGTACGACCATCACTAAAACGTATCCGCGTAGAAGGTATGTATTTGGATGAGCAAGAACTGTTTGATTTACGCCGTTCTTTAGAAACAATTCGTGATATCATCCATTTTCTGACACTGACCTCGAATGACGAAGAACAAGAAAAAGAAAACTCCCCCTACCCTGCCCTACAAAAACTGGCAGGAGATATTATCGTGTTTCCTCAACTCATTACGCGTATAAACAACATCTTAGACAAATTCGGAAAAATCAAAGACAACGCTTCTTCCGAATTATTACGCATCCGCAGAGAGTTGGCCTCGACAGCCGGAAGCATATCACGCAGTTTGAATGCAATTCTACGCAACGCTCAAGCAGAAGGTTATGTTGATAAAGATGTAACTCCTACCATGCGTGACGGAAGACTCGTCATCCCTGTCGCACCGGGATTAAAACGGAAAATCAAGGGAATTGTACACGATGAATCATCCACCGGCAAAACAGTTTTCATAGAACCGGCCGAAGTAGTGGAAGCAAACAATAGAATACGGGAATTGGAAGGAGAAGAACGCCGGGAAATCATCCGTATCCTGACAGATTTCTCTATCATAATCCGCCCACAGGTCCCCGCCATCCTCCAGTCATACGAGTTTTTGGCAGAAATTGATTTCATCCGTGCCAAAGCCCATTTTTCCATTCAGACGAACGCCACCAAACCATCATTGGAAGACAAACAGATTTTGGACTGGACCATGGCCATACACCCACTATTGCAACTCTCGCTGGCCAAGCATAATAAAAAGGTTGTTCCTCTAGATATAGAACTAACTAAAAATCAACGCATTCTAATTATATCCGGACCGAATGCCGGAGGTAAATCCGTTTGTCTGAAGACTGTGGGATTACTACAATATATGTTACAATGTGGTATGCCGGTTCCGATGCATGAACGTAGCCATGCCGGATTATTCGGCAGTATCTTTATAGACATAGGTGACGAACAAAGTATCGAAGACGATCTGAGTACCTACTCCTCACACCTTACCAACATGAAAACAATGATGAAAAGCTGTAACGAACGCAGCCTTATCCTCATTGATGAATTCGGCGGAGGTACAGAACCACAAATTGGAGGAGCCATAGCTGAAGCTGTGTTGAAACGTTTCAATGAAAAGGGCACATTCGGCGTTATCACCACTCATTATCAAAATTTGAAACATTTTGCCGAAGATCACGAAGGAGTGGTTAATGGTGCCATGTTATATGACAGGCATTTAATGCAAGCTTTATTCCAATTACAAATAGGAAATCCGGGAAGTTCATTTGCAGTAGAAATAGCTAGGAAAATAGGTTTACCGGAAGAAGTAATAGCCGACGCATCCGAAATTGTAGGGAGTGAATATATCAATGCTGATAAATATCTACAAGATATCGTACGTGACAAACGTTATTGGGAAACCAAGCGTCAGAACATCCGCAAACGAGAAAAACAGATGGAAGAAACCATCGCCAAATACGAAGAAGAACTACAGGAACTGGAGAAAAGTCGTAAAGAGATTTTACGAAAGGCCAAAGAAGATGCGGAAAAATTGATACAGGAATCAAATGCCCGAATTGAAAATACCATCCGTATCATCAAGGAAGCACAAGCCGACAAAGAACGTACACAATCGGCACGTCAGGAACTGACTGATTTTAAAAATCAGATAGAAGATATCGAGAAAAAGAACAAGGAAGATGAAATCATCCGGAAAATGGAAAAACTCCGTGAAAAACAAGAGCGGAAAAAAAACAAAAAGGATAAAGCCAAAACGGAATCTTCCCAACTGTCAATACCCAAAGAACAGCCTATCACTGTAGGTAGCACTGTAAAGATCAAAGGTCAATCCAGTGTCGGAGAAGTACTAGGAATTAATGGCAAAAATGCAATAGTTATGTTCGGAATGATAAAAACCAATGTAAAACTGGATAAGCTGGAACGTAGCACACCAATACAGCCCACCCAGAAAACAATGGTAAAAAGTACCTTCGTCAGCAGTGAAACACAAGATCGGGTATATGAAAAGAAACTAAATTTCAAACAAGATATTGATGTACGCGGTATGCGTGGCGATGAAGCGATACAGGCAGTAACTTATTTTATCGATGATGCCATACTATTGGGAATAGACCGTGTACGTATCCTTCACGGAACAGGTACAGGCATACTGCGCACCCTGATTCGCAGCTATTTGGGAAGTGTTCCAGGAGTAGCACACTATCAAGACGAACACGTACAATTTGGTGGGGCAGGTATTACTGTAGTAGACTTAAAATAATATTTTAATAGAATAAGAGGCTGTTTTTAATTAATTTTCTCTATATTCGCACTAAAATTAGAGAAAATTAAAAGCAAAGGTGGCAGCGGGAACTTCTCATACAACTATAAGTATTAAGCTTAATGAGCAAGGGTTTCATGATATTTTCAATAAATATTATGTAACTCTATGCTTATTTGCCAATCAATATACAGAAAACCAAGAAACTTCAGCAGATATTGTACAAGATTCATTTGCCAAACTATGGCAAATAAGAGAAGATTTTTTTTATCTGCATCAGGTAAAAGCATTTTTATATACAGCTGTACGCAATAAAGCACTCAACGAACTGGAGCATTCAAAAGTAGTATATGAATACGCTCAAAATGTCATCGAAAAGAAAAAGGATTCCTTTTTTCACGATGCAATCGTTGAAGAGGAAACTTATCGTATCGTTTCTGAAGCCATAAATAAATTACCTGACCAAATGAAAGCCATTATGCAACTATCTCTGGAAGGGAAAAAAAACGCAGAAATAGCAGACAGACTAAACATATCTACAGAAACAGTCCATACATTAAAGAAAATAGCCTACAAGAAACTCAGAGAGAATTTGAAAGACTACTATTACTTCCTCTTGTTCTTTATATAAAAAGACATTAATTTGTTTTTTTTCAAAAAAAGTCGTTTTATTATTCACCCAAATTTCAAACAGACCTGTTTTATTATAAAAGAGATAAAAAACAGGTCAAAATATGATAAAACAAGATTTCTATATAGCCAACCTCATAGCAAGGTATCTGTCGGAAGAAATAACCCCGGAAGAAACAATAAAACTAACTGCTTGGAGAGAAGAATCTACAGCGCACGAGATTTTATTCAAGAAAATTTGTGATGAAGAAAACCAAAAGCAACATTTCCGGAAAAATACGGCATTCAATCCTTCATCCGGATGGAAAGAAGTGGAAAAGCGAATCAAAAGAAATAATAACAGAAGCAGATATATCAAAATAGTAAGTTATGCCGCAATCATTCTGTTACCTGTCCTTTTTGTAAGTATTTCCATGAAATTCACCTCGCCCGTTTCTCTTTCGGACAAACAGTTCATCGCACAATCCATTCTACCTGGGGAATCCCAAGCTATTCTGACATTGGAGGACGGCCAGACAATCCATATAAATAAAGAAACAGAGAGTCTGCTTGAGAAAATAGACGGAGCCCGAGTCCACATGGACTCTACAATGCTGAATTACCAAGTAACATCAAAAACAGCCCCAAAAAACAAGCCTGTATATAATAAAGTGGAAACTCCACGAGGTGGAGAATATGCTCTATTGTTAAGTGATGGAACAAAAGTGCATCTGAACGCAATGACCAGTCTCCGCTTTCCTGTGACATTTGATAACGGTCCACGCAAAGTGGAACTGGAAGGCGAGGCCTATTTTGAAGTCTGCAAAACAGGGCAACCATTTATAGTATGCACTCAAGGCATGCAAGTAGAAGTGTTGGGAACCACATTCAACATCTCTGCTTATCCACAGGAAGAGTATCAGACAACTTTGGTAAACGGTTCTGTCAAAGTAAATACAGAAACTGGAGAAAGCTGTATTTTAAAGCCTTCCCAGCAAGCTACCATCAGCCTCGGAAACAGCAGCATACAGATACGCATGGTAGATGCCGGATTTTATACTTCATGGATAAAAGGAAAAATTCATTTCAAAGACCAGCGATTGGAAGATATCATGAAAATACTATCACGCTGGTATGACATGGAAGTAATTTTTGCCAATGAGAAAATAAAAGACCTACGCTTTGGATGCAATGTAGATCGGTATTCGGAAATCACTCCATTTGTACGTTTGTTGGAAGAGACTCAAAAAGTACACGTAAAAGTCAATAACAAAACAATCACATTCTATAACTAATAAAAATGATGTATTATGGACAAAAAACACAACTACACCAATCACGGTAAAAGTAGTAAACGTTTGTGGATTACGTTCCTATTTTTCTGTATCATTACCACAGGTTTTATGCAGGCTGCCAACAAAGTGTTTGCACAAGCCACTGTCACAGCCTCATTCAAGAATGCCACGTTGAGTGAAATTCTTTGGGAAATCCAAAGACAAACCGACTTTACTTTTGTATACAGCACCAATGATGTAAAACAAATAAAAGTCCAAAACCTAAATGTAAATAACGAAAAAATAGCCAATGTGCTTGATAAATGTCTTATGAATAGCGGTTTGACCTATTCAGTTCACAACGGCGTTATTGCTATCAAGCAAATTGAAGAAAAAGAGTCTGCTGTTCCTCAACAGAAAACAACATTAACCGGTACAGTACTGGATGAGACGGGAGAACCTATTATTGGAGCGAATATCTTAGTCAAAGGTACTACGAATGGAACTACTACAGATTTGGACGGGCACTTCTCATTAGATGTAGACCGTATACCTGCCACTTTGATTATCTCCTATATAGGTTATGGCAAGCAGGAAATTAAAGCCACTGCCGGAAAGATACTGAAAGTAGTCATGGCTCCTGATAATAATGTTATGGAAGAAGTGGTTGTTACCGGTTATGGTACTTTCAAGAAATCGGCATACGCAGGTTCTGCTTCTACTGTGAAGGCTGATAAAATGAAAGATATTCCGGCTGTTTCATTCAAAGATTTACTACAAGGTAATGCACCCGGGGTACAATTCAGTTCATCGTCAGGTCAACCAGGAGCTTCTTCCTCTTTGAATATTCGCGGTATGGGATCTTTTAATGCCAGTAATTCTCCATTATACGTAATTGACGGAATTCCTATGCGTTCAGGTTCTATCAATACGATGAGTTCAGATGCAGGTCTTGACATTATGTCAACTATCAATAGCTCTGATATTGAAAACATAACAATCATTAAAGATGCCGCTGCCGCCTCTCTCTACGGTTCACGTGCTGCCAATGGTGTAGTACTTATTACTACTAAAAAAGGTAAAAGTGGAAAGCCACAAATTTCATTCAAAGCAGATTGGGGTAGTTCTGATTTCGCAATGGATTATCGTCCTGTTATGGGGGGAGAAGAACGCCGCGAATATATTTATAACGGTCTAGTAGCCGGTGCGTTAAGAGACGGAAATAGTCACGACGAAGCCATAGCATATGCTAATGAAAATATTGACGATTATGCTCCTGTTCCTTGGTGTGGATATGTCGATTGGGATGATATCATGTTCAAAAAAGGAAATCACCAGACTTATGAAGCCTCCATTTCTGGTGGAACAGACAAATTCAAATATTATTCATCTATCTCTTACCTAAAACAAGAAGGTATTGCTATCAACTCCGGTTTAGAACGTATCAGCGGACGTTTAAATGTAGATTATCAAGCAACTGATAAATTAAAATTAGGGGCAAATATGTTATTTGCTACCGTTAATCAAGATGTATATGGTGAAGGTACCTCCTACACTTCTCCTTTCTATTCATCACGTAACGCTGTTGTCCCCTCAGACACACCATACAATGAAGATGGAAGCTGGAACCGCGATTTTATCCGCAACGGTGATCGTAATCCACTATTATCTGCAACTTACGACTATCAACGTGAATATGTTAATCGTGCTTTCAACACTATTTATGGCGAATATGAATTTATTAAAAACTTAAAATTCAAATCAACATTCAGCTATGACTACACCAACACTAAAGGCAAGGATTGGAGTGATCCCCGCACTTCCAATGGTGAGGATGTAAATGGCGGCATGAGCAAAAAATTCTACGAATACAAGAAAATGGTATGGGCAAACCAACTGAGTTATAAGTTTAATATAGCCAACGATCACCATTTTGACGCATTGGTAGGTTATGAAATTGATGACCAATATCGTGACTATCTGTCAGGGTATGCAACTAATTTCGCTACAGCAGACAAAGATGAAATAAGCAATGGTATGAAAACCGAATCCGTTGGTGGCAGCTCTACCAGAACCCGCATGGTATCTTATCTGACACGTGTAAACTATGACTATAAAAATAAATATTATCTAGGTGGTAGTTTCCGTACTGACGGTAGTTCCCGTTTGCATAAAGACAGCCGTTGGGGTAGTTTCTGGTCAGTATCTGCCGCATGGCGTATGATTGAAGAGGAATTCATGAATCCGGCCAAAGGTTGGCTGACCGATTTGAAAATACGCGCATCTTATGGTGTCAATGGCACACTTCCATCTGACTATTTCGGATATATGGGTTTGAGTAGTTTAACCAATGGTTATTTGGAACAACCGGGTATTATCCAATCACAAATCAAAAATACAGATTTAAAATGGGAAACCAATTACAACCTTAACTTAGGTCTGGATTTCAGTTTGTTCAATCGTATAAACGCAACTTTGGAATACTACACTCGTACTACTAAAAATTTGTTGATGGATCGTCCTATCTCTATGACAACAGGTTTCGGCAGCTATCTTATGAATATTGGTGAAGTAAAAAATAAGGGAGTGGAATTGGAAATCAGTTCGACCAATATAAAGACTAAAGATTTCTCTTGGAATACCACTTTCAACATCTCGCACAACAAAAATGAAATTGTGACATTGGATGGCATGCAAACAGAAATTATCAGTGGTACCCAAATACGGAAAGTAGGAAAATCATACCGTACATTTTATATGATAGAGTTCGCAGGGATCAATCCCGAAACAGGCGCTCCCCAATTCTATACCAATGATTTGGACGAAAACGGCAACTATATAAAAGAGATTACAGAAAAATATAGTGAAGCCAATGCTATTGTATTAGATAAGCATGCAGAGCCTAATGTTATCGGAGGTTTATCAAATACATTACGCTATAAATGGTTCGACTTAAACTTCATGTTCTCTTACCAATTTGGCGGTTATTCTTATGACAATTGGGCACAAAAAACAGAGCATGGTGGTAACGACCTAGAAGCAAATATACCAACCTATTATCGCGATAGTTGGAAACAACCTGGTGATATCACAAAATATGAACTATTTATTGAAAGTCCTGATGTAGCGATGAACAAATCCACTACTACTCGCAGGTTACACAGTTCTGACTTCATCCGCCTGAAAACATTAACTTTTGGAATAACTCTGCCCCAAGTATGGACACAAAAAATAGGAGTTAACAATGTACGTGTATATGCTTCCGCAAACAACCTTTGGACATGGGCTGCTTATGATTATTATGATCCTGAAGCTGTCAGTGGTGGTAGTGCCATCTGGGGAACTCCTCCTTTGAAGACTGTAACCTTTGGTCTAAGCGTTAATTTCTAACCCATTAAAAACTTGAATTATGAAAGTATTTAAATATTTATTTATCAGTTCCATTATGTTTGCCGTCACTTCGTGCGGAAATGACTGGCTAGATCTAGCCCCCTCCACACAAGTGGATACAGAAACCAGTATCAATGTTTTGTCAGATATTGAATTCACATTGAACGGAATCTACAGCACAATGCAAAGTTCAGATGCATACTCCGGCCGTCTGGTATATTATGGAGATGTAACTGGAGATGACATGCAGGCTGTAAGTTCAACGAAACGAACCGGTAATTATTACCGTTTCAATTTTACTAAAGACAATGGTCCCAGCAGTCATTGGTCATATCTGTACTCTATTATCCAGAACTGTAATCTGATTCTAATGAATGTTGATAAACTATCTATAGATGAAGATGAAACCGAATATAAAAATGATTTGAAAGGCCAGGCATTAGCCATCCGTGGTATGGCACTATTCGACCTGACACGTATTTTTGGTTATCCCTACCTAAAAGATAACGGAGCTTCATTAGGCGTGCCCATTGTGAAAGAGTTATCAACTATAGACAGTAAACCCGCACGAAATACAGTAGCCGAATGTTATACGGAAATTATTTCCGACCTCAAAAACAGTACAGAGCTGTTGAGCGGTGATTTTAATAAAGGAAAAGTAAACAGATGGGCTGCTATGACATTGTTGAGCCGAGTATATTTATATAAAGGAGAATACAATGAAGCATTGACCATGGCTGAAAATGCAATAAAGGGTGCAGAAAAAGAAGGCTACGCTCTTTGGACAAACGAAGAATATCCAACCGCATGGGGCAATGACGCATCAGCATCCAATCCTGGTGAAATATTATTCGAAATTGTCAATCTGACTACAGACAGTCCGGGCAAAGAAAGCATGGGATATCTGAACTCATACAACGGTTATGACGATATGTGTATTACTTGCTCTTTTTATCAATTATTAAAGAAAGATCCCAAAGACGTCCGGTTGAAAATCTTGAGTTTTGACAAAAAGTACTACGCATACGTCAATAAATACCAACCTCAGCAAGGAGAAAACATAACCGATGCCAATATTCCGCTTATACGCCTTTCAGAAGCCTATCTGAATGCTGCTGAAGCGGCCGTACAGACAGGAGATAATGCCAAAGCAGTGAAATATTTGAATTCCATAGTACAACGAGCTAATCCGGAAAATTCAGTGGAAGGAAAAACATTAACATTAGAAAATGTATTAGACGAACGTCGTAAAGAATTGGTAGCAGAAGGACATCGTATGTACGATGTTATCAGAAATGGAATGACTGTCAAACGAATCGATGTGAAAGACAGTGATATAAACAAAACCAAACATAATACTGCTTACATGGAATATGACTGGAATTTCCATAAAATTCTACTTCCTATTCCCAAAAAAGAAATGGACGCAAATCCTAATATGAAACAGAATCCAGGATATGTCGATTAAATAATTCAAATACCAAATCGATGACAAGCAAGACTAATTTTATCAACTACTTTCTTCTTGCATTTACC
>OJOP01001232.1_pt1 | contig 12369 bp, 9 predicted proteins | sample 1598161 | NCBI WGS metagenome assembly OJOP01 (sample SAMN01915206, study PRJEB22387) | human gut metagenome | isolation source: stool | host: Homo sapiens | place: USA | reverse complement strand
AGTGAATCCGGTCTGTTGGTTGCTGCAAGGATGATGACACCATTGTTGCCCTCGAATCCATCCATCTCGGTGAGAAGCTGGTTAAGTGTCTGCTCTCGCTCATCATTGCCGCCTATCTGTCCATCTCTCTTCTTACCTATGGCATCTATCTCATCGATGAACACTATACATGGAGCCTTTTCCTTTGCCTGCTGGAACAAATCCCTTACCTTTGAAGCACCCATACCTACGAACATCTCAACGAACTCTGAACCGGACATTGAGAAGAAAGGTACATTCGCCTCTCCGGCTACAGCCTTGGCCAATAACGTCTTACCCGTTCCCGGAGGACCGACCAGCAAAGCGCCTTTGGGTATTTTACCTCCGAGGTCGGTGAACTTCTTCGGATTTTTGAGGAACTCCACGATTTCCTCCACCTCCATTTTGGCACCGGCCTGTCCGGCCACGTCTTTGAAAGTCACTCTCGTGGCTTCTCCTTTCTCAATCAGTTTGGCTTTGCTTTTACCGACGTTGAACACGCTTCCGCCCGTAGGGCTTCCGCCGCCCATCCGTCTCATGATGAATACCCAGATGGCGATAATGAAAAGCAAGGGGAAGAAGTTCCAGAAGATATTGCTCATGAAGTCGTTGCTCTGTTCGAAGCGCAAGTTCCCCTTGAAATTGTTGTTCGCCCGGGCTTCATCCACGAGGTCCATCAGTTTTTCGTTGGAGGCATATTCCACGGTGACCATCGGAACCGTTCCTATTTTCTTGAAGTCGTCCGTGCCGAACACATCTTTCAAATGTTCTTTCGACACATACATTTCCAATACCCCCTTGTCTTTTTGCGCAATGATTTTAGAGGCATAACCGCTTTTTACGTATTGTTCGAACTGCGTGTAGTCCACCGTTTTAGAGGAACTTCCACCCGTACCCGTAAAGAAGAGATACACCAATATCACAATGATAATGCCGTAAATCCAGTTCATGTTAAACCGCGGCATTTTATTTTTGTTTTCTTTTTCGTTCATAATGTTTTTAAGGTGAGTTTAGTCAATGTCGGGAAGAGAAGTCAGTTGTGCGTCTGCCCATAAGTGTTCGATGTCGTAAAAGTCGCGTGTTTGCGGCAAGAAAACATGTACGATGATGTCCGTGTAATCCATTGCCACCCACTCGGCGTTTCTCAACCCGTCCACGGCTACAGGTTTGGCGTGCGCTTTAAGCCGTGCGGATTCCCCGATGGATTCCGCTATCGCCTGCACTTGTGAGGGCGAATTTCCTTGGCAGATGATGAAATATTGGCAGATGGTGTCACCTATGTTCGTCAAGTCGGCTACGACGATGTTCTTTCCTTTCTTGTCCTGTATGCCTTCCGTGATGGCATTTACTAATTGTTGCGTTTCGTTCATGCGTTAATTCATACATAATTTGTCGGGCAAAGATAGTATATAATATGTTATCATTCCAATTTTTAGGCTCAAAACCCTTTGCTTTTTATCTTTTTTAGATAATATAATCCGGTTTGTGCCTGGCGGTTCGTCCGGAAACAGAGAGAGACCATCGTAGAGGAAGATTTTTATAGACACGGCGGCTTCCCTACGAAAAAAGGGAATAAAAATTTGTGGGTTCAAAAATAAGTCGCTAAATTTGCAGTCGCAAAAAGGACAATGGGCTATGGTGTAATGGTAACACAACAGATTCTGGTCCTGTTTTTCCAGGTTCGAATCCTGGTAGCCCAACGGAAATGATGTCGGTGGCATCTGATTTTTGCGGAAGATTGGACTATGGTGTAATGGTAACACAACAGATTCTGGTCCTGTTTTTCCAGGTTCGAATCCTGGTAGTCCAACACGAAGCTTTCCTCATTGAGAGGGAAGCTTTTTTTATGCGTGGCGGTTGATTCCGAGACGACGTGCAAACGGCTTTCTTTCCTTCCCAGGGATTTTGCAAAAAGATCTTTCATCTTTCAGGTTATATCGTAAGTCTTTTAAAACAAGTATATTGTGTCCTGAAGGATGTACCGGCCATCTTTCAGCCGAAGCTTTCCCCTTCCTTATGGAGGACGGGAAAAGGCCTTCCTGAAAAGGGCATTTTTTTCTGCGCCAAACGATTTTTCAATCTCAGGCAAGCGATTTTTCGTTCTGCGCCAAATGATTTTCAGCTTTCAGCCGGCCGGTTTCCCGTTCTCATCCTGACGGAAGACTGAAAGATGGGTGTCCCATCCTTCAGTTGTTTTATATGTTGGGACACAGTGTGTTATCGTTCAGCCTGAAGGATGAAATCATTTTTCTGAAAACTCTTGGGGGAGGGGATGCAGAGGCTGAGGTTCACGTCAAGGTGTGGGCGGTTGATAGGGTTTTTATGGTGTGGCTATGTTCTTTTAACACTTGCTGGGCAGAAATGCCGTTTCATGTTTCGGTCTCACGGAATATGTCAGGAGGAAGCCATTCGGGAAAAAAGAAGCCTGCCGCGTGGTGGCGGCAGGCTTTGAAATCAGAAGGCTTTGATGATGGCTTTGATGATTGTAATCAGTGCCCACCAGTCTTTCAGCCCGATTTCAATCTTTATCCTTTTCCTTGTTACGGAATCCACGCTTTCCGCGTCTTCCCGTCAGTGTCTTGTATGATATTCATTCCTTTGCATGGACCGGGAAGGGGGCGGCCGTCAATGGAGAAATATTTTTCCACACCGTTGTGGGCAGAAGTGGTAACGCCTTGAATGTCGGTCGGGTCGTATTCCACGAGGTTGTAGTTGCCCCAATAGGAAAGCCAATAAGCCGTATATGACCCTCTCGGTATATAAATGGTTAGGTCTTTGCTGCTGTTGTGGAATGCCTGACTACCGATAGACGGAGGAGTGGAAGCGTTCATATATACGGATTTTAAATTGTCGCAATCGTAGAAAGCAGTATATCCAATACTTTTGACCGAGTTGGGAATGTTGATGTCCGTCAGGCTTGTGCAATCTCTGAAAGCCAAACTTCCAATACTTTTGACCGAGTTGGGAATGTTGATGTCCGTCAGGCTTGTGCAATCGTTGAAAGTACCGTTTTCAATACTTGTGACCGAGTTGGGAATGTTGATGTTCGTTAGGCTTGTGCAACCGTAGAAAGTTTCCGATCCAATACTTTTGATCGAGTTGGGAATGTTGATGTCCGTTAGGCTTGTGCAACAGTAGAAAGTCTGACTTTCAATACTTGTGACCAAGTTGGGAATGTTGATGTCCGTCAGGCTTGTGCAACCGCTGAAAGCCATACTTCCAATACTTTTGACCGAGTTGGGGATGTTGATGTCCGTCAGGCTTGTGCAACGGTAGAAAGTCTGACTTTCAATACTTGTGACCAAGTTGGGAATGTTGATGTCCGTCAGGCTTGTGCAACCGCTGAAAGCCTGACTTTCAATACTTGTGACCGAGTTGGGAATGTTGATGTCCGTCAGGCTTGTGCAACCGCTGAAAGCCTGACTTCCAATACTTGTGACCGAATTGGGGATGTTGATGTCCGTCAGGCTTGTGCAACCGCTGAAAGTACCGCTTTCAATACTTGTGACCGAGTTGGGGATGTTGATGTCCGTTAGACTTGTGCAATCGCTGAAAGTTTCCGTTCCAATACTTGTGACCGAGTTGGGAATATCGATATTCGTAAGGTTTGTGCATCCCTTAAAAGCACGAAACTGAATTTCTAAGGTTGACTTGGGTAGAATTATCTTTGATATGACAGATGGTTTCCGTCTGTCCTCAATACAGAACATGAGCGAACCGATAATATTATTCCTTGTATAATAGTGTGCGGAAGAAGTTATTGTATAAGGATTGCCTCCTTCAACGATTTGTGCCTCTGATAAATCTAAGAATCGTAGATTCTCTTGTGTCAATGTCCGAATAAATTTAATATCTGTACCATTAAGTTCCCCTGTAAGTTTGAGGTCGGTAATGTAAGGAAGCCTGCTTTCGTCAATCATGCCGGGTAGGGTTCCGGCCGATTCTACGTGTAATGTGATTTGTTGTGCTTGTCCTTTAAGGTGGGCAAGCAGTAACAACATGAATGTGAAGAGGTAAATTTTTCTCATAGAAGTTCTGTTTTAATATGTTGTTTGTTATAGTTTCTTCGATTTTTATTTTAGTGGAGGGTATATTTGCAAGCTCTTTTCAGAGGTGAATATAGCTTCTTCCTTTCCGTCCATGAATAATCTTATATTACTGGCGAATATAGTTTCTTTCTCATCTGTTTTTGCCTTGTCATGAGACAGTTGGATGAGATGCTTTATCTCATCATAAAGGTGGGGGATGAAGTCCTCTTGGCTGTAATCATAGTCGCTTTGGAATCTGATCTTCAATTCGTTCGTTGCCAATGTAAACTTTATCAAGTATTGTTTTGGGGTTCTGTTTGGTTCCATAATTTTAATTCTTTTATTGATTTTACATTTTCCTTTCTTGTCGTTCTCTGCGCAAGAGACCGACAAGGGGCTTATATGCCTATACAACATGAGGTTAGAGGATTCACACGGCGTGTGTCATGCTGCTTTTGGAATATATTTTTCAAGAAAAGAATAAAATAATTGTATGGAAATGATTGGCTATCAATAAACTTTTCATAATTTTGCAGGTGGATGTCGGTCTCTTGCGCAGAGACCGACATTGTCGTTTTCTTCACGTTTCATTCGTAAACCGCCTTGCCGTGGCCGCTTTTACAACCCCTCGATAATCATGCGGTTTGCATCGTCCACTACCGATGTGCGGATGGAGTCGAGGTAGATGCGCGTGGTCTGTTCGTTGTCGTGGCCGAGGGCTTCGCTGATGACCGCAAGGGGCACATTCCTGTCCCGGGCGATGGTCGCCCAGGAGTGGCGGGCACAATACGTGGTCAGCGGTATGGGCAGGCCGAGCTGTTGCCCGATTTTCTTCAAATGCCGGTTTACTTGCTGCATCTTGCTTTCGTACTGGGTACGTTCCGTGCCGTCCTCCCGCGTAATGAGGGGCAGGAGGTAGCTTGTGGCCTTTTCCGTGGCGTACCTGTCTACGATGGCCTGCATCTGTTGTTCCCATCCGATAGAGAGGCTTTGCCCCGTTTTCCGGCGGCGGTAGGTCAGTGTGCTGTCCGACACGTCCGACTTTTTCAGGTAGGCCATGTCCACGAACGACATCCCACGGGTGAAGAAACTGAACATGAAGATGTCGCGGGCGAAAGCTGCCTGTGGAGAGCCGGACAAATCCATGCGGTAGATTCGTGATATGTCCTCTTGCCGGAGTGCCCGTTTCGCGGTCTTGTCCACTCCGGTGTAGACGTGCCTGAACGGATGCCGGTCGGCAGTCAGGCCTTGTTCCACAGCCAGATTGTAGCAGGTGCGGAACTGCCGGATGTAGAATGATGACGTGTTGCGGCAGAGACCTTGTTCCTTTAAATAGCTTTCATAACGTTGCACGAGGCCGGAGGTTACTTCGTCGTAACTCAAGTCTACATGTTTCCGGAAACGCTTGAAGCTGTTCAGGGCGGTGAGGCAAGTCTCTGCGCTGCGCGTCCGTCCTGTTTTCCGCCACATCATGCTGTGGCGGAGCATGAATTCAAAAACTTGCATAAAAAAAGCCGCATCCGAAGTAAAATTCCGGATGCGGCAAGTCGTTTATAAATGGTTTGTCTCTTTTATTCTGCCTGTGCAGACATTTCCTTGTCGATGGCGGCAATCTTTTCGCCAATCAGGTTCAATTCGTCTTTCAGCTTCTCCATCTTCTTGTTCATCTCGTTGAGGAGGCTGCTGCCCTTCTTCGAACTGCAAGTCAGGAAGCCCAGATTGTTTTCGTACGTCTTGATTTCGCTGCGTTTGTTTTCGTAGGCTCGTACCAAACGTTCCCGTTCGCGGGACAAGCCTTGTCCGCCTTCTTTGGCATCGTTCTTCAAGTTGTTCTTGAAGTTGTCCAGACGGCGGCGTGCGGCCGACATGTTCAGGGCTTTGAACAGTTGGTCTACCGTTTCGTGGTAAGCCTTATAGATTCTGTCTTTCTCTTTGAAAGGTACGAAACCGATTTCGTTCCATTCCTTCATCAGCCCTCTTACGGCGTCCTGTTTGTTTTCTTCCTCGTCGGTCTCCAACAAGGCTTTCAGCTTCTCGATGACCTGCTCCTTCTTTTGCAAGTTTTCTTTTTCCTCCCCACGTTGGGATGCCGTGTTCTTGCCCTTCTGTTCAAAGAAGTAGTCGCAGGCACCGATGAAACGTTGCCAAAGGGATTCGGAATGCTTTTTAGGAACGGCACCGATGGTTTTCCATTCCTTTTGTATCTGCATGAGCTTGTCGGCCGTGGCTTTCCAGTCCGTACTGTCCTTCAGGGCCTCGGCTTTTTCGCAGAGTTCCGTTTTCTTGGCCAAGTTTTGAGCCTGTTCCTCTTTCAAGCGTTTGAAGAATGCAGCCTTTTCCGTGAAGAACCGGTCGCATGCGCCACGGAAACGCTCGAAAATCTTCACGTTCATCTTTTGAGGGGCGAAACCAATGGTACGCCATTCCTTTTGCATCTCGATGATTTGCTGCGTCTGTGCCTCCCATGCAGCCGCCGTCTTGATGGCCGTCAGGTCGATGGCTTCTATTTTCTCGCAGAGTGCGGTCTTGTGTGCCAGGTTTTCTTCTTCTTTCTGCTTCAGCTCCTCGAAATATTGCTGATGACGTTTGTTCACGGCGGTAGACGCAGTTTTGAAGCGCGCCCAGATTTCTTCGCGCAATTCTTTCGCTACGGGACCCGTTTCCTTGAATTCCTGATGCAAGGCTTGCAACTGTTGGAAAGCGGATATGACATCGGCTTCTTCGTTCAGTTTCTCTGCAGTCTCGCAAAGGCGTGTCTTGATTTCCAAGTTCTTCTTGAAATCGTACTCACGGAATTCGTTGTTGAGTTTCAGTTGGTCGTAATATTGCTCTACGTACAACTGGTAAGTTTTCCACAGCTCGTTGGCTTTTTCTGCCGGGACGAGCGTCAGTTCCTTCCATTGGTTCTGGAGCTCTTTAAACTCCTTGTAAGCTTGGTTGGCTTCCTCCGGCGTGGCACTCAATACCTTGATCCGTTCCAGAATCTCTTGCTTCTTCTGCAAGTTCTCTTCTTTCTGCCGGTCCAGTTCAGCCTGCAATTCAGCTCTTTTTTGCTTGATGACGTTCATGGCCGCCTTGAAATCGTCCTCGAGCACATTCGGTGTCGGAAGGAAAGCTTTGGGCTCGCCTCCGTTTTCGATGAATTGCGCACGGGCTGCCGCCACGTTTGACTTATGTATTTTATAGAAAGCCTGTTTCAGGGCGTCCAACTCCTGTTTCTCGGCCGGAGCGTCGGCTTCGGCCAGTTCCTTCACTCGTGCAACGACTTCTTCCTGTGTTTGCGGCACTTCTATCGTTTGATTTTCCGTTTCGTTCACTTCAGGTGCTACGTTTTCTGTTACGTTCTCTTCCGTCTGGAGAGTTTCTTGAGAGTCCATCATGTTACTTGTTTTAGTATCTGATTCGGTTTTACTATTCATTTAATCCGGCACAAATTAAGTATAAAAAACGGTGGAAACCTAAAAAATCTCCTGTTTTTTTACTTTGCCCGGCTTTAAATCCATGTTTTTCGCTTAAAATACCATACGAATGCCACGGTAATGCCCACGGTAAGCATCAAAGCCACCGGGAATCCCCAAGCCCAATTCTCCATGCCGTTGACCAGGTTCATGCCGAGCAAACTGGCGATGAGCGTGGGAAACATGAGGATAATGGAGATGGAGGTCAACATCTTCATCACGCCGCTCGTGTTGTTGTTGATGATGTTGGCGTAGGTGTCCATCGTCGAGTCGAGGATGTTGGCATAGATGGATGTCGTCTCGCGTGCCTGGCTCATCTCGATGTTGACGTCCTCGATTAGGTCGGCGTCCAGTTCGTCCACCGGGAGTTTGAACTTCAGTTTGGAGAGCAGGGTTTCATTGCCTCGGATGGAAGTGATGAAATAAGTCAGACTGTCTTGCAGGCGCGACAAGTTGATGAGGTCCACGTTGTCCACGTTACGATCCAAGTGTTGCTTGGCTTTCTCGATGAGCAGATTGATTTGCTTCAGCCGTTTCAGGTACCACACGGCAGACGAAAGGAACAGGCGGAACACCATGTCTACGGAGTCGGTGAATCCCAATCCGCGTTTTTGCTGATAGCTTACGAAGTCTATCATCATGTTCGTCTCGAAGTTGCACACGGTGATACACACCTCTTTGTTCAGGATGATACCGAGGGGAATGGTCGTATAAGGCGTACGCGAGCGTACTTCTTTCACGTAGGGGATACGCAGGATGATGAGTATCCAACCGTCGTCGAACTCATAGCGGGCACGCTCGTCGGTATCGGCGATGTCCATTAAGAAGTAATCGGGAATGTGGAGCGTATTCTCCAGATAATCTATGTCGTCCTGAGTAGGACAAGTAACCTGTACCCAACAGTTGGGTTCCCACTTTTCGAGCGTGCGCAGGCCGCGGTTTGTATTCCAGTATGTTCGCATGAATAAAAATCCTCCATAATTATAACGGAACGGAGGCAGCTCCTTGCAAACCTCTGTCCTACTTAGTTCATATTTTCCGCGTGATAATCGTCCATTTTAAATAAACACTGTGATAAATTGCGGTGCAAAGATACGATAAACCGCTTGAAGTTACAAATAAAAAAACGGCTTTGGAGCCGTTTTTTCTATCTTTTTCCCGGATTATGCCGTTTCGGAAGTTTCCCGGGCCACGGCATTGGTCAGATTGACGAATTCGGTCACGGATAATTGCTCCGGACGGCGGCCGAAAATCTCGGCGGAGAGAAATTCGGTATGGTCTTTAGGCAGCCGTCCTTCCTGTTGTGCCTTGTGGTCGGCATCTGCCAGCACAGGGCGGATGGAGTTGCGAAGCACTTTGCGCCGTTGGTTGAATGTGGTTTTCACCACTTGTTTGAAGAGCCGCTCGTCGCAGCCTAAGTCCGTCGTGGCGTTGCGTGTCATGCGGATGACCGCGCTCTTCACCTTGGGGGGAGGGTTGAATACGTGTTCATGTACCGTGAACAGGTATTCCACGCTATACCAGGCCTGGAGCAGTACGCTCAGAATGCCGTAGGTCTTGCTGCCCGGCCCGGCGGCGATGCGTTCCGCCACCTCTTTCTGTATCATGCCCGTACAGCAAGGGATGAGGTCTTTGTAATCGAGCATCTTGAAGAATATCTGGCTGGAAATGTTATAAGGGTAGTTGCCCGTAAGCACGAACGGCTGTCCGCCGAACGTCCGTTCCAGATGCATTTTCAGGAAATCGTCTTCTATGATGTTTTCTTCCAGTTGGGGATAGTGGGTGCGCAAATAGGCCACGGATTCGAAATCAATCTCGACCACTTTGAGGGGGCGGTCTTTGCGCACGAGGAACTGGGTCATGACACCCATGCCCGGCCCCACTTCGAGCACCGGGATTCCGGGGCAGGCATCCACCGTATCGGCAATGTCCTGTGCGATTTTCAGGTCTTTTAAAAAATGCTGTCCGAGAAACTTTTTGGGCTTGACTGTCTTCATTGTTGTTTTTTTGTTTTATTTTTGTGGGGACAAAGGTAATTAAAAAATAGACATAGGCGGCATTGGAAACTTCTAAGATCATTCGTCATGCGTTGAATTTTGCGATTAAGCGAGCGCAGACAGAGCTTGCTCTGAATCTGCCGAGCGTGAGCAAATTATTCAAAATAGCCTTTCCTTTGGTGTTGGGAGGCTTGATTTTGTGGTGGATGTACCGTGATTTCGACTGGAACGGGCTGTGGGACGCGTTGAACGACGGGATGAATTGGACGTGGATGTGGCTTTCCATGCCTTTCGGCGTGTTGGCGCAAGTCTTGCGGGCGGCCCGTTGGCGGCAAGCCTTGGAACCGTTGGACGAGCGTCCGCGTTTGTCTTCGTGCGTGCATGCCGTGTTCCTTTCATACGCCTCCAGTCTTGTGGTGCCTCGGGTGGGGGAGGTCTTGCGTTGCGGGGTACTGAAGAAATATGACGGGACTTCTTTTACGAAGTCCTTGGGGACGGTGGTGACCGAGCGTATGGTGGATTCCCTCCTGATGTTGTTATTGGCAGCTTTGACCGTCTTGTTGCAAGTCAAGGTGTTTATGGTATTCTTTGCCGAGACGGGAGTGAGTTTTGAAGAACTGGCCGGACGTTTCTCGGCAGCCGGTTATTGGGTCACGGCGGCCTGTTTGTTGGTCGTGCTGGTTTTTCTCGCCGTTTTGGCCAAGCGGTTGGCATGGTTCAACCACACCCGTAACCTGCTCCGCAATGTGGTGGACGGTGTACTTTCTTTGCGCAATGTCCGTCATGTCCCTATATATATAATATATTCGTTTGGGATATGGGCTTCCTATTTCCTGCATTTCTATTTGACTTTTTATTGTTTTTCCTATACTTCGGGATTAGGGATTACGGCGGCTTTGATTGCTTTCGTGGTCGGCACGTTTGCCGTTTTGGTACCCACGCCGAACGGTGCCGGACCGTGGCATTTCGCGGTAAAGACCATTCTGGTGCTCTACGGCGTATGCGAGTCGGACGCTGTCGTGTTCGTGCTCATCGTACATACGTTGCAAACCCTGCTCGTCATCTTGCTCGGGCTTTATGCTGCGGGGGCATTGGCCTTTACCCGCCGGAGGTGCTTGGCCGGAGGGGAGGACGGAACGGAATAAATTGGATTGTTGAACCATAATATAGGTTGTTATGAACGAGATTAAGAACTTGGAACCGCAGATCGTATGGAAGAATTTCCATGCGTTGACCCGCGTTCCGCGTCCGTCTGGACATTTGGAGAAAGTGCAGCAATTCCTGTTGGATTGGGCGGCTGCGCACGGTATAGAGGCTTTTAAGGACAAGGGTGAGAACATCGTCATGCGCAAGCCTGCCACACCGGGGATGGAGAACCGCAAAAAAGCCGTCATGCAAGCCCACATGGACATGGTGCCGCAGAAGACGGCGGAGAGCCGGCATAATTTTGAGACCGACCCCATCGAAACCTACATCGACGGCGAGTGGGTGAAAGCCAAGGGGACGACCTTGGGCTCGGACGACGGAATGGGGGTGGCGGCCATTATGGCCGTGATGGAAGACGATAGCTTGGAGCACGGCCCGTTGGAGGCATTGATTACAGCCGACGAGGAAACTTGCATGTACGGGGTCAACCATCTTGCGCCCGACACGTTGACGGGCGACATCCTGCTGAACTTCGACAACGAGACGATGGGCGAATTTGTGGTAGGAAGTGCCGGAGGGGTGAACGTCACGGCATCGATTTCCTATAAAGCCGTGGAGGCAGATCCGGCTGACGTGGCGGTTAGAGTGACGGTCAAAGGTCTGCGCGGCGGACATTCCGGTCTGGAGATTTGCGAGGGGCGTGCCAATGCCAACAAACTGATGGCGCGGTTCCTGAATATGGCCATTCGTGAGAACGAAGCGCGTTTGGCTTCGTGGAAAGGGGGCAATATGCGCAATGCCATACCTCGTGAGAGCGAAGCGGTGGTGACGGTACCGGTCGATGATGTCGATGAGTTGCAGGGACTGGTGGAATATTGTACGGAAATGTTTGCCGAAGAATACCGCGGGGTGGAAGAAAACATCGTGATGACGATGGAGCGCGTGGATTTGCCTGCTGCCCAAGTGCCAGAAGACATTCAGGACAACGTGTTGGATGCCATTATGGCTTGTCATGACGGTGTACTTCGCTACATCCCGTCCATTCCGCACATCGTGGAGACCTCGTCCAATCTGGCGATTGTCAACGTGACGCCGGAACGTGCGGAAGTGCTGATTCTGGCACGCAGTTCGAGTGAGAGCATGATGGACTATATCGGAACCATGTTGGAAAGTTGCTTCAACATGGCGGGCATGAAGGTGGAATTCAGTGGCCGTTACGGGGCATGGCAGCCTAATTTCGATTCGCAGATTACGGCACAGATGGTGGAAATCTATAAGGAAATGTTCGGTGAAGAGGCATTGGTGCAGGTGGTGCATGCCGGTTTGGAGTGCAGTCTTATCGGGGAGGTATATCCCGATATGGACCTGGTAAGTTTCGGTCCTACGCTCCGTTCGCCGCATACGCCGGATGAGCGTTGCCATATTCCTTCGGTGACCAAATTCTGGGCGTTCCTGAAAGAACTGCTCCGCCGGATACCGGAGAAGGCATAAATTTTTTCCATGAAGGCCATGGTATGTTTGGGAGATAATGGGAGGCATGCCACGGACGGATGACCGCATGGCGTTGTGGAGATTTCTTACCGCTTTGGTTTGTACTCGTAAATTGCTGTGCTTTAGTCTATTGAATGCTCTAAAAAGTTCTCCTTAGATTCGCAAATCAATCTGCGCCAAACGAAAAATCAATCGCTTGAGACTGATTTTTCGTTTGGCGCAGAACGATTT
>OJOP01001220.1_pt1 | contig 12490 bp, 13 predicted proteins | sample 1598161 | NCBI WGS metagenome assembly OJOP01 (sample SAMN01915206, study PRJEB22387) | human gut metagenome | isolation source: stool | host: Homo sapiens | place: USA | reverse complement strand
AAGCGGGAGAGTAGGTAGCCGCCTTTTTTTCAGGTAAGAGAGGATATTCCGGTCAGGACGGGATATCCTCTTTTTTTGTTTCCTTTTTGCCGTGGCGGTAATCCGTCAAGGCCGTTTGTCCCTTGGTAAGGGAGCAATTCCGTCAGCACGGGGGATTTTCGTTTGCATGCGGGCTGAAGCGTCCCGAAAGCCGGACATAATGCTCTTTTGATGTACGGAGTATTTCTTGAATAATATTTTCGGCTCTGATTTTCTGTGATTCACTCCACTTTTCAGAGACTTAAAAAGCAGATGGCGTCTTCTTGCCAATAATTCCTTGCGTGTATCACCATTCTCAAAAGTATAAGGTATGTATTTCCTTTTCAACCCTTTTACTTCCTGTTTGGCATCAGTTTCTTCCTGTATGGCTTCCCGGCGATGTCCGATTCTTATTTCCTGCACGGTGTCTTTATGTAGATAAAGTAAAATTGTGTCTTACGGAGAAGGGGAAGAGTTCCAATTTACATTTCTGTTGCGTTTCCTTTATCTTTCGTTCCGTCCAGACACTTTTTCCTCCTATTCCGGTTTACCTTTCGGTGAATCTTTTCTTTTCCGCTTTTTTCTCATCTTGCTATTTTTCCATAATGTAGGTCATTATTCTGTTGTTTAGCGGGATGGAGTACGTATTATGGTGGGGTGGGGAGTGGAGAATATCGTTCAGGAGTATACTTGCCGCCTGGCCGAAGGATGGCTGAAGGCTTGCTGGAAGATGAACTTTCTCTATTCTTCAGTGGTAATGTATTGTATATTAGGGAGCTTCCGGGATAAATGACGGATGAAACATGATTTGGAAAACTTACTGGGGAAAGGATGATTCTATGTCATTTTATATCTTGGTGGTTAAGAATAAATAGCATAGTTCGTCTGGTTTAAATTCGTTACTTAGGATTTTGTTTCAAATTTATCTCTGCTATAGTTTAAGATACAAACAAAAGCGTTATCTTTGTGAATGTCATGAACTACATCAGAGTTACTTATGCCTAAAGATAAGGCTAGTCCTAGAGTAGTTTCCTATGACAACAGTATATAAAGGCATTTATGTCTAAATTTGTTTGATTATAAAAAGTAAAGTGATGACTCACATCAATATAAAAGAAATCTTATGGAAGTTGCATATAGATAGCTTGACAGCGATGCAGCAAACCACGGTTGAGGAATACAGAAAAGGGAAAGACCTGGTACTTTTATCTCCGACTGGATCGGGAAAAACGATCGCTTATTTGTTACCTTTAGTGCAATCTTTAAAAAATGAGAATGTTCTTCAAGCTGTAGTATTGGTACCTTCTCGTGAGTTGGCATTACAAATAGAGCAGGTTTTCAAGTCTATGGGAACGGGCATTCCTGTTATGAGTTGCTATGGCGGCCGTCCGGCCATGGATGAGCACCGTACGATGAAAAGCTTGAATCCACAAGTTATAATAGGAACTCCGGGGCGTATGAACGACCATTTAAATAAAGGAAATATCGATGCCTCACATGTTCATACGTTGGTGATAGATGAATTTGACAAATGCCTTGAGATGGGCTTTCAGGAAGAAATGTCGGAGGTGATTGCGCAAATTCCGTATTTAAAACGTCGTTTCCTTCTCTCGGCTACAGATGCGCCGGCTATTCCTCGGTTTGTATCAGAGGGAGATTTTTTGAAATTGAATTTCTTGGAAGATGAAGAGCAGATTCCGGAACGTATAAAGGTTTATACAGTGAAATCTCCAGAGAAAGATAAGTTGGAGGTCTTGTCTAAGCTTTTGTGCTATTTGGGAGATAAAAGTTCCTTGGTTTTTGTGAACTACCGTGAAAGTGTAGAACGAGTTTACCGTTATTTGCTTCAAGCAGGAATCTCGTGTGAGATGTTTCATGGAGGAATGGAACAGAAGGACCGTGAGCGTGCGCTTTACAAGTTCAGTAACGGATCGTGTAATGTGTTTGTTTCAACGGATTTAGCCGCGCGGGGACTGGATATACCCAATATAGACCATGTTATCCATTATCATTTGCCGCTCAATGAAGATGCTTATATTCATCGTAACGGTCGGACGGCGCGGTGGGATGCTTCCGGAAATGTCTTTCTCATATTAGGGCCGGAGGAATATTTACCCGAGTTTATACAGCAGATTCCTGAAGACTATGTGTGGGAAGGGCCTAAGCCCGATCCTGCCAAGCCCCAGTGGGTAACACTTTATATCGGAAAAGGAAAAAAGGATAAAATCAACAAGGTGGATATTGTGGGGTTTCTGTCAAAGGTAGGAGGATTAGGCAAGAGCGATATCGGGCGTATAGATGTGAAAGAACACTATGCTTTTGTCGCTATCAGACGGAATTTGCTAAAAGAAACCTTGGCCGCCGTGTCCGGGCAAAAGATAAAAGGCATCAAGACGATTATAGAAAAGACAAAATAAGATTACGAGTTGTAAGGGCAGAAAGCTGTTTTTTATAATATATGATAGCAAAAAAAGCGCTTGACTTAAAAAATGTGGCTTCAATCGTTGCTTTTATGGATTTTATTTTCTACTTTCGCAGATGTTATGCTTAGAGTAACGGATAATTAATCTTAAGTTTTACAATTTAGATGAAGAAGTATAATTTTAATGCAGGTCCATCCATGTTGCCGCGTGAAGTAATAGAGGCAACAGCAGATGCATGCTTGGATTTTGAGGGTAGCGGTCTTTCCCTGATGGAAATTAGCCATAGGGCAAAGAACTTCCAGCCTGTAGTAGACAAGGCTGTAGAACTGGTAAAAGAATTACTCGACCTCCCGGCCGGTTATTCGGTTGTTTTTCTGGCAGGAGGTGCCAGTACGGAATTCTGTCGTGTTCCCTATAACTTTTTGGAGAAGAAGGCAGCTTATTTGAATACAGGTACATGGGCCAAGAAGGCTATGAAAGAAGCAAAGTTGTTCGGTGAAGTGGTTGAAGTTGCTTCTTCGGCCGAAGACAACTATACCTATATTCCGAAAAACTTTACGATACCGGCTGATGCAGATTATCTGCATATTACGACAAACAATACGATTTTCGGAACGGAAATGCGTTATGATTTGGACAGTCCTGTTCCTTTGATTGCCGATATGTCGTCAGATATATTCTCCCGTCCGGTAGATGTGAGCAAATATAATTGTATTTACGCCGGAGCACAGAAAAACGTATCTATGGCCGGAGTGAATATCGTTATCGTAAAGGACGAAGCTTTGAATAAAGTAAGCCGCCAGATTCCCACAATGCTGGATTACATGACCCATGTGAAAAACGGTTCCATGTTCAATACGCCTCCGGTTGTACCCATCTACTGTGCCATGAAGAATTTGGAATGGGTGAAGAAAAACGGCGGAGTAGAGGCTATGGCTCAGCGTGCAAAAGAGCGTGCAGACATGTTGTATACCGAAATTGAACGTAACAAATTGTTCCGTGGAACGGCAAAGGCGGAAGACCGTTCATATATGAATATTTGTTTTGTGATGAACGACGAATACAAAGAATTGGAAGCCGATTTCTTGCAGTTTGCTACAGAACGCGGCATGGTGGGCATAAAAGGCCACCGCAGCGTAGGCGGTTTCCGTGCTTCATGTTACAACGCACAAACGATAGAGGGTGTGCAGGCATTGATACAAAGCATGAAGGACTTTGAAGCTCAACATTAAAAGGCTATAAAGACAGGCACGCCTTACACAGAGGTGTGCCTGTTTGTTTAGGGGATGTATTTAAATAAAATAACTATGGCTAAAATATTGATTGCTACAGAAAAACCGTTTGCAAAAATTGCAGTGGACGGTATCAAAGAGGTTGCAGAGACAGCCGGATTGGAAGTCGTTTTATTGGAGAAATATACGGAGAAGGCACAACTTCTGGCGGCAGTGGCCGACGTGGAAGCCATGATAATCCGCAGTGACAAGATAGATAATGAAGTTTTTGATGCGGCAAAGAACTTAAAGATCGTTGTCCGCGCCGGAGCCGGTTACGATAACGTAGATTTGGCGGCTGCCACCGCACACGGGGTGGTGGTGATGAACACTCCCGGTCAGAATTCCAATGCCGTAGCCGAACTGGTGTTCGGAATGTTGGTATTCGCCGTACGTAACTTTTATAATGGAAAGGCCGGTACGGAGTTGAAAGGAAAGAAATTAGGAATCTTGGCATACGGTAATGTCGGTCGTCGCGTAGCGCATATCGCAAAAGGCTTCGACATGGATGTTTATGCATACGACGCATATTGCCCTGCGGCGGCTATAGAATCCGATGGGGTGAAGGCAGTCTCTTCGCAAGATGAATTGTTTGAAAAGTGCGAAGTGGTTTCCTTGCATATCCCGGCTACGGCGGAGACGCGTCAAAGCATCAATTATGCCTTGGTCGGCAAGATGCCCAAGGGAGGAGTGTTGGTCAATACGGCTCGGAACGAGGTCATTAATGAACCGGAATTGCTGAAATTGATGCAGGAGCGTACAGACCTGAAGTATGTCACGGACATCATGCCGGAAGCGGATGCAGATTTCCGTATATTGGAAGGCCGTTATTTCTCTACACCTAAGAAGATGGGTGCACAAACAGCCGAGGCCAATATCAATGCCGGAGTGGCTGCAGCACATCAGATTGCCGCATTCTTCAAGGACGGATGTACGAAATACCAGGTAAATAAATAATCGTAGGGGCTATGGCTTGGGTTAAACCGTTTAAGGGGCTTCGTCCGCCGAAGGATATGGTGGAACGGGTAGAGTGTCGTCCGTACGACGTGCTCAGTTCGGAAGAAGCCCGTATAGAGGCAGGCGACAACGAGATGTCGCTCTATCATGTGATCCGTCCGGAGATAGATTTTCCGGAGGGAACGGATGAATACGCTTCATGTGTGTATGAAAAGGGGGCAGAGAATTTTGCCAAATTTCAGCGTAACGGCTGGTTGGTGGAAGACGCTAAGCCCATGTATTATATTTACGCACAGACCATGAACGGGCGGACACAGCACGGCATCGTGTTGGGAGCTTCGGTCAAGGACTATATGGACGGGATAATCAAAAAGCACGAACTGACGCGGCACGAAAAGGAAGAAGACCGTATGAAGCATATCCGTATTACGGATGCGAACATAGAACCGGTCTTTCTGGCTTATCCCGATAATGTTGCGTTGGCTTCTTTGATAGACCGATATGCAAGGCGTGAGCCGGAATATGATTTCGTGGCCCCGATCGACGGTTTCCGCCATCGGTTCTGGCTTGTGGACAATGAAGCGGATATTGATGCGATTACGAAAGAATTTGCAGCCATTCCCGCATTGTACATAGCAGACGGCCATCATCGCACGGCTGCGGCAGCTTTGGTGGGACAAGAGAAAGCTTTAGCCCATGGAGGGACGCACCCCGAGGCGGAATATAATTATTTTATGGCCGTGTGCTTCCCGGCAAGCGAACTGACTATCTTGGATTATAACCGCGTGGTGAAAGACCTGGGGTGCTATACCTCAGATGAGTTCTTGCAGGCTTTGGAGAAGGATTTCGAAGTGACTTGCATGGGCGCTTCGGCGTACAAACCTGCGCAGCCGCATGAGTTTTCGCTTTATCTGGATGAAAAATGGTACAGGTTGCGTGTACTTCCGGGACGTTTTGATGAAAACGATCCGATAGACGTGCTCGACGTGACTATCAGTAGCCGGCTTATCTTGGATGAGCTTTTGGGCATTAAGGATTTACGTCGGGATAAGCGGATTGACTTCGTAGGAGGATTGCGTGGTTTGGATGAACTGAAAAGACGTTGCGACAGCGGCGAGATGAAAATGGCGTTGGCATTGTATCCGGTGTCTATGCAACAAATCATGGATATAGCGGATTGTGGGAAAATCATGCCCCCAAAAGCTACTTGGTTCGAGCCTAAATTACGCAGCGGACTGGTGATTCATAAACTTTCATAAAGAAAAAATAATTATCTTTGCAACTCCGGTTGCCGGTGGAACCCGGTGGCCGGAGTTTTTTGAATAGGAAGGATATGGAAGGAAATGACGTATATAAGACGATAACAGCAGCGGCGGAAGGAGAATATAGCGAGAAGCGGAGCAAGTTCCTGGCTTTCATTCATCCTGTGCATACGGTAGACGAAGTGAAAGAGCAAGTGGAGTTCTATCAAAAGAAGTATTACGATGCGCGCCATTGTTGCTATGCCTATATGCTGGGACACGAACGGAAGGATTTCCGTGCCAATGACAACGGAGAGCCCTCCGGCACAGCGGGAAAGCCGATTCTGGGACAGATTAATTCTTATGGACTGACGGATGTTTTGATTGTCGTCATTCGTTATTTCGGTGGAATCAAGTTAGGGACGAGCGGTCTGATACAAGCCTATAAGGCGGCGGCTATCGAGGCTATACAGGCGGCCCGGATTATAGAAAAAACGGTGGACGAGGAAATCACGTTTTTCTTTGAGTATCCTTTCATGAACTCCGTCATGCGCATTGTCAAGGAGGAAGAGCCGTCTATTGTCCGTCAAGGGTATGAACACGATTGCAGCATGACGCTGCGCATCCGGAAAGGGAATATGCCACGCCTTAAATCGAGACTGGAGAAAGTGGAGACATTGAGGTTTGAAGACGATGGAGAGTAGAAGAGGGAAGTTTCAGATGGAATAAAAAAAACGGTGTGTTCCGTCAGAAGAGGGGAACACACCATTTCTTTTTTTGATATGGGGTCAGGCTTGCAAATTATTGCATTCATCCACCCATGCCGTAGCCGATGCGTCGCTGGGCATTCGCCAATCTCCACGAGGACTCAGGCTACAGCTTCCCACCTTAGGACCATCGGGCAGGCAGGAACGCTTAAACTGTTGCGAGAAGAAACGACGGAAAAACGTTGTCAGCCATTTCTTTATCGTTTCGTCAGTGTACTTTCCGGCGAAAGCATATTGGGCCAGATAGAATATCTTGGACGGGCGGAAGCCGAAACGCAAGGTATAATATAGGAAAAAGTCATGCAGTTCGTAAGGACCGACCAAGTCTTCTGTTTTCTGGCTGATGTTGCCATCTTCGTCTGCCGGTATCAGTTCGGGGCTAATCGGTGTGTCCACGATATCCAACAAGGTGGCTTGGGACGATTCGTCGATGACGCTGTCGGCCACCCACTTGACCAAATGTTTCACCAACGTCTTGGGGATAGAGGCGTTGACGCCATACATGCTCATGTGGTCGCCGTTGTACGTGGCCCATCCCAAAGCCAGTTCCGACAAGTCACCAGTTCCCACTACCATGCCATTCATCTGGTTAGCCACATCCATCAGAATCTGCGTACGTTCGCGTGCCTGTGCGTTTTCATACGTCACATTATGGTTGGCCATGTCGAAATTCAAGTCCTCGAAATGTTGTATGCAGGCCTTTTTAATGCTGATTTCTCGCAGGGTTACCCCCAGGCTTTTCATAAGGTTGACGGCATTGGTGTAAGTACGGTTGGTGGTTCCGAAGCCGGGCATGGTCACGCCGACGATGCCTTTGCGCGAGAGTCCCAATTTGTCGAACGTTTTGGTGCAGACCAATAAGGCAAGGGTGGAATCCAATCCGCCGGAAATCCCGATGACTACGGTCTGGGTTTGTGTATGTACCAATCTTTTGGCCAGTCCTGCTATCTGTATGGCAAAGATTTCCTCGCACCGTCCGTTCAGTGCCTTTCCTGTCGGAACAAAAGGCATCGGATTGACTTTACGGCTTAATTCAATGTTTTTGGAAGCAAACAGTTCGGTGTCTATCTGTATGACGTCGTGCGATTTCAACCGGGCTACAGAAGCGCTGAATGTGGTGTTCACACGCCTTTCCGCACGCAGGCATTCTACGTCTATTTCGCTGTAAACCAGTTGTTCTTTAAAAGAGAAACGTTCGTTTTCCGCCAACAGCACTCCATTTTCGTAGATAAGTGCTTTACCGGCAAAAACAACATCCTGTGTGCTTTCGCCGAATCCTGCCCCCGAGAATACATAACCGGCGAGACATCTTGCACTTTGTTGTGCCAACAAGGCTTTGAGATAGTCCTGTTTGCCTACGCCTTCGTTGTCTGCACTGAGGTTGAAAATGATTTCAGCTCCCTGGAGTACCAATTCGGAACTGGGGGGAATGGGAGCCCATACGTCTTCGCAGATTTCCACTCCGAAACAGCAAGAGGGAGTATTGAAGACCAGGTGGCGGCTCAGCGGCACCATTTGTCCGCAAATCAATACATTGCTGTTTCCGTGCACATCGCCGGATGTGAACCAACGTTGTTCATAGAATTCCTTATAGTTGGGCAGATAAGTTTTGGGGATAAGCCCTAAAATCTTCCCTTTTTGTATCACTGCCGCACAATTCAGCAGCGTACCGTGGTAAGCGACAGGCAGTCCTATGATAGAGATGATGTCTAATGAGCGGGTGAAGTCGAGGATGCTGATAAGGCACATTTCCGCCTCGTCGAGTAGCAGTTGTTGGGCAAATAAGTCGCCGCAAGTGTAAGCCGTGATGCTAAGTTCCGGAAAACAAATGATTTCTACGCCTTTACCTTCCGCCTGAATAATCAAACTTTCAATTTGTTGTGCGTTGTATTTGCAATCTCCTACTTTTACGCCGGGGATGGCCGTGGCAATTCTGACAAATCCGTAATTCATGTTGCTATGTTTGATATTTGTGGCAAAGATAATGCAAAAAAACGAGAATAAGAGAAAAACGGTGAAGGAACGTTGAAATAAAGCATCTTAGCGATTTTGACAAAGGTCTGGTGGAAGCCATTGAATGCCGCAAAAAAGCCGTTTGAAGCAAGAGTTACGTTACTATCCCGTTACTCTTTTTCACCAAATGACGGCTTGCCGAGGGCACAGGCATACCCGCTGATTCATACGCCGTTGGGTACAAAATTAGAGTGTCCTTTGGTAACGGTAGCGGAACAGGCTCAAAAAAGATGAAGCGCGGGCGTGAATGCACCGATATGCTGCGATTTGCCAACTGCCTTTCAACTCTACATGGTCTAATTTTGCAAACAAAAAAAGTAGAGTATGAGCAGAAGCACATTCAAAGTATTGTTCTACCTCAAGCGCAACGCGCCAAAGAAGAACGGATTGATTCCCGTGATGTGCCGTATCACGGTGAACGGAAAGGTATCACAGTTCAGCAGCAAGCTGGACGTGGAGGAAAGCATGTGGAACGTGGGGACCGGGCGATTGTCCGGGCGCAGCCTCGTGGCACAGGAGGGAAACCGTATGCTTGACAAGATACGTGTCGGCATCAACCGCGCCTATCAGGAGGTATGCGACGCGGACAATTATGTAACAGCGGAAAAGGTACGCAACGCCTATCTGGGACTGGGGCAGAACCACAAGACACTGTTAGCCGTGTTCCGGCAGCACAACGAGGACTATGCCAAGATGGTGGGCAAGATGAAGAGCGAGCGCAGCTATTGGAAATACTGCACCGTCTATAACCACCTGTCTGAGTTCATCAAGCAACGCTACAAGGTGAGCGACATCGCCCTGCGCGAGCTTACCCCGGCGTTCATCACTGACTTCGAGCTGTTCCTCCGCACGGAGAAGAACCACTGCACCAACACCGTGTGGTCATACATGATGCCGTTCCGCAGCATCATCTACACCGCCATCAACAACGGTTGGCTTCCGCGCGACCCGTTCTATGCCTACCACATCACCAAGGAGGAAACCAAACGCGGCTTTCTGACAAAGGAGGAAATAGGCCTGCTTATCAACGGGACATTCAAGAAGAAGAGCTACGAACTTATCCGCGACCTCTTCATCTTCTGCACCTTCACGGGACTTAGCTGGACGGACATGAACAACCTCACGGAAGAGAACCTGCAAACCTCCTTCGACGGTCACTTGTGGATAAAGACCCAACGGCAGAAAACCGGGGTGGAATCCAATATCCGCCTGCTGGAAGTGCCGGGGCACATCATCCGAAAGTATAGCGGCATGGCAGAAAACGGGAAACTGTTACCTGTACCGTGCTATAATAACTGCAAAAACGGCATCAAGGCGATAGCCAAACTTTGCGGCATCAACAAAAACATCACGTGGCACCAAAGCCGTCACAGCTATGCGACGACCATCTGCCTCTCCAACGGCGTGCCGATAGAAACCTTGTCAAAAATGATGGGACATACCAGCATCCGCAGCACGCAGATATACGCCAAAATCACAGCGGAGAAGGTGAGCAACGACATGGAACGCCTCGCCAGACAGATAGAGTCGATGGAACAGTTCATTTGCCAGACCATATAAACAGCACCGCCATGAGAAGAATCATCAAGACAGACGAGGACGGGAATATCCGCATCGCGGGTAATCCCGAAAATGAGATATGGATGACCGTATGGGAAATGTCCGAACTGTTCAACGTGCCCATCCCTGCCGTACAAAAGGAGATAAAGGCGATACGGAAGTCAGGGACATATCCGGACTATGAGGTGTGCAAATACATCCGCATGGAGAACGGCTATTCGGCGGACATCTTCAGCATCGACATCATCATTGCGGTGTCATACCGGCTGAACACGTTCTACGCCCACTCCTTCCGCGAGTGGCTGAAAAGGAAAATATTGTCAGGCGACACACAGAAAAACAGCACCGTATTCCTGCTGATTGACAAGGGATATTCCTGCTGAATGGCGGACAGACAAGGCACAATAAACAAAGGCAGACGGGCAATCCCAACACAGATGATTGTCCCCCTGCCTTTTTTTGTCGCCGTTCCATACGTCACTCTTCCGCCTTGCGGTAGTTCCTCTCCAAGAGCATCTGTATGTCATGTTCCCGATACAGGGCTTTCCCTCCGATTATCAGAAACGGAAGTGTCCTGTCATTACGCATCTTCTGCAAGGTGCGGCGGCTGACCTTCAACAGCCCCGCCACCTCCTTGTCCGTCAGGTAACGGTCGCCGTCCAGCAACGGATGGTGCTTCTGCATGAAGCGGCTGATTTTCTTATGGCTCTCCCTTAGGGACACAAGCGCATCAGCCAGCAAGCCCTGTTCCAATGTAAGAATCTCCTGTTTCATGGTGTCCCCTCCCGCTTTTCGGACACAAGACGCTCCACGTCTTCCGTCCTGTAATAAAACTTCCTGCCTACCTGCGAACAGGCGACGATGCCCCTGTCACGCATCCCCTGCAACGTTTTCGGGCTGAGGCGCAACAGGCGGCAGACATCCTCGCCGTCCATCCATTTCTTCAACCGCCGTTCCGCTCCCCGTGCGCAAAGCCGGTCCACCTTTTCCGTAAGTGCCGAGACCTCCGCCATGAACGCCTCGAAAGCCTCCTTTTCAATGATTACGATTTCCATATATGCCTTTTTTAGAATTGTTCGCCGCAAAGTTAGCTTCCAAAGGGCTTGAACCGTCCATTTATAACGGAACTGGCAGCATTTGGAACAGCGGCATGTGCCAAGCGGTGACAAATCAGAAAAAATCTTCTATGAGTCATATATGAGTCATAAGCCCGCCCCTTTTCATCCCTATAACTTTGCGGCATAAACGATTAGAACAGCAACGGTTATGGAAGTAATATTGATAGAAAAATCCGACTTCGACAGACTGGTCGGAAATATAGAAAAGATAGCGGAACATATCCGCAAGAGTGAAAGCAAGAAGCCCTCCGGTGACACGGAACGGTGGATTTCCAACAAGGAAGCGATGGAAATACTCGGAATAAGCCCCCGCACCCTGCAACGCTACCGGGACAACGGTTGCATACCGTTTTCCAAGATAGGCAGGAACTGCCGCTACCGCCTTTCCGACATCGAGCGTGCATTGGAAACGCATAGGATTGACGAAACGGAGGAAAAGCCGGACGGTCTGCGCAGGCAATACCTTATCCGCACAAGGAAAGCGGAGAACCGGCAGAAAAAGACATGAAATGAAGGAGGTACAGGCATATGGACATTCAGCATATAGAAAAATTGTTCGGCTGCATCATGGAGCGGCTTGACAGGCAGGAGCAGATGCTTGAGGACATCCGGCACAAGCAACGGGCGGAACATCCGGCGGAGGATCCGGGGGCGGCAAAGTGTCTGGACGGTGAACGGCTTTACGACAACCAAGACCTTTGCATGATGCTCCAAGTCAGCAAACGCTCGCTGCAACGCTACCGCAGCATCGGCATCCTGCCCTACCTGATGCTCCGTCAGAAGACCTACTACAAGGAGTCGGACGTGAGGAAATTCCTCTCGGAGCATCTTGACGAGTTCAGCAAGGAACAGATAGAGGCTTACAAGGCCCGCATCAGATAATCAATGTTTCACAATTAAACAACAACAAAATGGCAAAGAAAAAAGACGAAAAGGACGTGCTGGTTGTCCGTGACGAGAAGACGGGCGAAATCAGCGTGGTAGCCGGACTGAACGCGGACGGCACCCCCAAGCGCACCCCCGCGAAAGCGGAGAACGCGCAGAGTTTCCTGCAATTCGACCGTCACGGCGACGTGCTGGACAACTTCTTCAAGAACTTCTTCCGGCAGTGCAAGGAACCCA
>OJOP01001212.1_pt1 | contig 12523 bp, 9 predicted proteins | sample 1598161 | NCBI WGS metagenome assembly OJOP01 (sample SAMN01915206, study PRJEB22387) | human gut metagenome | isolation source: stool | host: Homo sapiens | place: USA | reverse complement strand
CAGGCGGCTGTCAATCAAATGATTCCCTACTTCCCCACGGGCGCAAGCCCGTGGGGCAACAGACCTATCTTTCTCACCGCCGCCCCTCCGCGCCGCGTAACAACATGGCCTCGGCCAAGGCCCTCCGGCAACGGAGGCGGCTGGCCGGTGCCGGCCTGTCGCTCCAGCCCTGTCCAGATAGATGTTCGGGGACATCACGGGTGGGCGCTCCTGTGGAGCAGTCCGCCCACCGCGTCCCCGGACGGTATCCCCTATATCTACCTAAATGGGCACCCTCAGTACGCCGCAGCGGACGAGGGCGCGGACAGCTGGCTGTCCGCGTAAGAGCCTCTCCACGGTGCCGCGGCAACGGGGAGAGGTGCGCCGGTGGCGCACCAGCGTCGGCTATGCCGACCACGTGGCCCCGCCGCGTGTCGCTGGCTCTTATGCCCTTTTGCGCCCCTGGGTCGGGCCGGAGCGGTATGCTCCGGTTTGGCCCGTATGGGGCGGACAGTCGGGCATTTCGCGGTCATAATTTTGGGCCTCTGGCCCAAAAAAATCAGTATAAAAATTATACTGGATTATAATTTGTGCCGAAATGCCGATATATCGTCCGCTCCAGAAATCGCAAATTATAATCTTACACTCCGGCGTGACACGCCTTATCATTTTCCCCAGTGGGGAAAGTATAAAATCTATACTCATTACCCCCGCGCATCATGCCGTGGTGCCGCGCGGCCTGCGGAGCAGAGTCGCAGCGGCTGGCACGGGTAACACGCTCCCTCCTCTCGCTCCATGCGAATAAAAAGGCTTAATTCTGCCGTAAAATAGTCCCAATAATCTCACAAAAAAGCCATATATTAGCGCAAAATACCGTTACAACAGGCCGCTGCGATATTTTTGTGCTATAAAATAGCTTCAAAAAAGCATGAGGAAAGCCCCAATAAAGCCATCTCTGTCCTGTCTGAAATGAAAAAATCAGTCCCACGGGCCTAAAACCCGTGGGACCATGCTATCTGTCAAGCCTTGCTCGAACCTTATCAATGGCGTAGGATGTCTCCCACATTAAACACGGGTACACCTCTGGCTGCTGCGTATCGGATGGTGTAGGCGGTTCCGCCCGTCTGTCTGGTACAGTAGGCGACGCAGATGGACGAACAATCTATCAGGTGTCTATCTCTCGCCAGATAAGCCTCCTTACTGGCTGACTTGCACACACATACCCGCTTGTCGTACATCGGGAACAATCGTGCATAGGTCGCCTTTTGTTTATCGCTCCAGCGGCCCGTAAATCCATCAAAAGGATACACCAGGATAATCCTAATCCCTGGGTACTCCCGCTCGCGGAGCCGGAGCAGCAACTCCGCCACAATGGTGTCATAGCCTACCGCTCCGCCGACGCCGAAATAACGATACCCACGCAAGATAAGCTCCCGTACCTTGGCCTCGGTGTTGGCCATCACCATCTGTAACTGGTCTACCGGAATATCCCGGTGCCCCGTAAAGCAGCAAGTCCGCTCTCTCATTTGTTTTGCCCCTCCTCCTCAATTTTGTTGATTTTATGCTCAATATACTCGGATATTCGTACATATCATATGCTTTTCCAATCTGCGTGTAAACAGTATGTCCGCTGTCCCCACAAGGACAGCGGACATACTAAAAAACAATCCCACGGGCGGAAAGCCCGTGGGATACACTACCCGACAAACCTATCTTAAAATCACATCCCCGCAGCGGCCATCAGCAGCGGCTCCTCCTCGGTTTCTCGCTCCGGCACAGCCCGCTGGGCTGCATACTCCGGAAGCTGGCGGTACAGCGGGTGTCGGGTCAGGTCGTACTTTTTGACCTCTCGCGGGTTACAACCACGCTCAAAAAGCCACGCCTTGCCCAACGGCAGATTGAGGATAGCAGATGCCGGCTTGTTGGCCTTAGCCCCGATAAACCGTGCCGTCTCTACGCTCTGACCGCCCAGATACAGCAGGTGGTCGCAGTTGTCGATGATGGTCATGGCCTTGTCGTGGTCATAGAGTCCTTCCAGCTGCGTGATGCTCTGAAGCACGATGCTGACGCTGATTTCCCGGCTGCGAATAATGGAGATAGTCTTATCGAAGTCTGGTACGAACAAGTTGGCGAAATCGTCCAGATACAGCCGCACTGGGATTTGCAGGCGGTTATCGGGGCGGTTGTCCGCCTCGGCAATCAGGGCCTGGAGCGCCTGCGTGTAAAATAGGGAGGTCAAGCCGGAAAGAGAAAAATTATTGTCGCTGACATGGACAAATACGGCTGTCAGCTCCCTGGAGATTGCCCCGAAGTCAATCTGTTTTTGATTTTGGAATAGTGCCTGAACTCCGCTGAAGCTGTAATTAGAGAGTTTCTGCGACAGGATGGCCAGGATGGAGCTGTAGGTCTTGTCCGCTTTTCGGCCTCCTTGGAAAAATTTCCAGCGCATGGCCGCAAAGCTGTCCGGACAGATAGTACAATACTCCCGCATGAGCTCATCCAGAACTCCTGTCTCGGCCTCTGCAAACAGTTTCGCCACACTGACCAGGGTGTGCTCCTCCCGGGGCAGGTTATCCAGGGTGTATCCAATCAGGGCCTCCGCATAATTTCTGGCCGAGAGGTCCCAAAACGGGTCCGTCCGGGATGTGACCGGCACCAGTGCCGCCGCAACGGTGATAATGTCCTGCTCGTTCCAGCACTCACGCTCACTATCCCACCGGATGTATCGAAGCGGATTATATCCCCAGGGCGAGTGAAGCACATCAGTAAAATCCAACGCCAACGTCCGGAACCCCCGTCGCTCCAGAATGCCGCCCACCTGCCGCCGCAAACTACCTTTGGTGTCCGTGACAGCAAAGGATTCCCTGCTGTTCAGCAGATTGGGCAGGACATAGCTCCGGGTCTTTCCACCGCCGGTAGGACCGATAATTAAATCGTGATTGGCGAGGCCAGTTGTCCAGGTGTCGTTGCTGACTGTTACGCCCTCTGCCAAAATGCGATAACTGTTGTCTCTCATGCTCTGCTCCTTTCCAGTTTGTTGATTACCTCATCCGCCAGTCCAAAAGCTACGGCCTCCTCGGCCCCGTACCAACTGTCTTTTCCGGTGGCCTTGTAAATCTGTTTGATGGTCTTGCCGGTGTGCTGGGCCAGGATACCGCAGAGCACCTTGCGCTTGGCCATCAGGCGGTCACTCTTGTCCTGCACGGCCAGGGCGCTGCCGGAGATTCCGCCACTCACCAGCGGGTCATGTATCATCACTTCTCCGTGCCGTAAAATCTCTCGCCGGTCTCCGGCGGCAAAGAGCACCGCCGCCATGCTGGCCGCGGTGCCGATGCACACGGTACGGATTTGAGCGGAGACCGCCTGCATCACGTCATAGATAGCCAGTCCCGCCGTGACGGAACCGCCCGGGCTGTCGATATAAAGTGTGATTTCCTCCCCGGATGCCTCGGCGTCCAGGTGCAGGATTTGAGCGATAACCGCGTCGGCCACCTCGCTGGTAATCTCTCCGGTCAGCCAGATTTCCCGACGCTGGAGCATGACATCCGCAATGGGAAGGCGGGTCATGCCCTCGCTGGTCTCCCGGATGATGGTTGGGATGTAGTAGTTCATAGTGGGTCTCCTCTCTCAGTTGTGTCGATTGCCGCAAAAGGCTCCACCAGGAGCCGGAACAACAGGACATTTCGCTCCGCCGGTGGGAGCGCGTCTGCCGCAACCACCAGCTCCTGGACGGACTGGGGCTCGCCGTTTGTATCCTCGTAGGGCTTGATATGTAACTCATAGATTTCCTCATAGCGGTCAATCAGGCCCGCAATTTCTCCTACGGCTGCGAAAAAGTCTTCAGCATACAGGCCCATTGCCGTCGGGAGTTTCCGTCCAGTGGTCTTGCCGCGCATCCGCTCCGCCAGAGGGATTTTCTTATCGGTCATGTCTATCCCTCCGTTTCTTGGTCTGTTCCCATGCGGTTCGTACCGGGGCGGCCAGCAGCTCCATGGCCGCTGTTCCCTGTATATAGTTTTTGTTTAGCAAGTCAAACAGCCGCATGGCGATGTCCTGGTAGGCCAAATGTTCGTCCTCCGACGAGAGCTCCAAGAGCTCCAGAAGCCGCTCCATCTGAACCTTGCAGGGGCCAAAATAGGCCCGGATGGGCGTCTTGGCCCACTGTTGCACCAGACAAGGCAGATACTCCGGCTGTCGGGTCCGCCCCTCTTGCGCCGCCTCTATACGCTCGGGCAGCGATACTCGTGTCAGGTTCATGTTGTCCTCCTTAATACCACACATCGCGGCAGGGATAAAACTCCACCTCAATACCGGCTCTCATGGGGTCGCAAGGCTCCCCAGCGTCGGTAATCGTACAGAGGTCGGGGGCATGGTTGCTGCGGGGGTCTGTGTCCACCCAGATACGCTTGGTTTCGTCCTGATAGAGGGGGCGGCTCCAGTCGTCACGCCCGATATAGGTCAATTTCTTTTTCATGCAATGTACTCTCCTTTCTTCCCCCACACCAGCTTATCGCCCCACCTGAACTTGTCCAGGCGGTGGGAGTGTTCACATCCAGCCACCATGTAATTGTCCGGCACTTCCGGCGGGATGGGCCTTTCCGGCGTTCTGGCCGGGATGTCAAACAGGCTGATTTGCACCTGTGCTGCCTGCCGCTCATGCAGCAGGCCGTAGTAATAAATAATGTGGTTTCGCACCAGATTCATATTGACCCCATCCGGCCAGCCAGGGTCGGAGCACCCATTCTGGGCAATATAGTTCCAGACCTGGAACCGCTCGTCAAGATTGGCCTGTATCTGCTCCACGGTCATCTTTTCCGGCGGGATGTATTTTCCCATGGCAGTTCCTCCCATCAAACGGTGACTGCGTGAATCAACTCGTTCATGCAGTCGAAAAATCGGCTGGAACACTTGCTGCGCTTATTGCCCCGGAATTGCAACTGTGAACACCGTCCATCCGTAATCGTGGCGTTGGCAAGCCGCTCATTTATCCATCCCTGGGTGCGGAGAGGTACGCTCACCTGATAGCGGCGCATTAAATACAGGATGATAGAGCTCGCGCTGGAATCGTACCTGTCCCGGTAAAACTCCACCGTATCATTCTGGAGAACACCGCCCTCCCGGATGATACGCAGGGCAACTTCCACCTGTTGCTGGGCCTGCCGGTTGCGTTCTGCGCAATATGCTTCGTCCTCTGCATTGGTCTTGGCCATGCGTTCCTGTGTTCTGATTTTACTCCGGGCCTTGTAGACAGCGGACAGCTTTACACAGGTCGGGAGCTCCCCCAGTACCAGAGCTCCGATGTAGTCCGGGAAGGTCTCGCCGCCGGTTTCTTTGGATGTACGATAGGTGGCAACGTGTCCATCCAGGATATTTTTGATATAGCTGGCCTGACGAGCCGGGTCACTGCCGCACTCCTGAATCATGCGTTCTTCCCGGTCCAGCGCCTCCAGCACCGCCGGGTCGCCACCGGACTGGCGCAGTCGGCCAAAATATTTCCCCCGATTGTCCTCATCCCCATACAGGGCTGCAACAGCGGCATGATAGCCGCAATGATTGACCATGTAATAGTCAGTCATGCGGAGCGGAGCAAGATACCCGCCTTGCTCCACATAGAGGATATAGGCATCCCCCTCACCCTGGGGATATTCCCTGTCCGGCTTTCCATCGCGCCGCCAGAGCCGGTAGGTCTCTGTTCCGTTGGAAACCTCTCGCAGGAACAGGGCTCTCATTTTCTTGCCATCTGCGTTGTAATTGTCCCGGTAAAAGAGCGGGGTCATTAAACTTGCATTGCCCATCATACAGGCTCCTTCCTTATTTGTGTGTGTAATTGCTGAGCGCCCGCATGGTAAGCCCGTGCGGGCGCTCTTGCTTGTGTCAACTGGCTTGCGGCATATCCTCGGTGTCGTCCAGGTTCTCATCCTCCCGCTTGTCCAGGTTGAGCGTAATGTTCAGCTCATCCAGCCGGGCGGATTTGATGCGAAGCTCATCCTCCTGCGGGAACGGGCAGCTGACCTGCTCCTGAGCGGCGGCAAGCTGGGCCTTGGCGTTGGCCAACAGCTCCGCCGAAGCGGCCTGCTGGGCCTCGATACCAGCCAGGGCGTTGTCCATGCGGGTGATGTTGCCGTGGAGGTCGCCGCCCAGGGAGACCGTATAGCTCATCTTGTGGGACAGCGTGACCTTGTACTCTCTGGATATAGGGTCAAAGCACAGCACCATGGCAAAGCCCCGGTACTCGCCCAGCGGGATAGGGTCGGGACTGGTCATGGCATGGCAAGCCTCCAGGATGGCGGAGCCAGCCGTCTTCTTACTGGTGTAGGTCTTGCTCTCAATGACCATGGGCGAAAACCCATCCGCATCCGGGAAGGTGTGGGCCACCAGATAAGCGGCGTCTGTGCCGTAGCCCTCGATGCGCTGCTCGTACTGCCGGATTTCCTGGGGCAGGTATTTGGCAATCTTGTCCTCCAGGGCGTACTTCTGGCTAAGATAGCTGGACTTGAGCAGCCGCAGCCGCTGGACGTCGATGTCCAAATCCATACGCTCCTTGATGAGCGGATTTCCGGTGCAGAGCGCCTTGATTTCCGCATAGGACAGGGCCGTTTCGTCGATGTCCTCAGCCGAGCGCACCGGGCTCTTGCTGGTCATGATTTGCCCGATAAACTTCTGCTTGCCCTCCACCAACTGATAGAGGTAGGAATCAAAGGTATTTTCCGTCACATAGGTGTAAATCTCCACTTCTGGATTCTGATTTCCCTGGCGAATGATACGGCCCTCCCGCTGCTGCAAGTCAGCGGGACGCCACGGACAATCCAGGTGGTGCAGGGCGATGAGCCGCTGCTGGACGTTGGTGCCAGCGCCCATTTTGGCGGTACTGCCAATCAGGACGCGGATTTGACCGGAGCGGACTTTGCCAAACAGTTCTTTCTTCTGGCTCTCCGTCTTGGCGCTGTGGATGTAGGCGATTTCCTCGGCGGGGATTCCCATGGCAATCAACTCACCCCGGAGGGCGTCATAGACATTGAACTGGCTGTCGTTTTTAGGGGTGGAGAGGTCACAGAACACCAACTGTGTGGAGCGGTGCTCCGCCGTGCGCTGCCAAATGGCATAGACATTCCCGGCACAGGCGCTGACTTTTCCGGTGTCGCTGGCTGGGAGCATGGGATTCATCATCCTCTGGTCCAGCGCCAGCTTACGCCCGTCATTGGTAATCCGCAGCATATTGTCCACACTGGGGTCAACCATCCTGTTGCGGACTTTTTCGGCCCGTTCCGACAATGCGGCGACCATTTCTTTCTGGTGCTCGGACGGCTTTAAGACAATGTTGTGATAATTGGCCTTGGGCACCGGAAGATTCAACATATCCGCCGTCTGAATGTCCGCGATTTCTTTGAACATGGACATGAGCTCAGGGAGGTTATAGAACCGGGAGAACCGGGTCTTGGCTCGGTATCCGGTGCCCTCCGGGGCCAGCTCGATGGCGGTCACGGTCTCCCCGAACGTAGACGCCCAGGCGTCGAAGTGGAGCAGGCCGTGCTCCTCCAAACTGTGATGCTGGAGATACTTTTGCATGGTGTAGAGCTCCACCATGGTATTGCTGACGGGTGTACCGGTCGCAAACACCACGCCCCGGCCTCCGGTCAGCTCGTCCAGATAGCGGCATTTCATAAAGAGGTCGCTTGATTTCTGGGCTTCGGTCTGGGCGATACCGCCTACATTTCGCATCTTGGTGTAGAGGTACAAATTCTTATAAAAATGGCTCTCATCAATGAAAAGCCTGTCAACGCCGAGCTGTTCAAAGTCGATAACCGTATCCTTACGCTTGGTGTCGTTAAGCTTTTCGAGCTTCGTCTTGATTGCCTTTCGGGTTTTCATTAGCTGTTTGACCGTGAACTGCTCGCCTTTGGAAGCCTGCACATCATCAATGCCACGCTCAATATCATCAAGCTGCTTCTCCAACTGTTCCCGCTGTCGTTCTATGCTCATCGGAATTTTTTCAAACTGAGAATGCCCAATAATGACTGCATCATAGTCGCCTGTGGCAATCCTACCGCAGAACTTCTTGCGGTTTCCTGTTTCAAAATCCTGCTTTGTTGTAACAAGGATATTTGCACTCGGATAGAGCCGCAGATACTCAGAAGCCCACTGACCGACAAGATGATTCGGCACAACAAACATAGATTTCTGACATAAACCGAGCCGTTTGCTTTCCTGTGCGGCGGCTACCATTTCAAAGGTTTTGCCTGCTCCCACCTTATGGGCAAGGAGCGTATTGCCGCCATAAAGGATATGGGCGATGGCGTTGACTTGATGTGCTCTTAGTGTGATTTCTGGACTGATACCTCCGAAAGTGATATGGCTTCCGTCATATTCACGGGGTCGCACAGAGTTAAAAGTGTCGTTGTAATAACGGACAAGACGGTTTCGCCGTTCTGGGTCTTTCCATATCCAATCCTGAAATGCCTGCTTGATGACTTCCTGCTTCGCCTGTGCCGCCGTAGTTTCCTTTGCATTGAACACCGCTTTTTTATTGCCGTGTTCGTCATACACATAATCAAAGATACGGGTGTCACGCAGATTTAAGGTGTCCTCAATAATGCGATAGGCGGAAGCTCTTTTCGTACCATAGGTGCTGTCCGCCTTTACATTCCCCATATCGGAGCTTTTATTCTCTATGAACCAGTCTCCGTTTATCGGGGTGTATCGTACCTTTAATCTGCCTGCGGCATAACTTGACGGAGTTAAAAGCTCCATCACAAACCGCTGTATATCTTCCTGCGGTATCCAAGTCGCACCCAGACGGACAGAGATTTCCGCCGCCGAGAGGTCTTTGGGAATGACCTTTTTCAAGGCTTCCACATTAACTGCAAGCTCTGGGTCATTCTTCGCAGCAAGCTCCGCAACCGTCAGCTTGTTTCGGACATTTCCTGACAGATACTCGTCTGCGGCTACATAGGAAACAGGCTCACAGTTCGGTACTTTGAAGATAACACCTTGTAAATCCTGCACAAGCTCAGCCTGCGTTTTGCCTGTGAGCTGCTCCATATAAGGCAAATCAACACGGGCTTTCTCTCCGATAGAGAGGGCAAGGGCTTCGCTTGCAGTTTCAACCGAAGTTACTTCTCGGTGGGGTTTGATAGTCCGCTTTGTGAACATATCTGCCTTCCGTTTGAAGTTGCCCTCATCATCAAGCACCTCCAGAGAACATAGAAGGAAGTAGCTCTCATCTGAAGCAAAAGCAAGATAGTTTCCTCGGCTGTTGATTAGACCGTATTTTGCGGTATAAACATCATACAGACGGTTGAGGTTTTCCTGCTCGGTGCGTATCATTTCCTCTGGGTAATCATCGGTCTGATACTCTATGAGCTTACGCACACAGTCACGGATTTGGATAAGCCCTTTGATACGGTTTTCTGCGGTCATCGACACAGAAGCAGGTTGCATACGGTCATTCTCTCGGAAGTAAACCCTGCCGTCCACCAGAGTAAAAGAGAAGTTACGCACATTCGGGTCAGCAGGAACGGAAAGCTCCTGCTCATCGGAGATTTCATCAACCCTATTATCAAGCTCTGGGATTTCGCCGTTTATCCTCTGAACTGCATTAGACAGAAGCTCGGAAAGTGGTATATCCTTACGGGCTTTACAGACAGGCTCGAAAGTACCAAAGCGTGTGTTTTCCATCTTTATCTCGCCCAACACCATTTCGGGGTGTTCGACAAAATATCTGTTCATCGTAACACCGTTTTCGTCCGTATCAAGGTGTACCCAGTCTGGCTCTATATCCATCACTCGGTCACGCTTTTGCAGGATAAGAATATCGCTCGTGACCTCCGTGCCTGCGTTTGCCTTAAAGGTGTTGTCTGGCAGACGGATAGCACCTAAAAGCTCGGCTCTCTGGGCAATATACTTGCGTACCTCTGGACTTGCTTTATCCATCGTACCCTTTGAGGTAATGAACATCACAACGCCGCCGGCACAGACTTTATCCAGAGCCTTTGCGAAAAAGTAGTCGTGTATGAGAAATTTCTGGGCGTTGTATCGGCTGTCATTGACCCTTATCTCCCCAAAAGGCACATTACCGAGGACTACATCAAAATGGTCGTCTGGGAGATTTGTTTTCTCAAAGCCCTCAATGGCAATGTTCGCTTTTTGGTAGAGCTGCTTTGCAATCCTGCCTGTGAGAGAGTCGATTTCCACGCCGTGGAGCTTGCTGTTTTGCATACTTTCGGGAAGCAGACCAAAGAAATTGCCTGTACCGCAGGACGGCTCCAAGATATTGCCCTGTGAAAAGCCCAGGCGGTCAAGTGCGTCATACATCGCCTTGATAACAACAGGCGGCGTATAAAAAGCGGTCAGCGTTGACTCCATAGCGGCACGGTATTCCTCTGGGGATAGGCTGGCATATAGCTCCTTAAATTCCTCCGCCCACGCCGCATTGTGTTCATCAAATGCCTTAGAAAGACCGCCCCAACCGACATATCGAGATAGGACTTCCTGTTCTTCGGGTGTGGCAAGGCGGTTTTCGATTTCAAGCTCGTGCAGCAGGTTGATTGCCGCCATATTGTTTCGGAACTTTTCTTTTGCTCCGCCGACACCGATGGCGTCATCGTTAATACGGAAATTATGACGGTCTGTGGCAAGAGTTTCCGTTTTTTCTTCGGGTGGTACGGTTTTTTCCTGTTCCAATAGCTTTTGGATATAGCCGATTTTCTCCACTCGGTTTATCGGAAAGCCCACATTGTTCTGGAATGTGATGTCACGCAGGGACACATCACCGCTGATTTTCCCAATGCTCTCAATGAGATATTTACGGTTATCTATGATGATTTCCCTGCCTATGAGGTCATCTGTGGATTGCTCCATTTCAATGACAGGAGCTTCTGAGCCATTCATTATATCGGCATACGCCTGTGGTTTTTCTTCGGCTTCCTCGGCTGTCCTGTACCAATCACTTTCGGTAGCCATAATCTCATCAAGGAGCTTTTCCTCCTCTTGGGTCAGCTCGGTGTGCTGTTCCAAGAATGGGATAAACTCATCTCTGCCACGGAGCAGGCTTTCTCGGTCATCTCCATATAGCTGTTCGCCCTTTGGCGATAAGGCATAATCGTAAAAATTCTTAATGTGGGCAATTAAATCGCCCTCACCATCGCCAATATCAAACCGCCCTTCATAGTTAAATTCCTCGCCGCCGATAACAGCCTTGATAACAAAATCTGTCTTGTGATACCACCCGATATTTTTATCGCCCTCACGCTCACGGTGCTGTTTCTCGTCCAAAATACCAAGCAGCTTATTACCCAGAGCAAAGCTCAAATCCGTATAGCGGTCATTAAGCTGTCTGTCATAAAAGGCAGGGTGTTCGGAAAAACCGATAGAAAACTGTATTCCGTCCTGCTTTTTCTCGGACGGTGTTTCTGTCCTCTGTTTCTCGGTTACGACCACTTTCAGATGGTCATTTGCAGGATTTTCCGTTAGCTTTTCTTCAAAGTCGGCTCGGCTGTATTCCTGTCCCAAGATAGGGAACTCGGCATTTTGCAGATAAACCTTTTCCTCGGTAAGTGTTGCAATCTCATATTTATCCGCACCGATATACACCACATCGCCCTCATTGTAGAGGTAGCGGAGTGGGTGCAGCTCCCTTAATTCCTCGGTAAACTTCCACCCATTACTGCGGCTGAAAACTGAGGTCGTTTTCCATTGTACCTGTGCAAGAAAGTCTATGAGCTGTTGAACAGTTGAGGGGTCGGACAGGTGCTGTTCCATTTGCTCGGCGGTAACATCTGCAAGGTCGCTTCGTTCCACAACAGATAACAGGTCTTTTTCGTACCTGTCCAAGTCACGGATAAAGTCAGATAGCCGCAAAGCAAGGGTATCCCGTTTGTCGGCAGGCGGCAGGTCACGGTGGGCGTCAATAAAACGCTGCCTTGCTATTTTCCTCTGGGTGTCAATCTCATATTGGGGAGCTGACACGCTCTCCAGATAATCGGCATAATGGTCTTTTTCTTTCGGATTGAGATAGCGGTTATCCTTAATCAGCTCACGCAGACGCTTTTCAACCTGTGACCATTTCAACACAAGGTCGTGATTGGTATAAGTGCCGTTTCGGTCAATGGCAAGACCTTTGCTGTCATGCCAAGAATGACCGCTGAAACCATCGGGGAAGATGTGCGTACCGCCGCCCGTTCCATACTCATTTTTAAGGAACTCAATATTTTTCTGTCTGTCCTCGCCCTTTTGGAATTGGCGGTAGATGCGGTATTTTCCGTCCGCAACGCCACTGCCTTTCTGAAGCACGGAGTCAATATCTTCTTTGGAAATAGCAAAAGCAGAGGCTTTTTCGTCCTCTGCTTTTGCTATCATTTCGATTTGTTCATCTACGGTTGGAAGATTGACCCTAACCTCATCCTCTTTGGCAACGCTTACTTGTAAATCAGTTCGGTCAGTATCACTTCCTCCGCTTGGCTGCGGATGTTGTTCATCAGTCCGACCCACTGCATCGGTGCTTTCTCTTTCAGTTCCTCTGTCACGACCTGATCGGCTGAGAGCTGCT
>OJOP01001206.1_pt1 | contig 12558 bp, 8 predicted proteins | sample 1598161 | NCBI WGS metagenome assembly OJOP01 (sample SAMN01915206, study PRJEB22387) | human gut metagenome | isolation source: stool | host: Homo sapiens | place: USA | reverse complement strand
GAAAAGGAGAGTTTTTATTATGTTAGGAGAAAAAATAAAATTATATAGAGAAAACAAAAATATGACTCAAAATGAAATTGCAGAGATATTAGGTGTGAAACCTGCTACAATATCTAAGTATGAAACTGGAATACTGGAACCGAGTATTGAATCCATAAAAAAATTAGCAGAAACTTTTGAAATAACTATAGATGAATTATTAAAAGAGGAAGATGATTTTGATATAGCAAAAATAAATATTCTAGAAGTGTTAAGAGAACAAAAAAATATGAAATTAAAAGGTAATTTATATCATAATACTCAAATTACATTTGCATATAATACAAATCATATTGAAGGAAGTAAACTTACAGAAGATCAGACTAGATATATTTATGAGACTAATACATTATTAGCAGAAAAAGACTCAATAACAGATTTAGATGATGTTTTAGAAACATCTAATCATTTTAAATTGGTTGATTATATGTTAGATATAGCAGATAAAAAACTAACAGAAAAAATGATAAAAGAATTTCATAAGATATTAAAAGAAGGAACATCAGATAGTAGAAAAGATTGGTTTGCCGTTGGAGATTATAAGAAATTACCAAATGAAGTGGGGGGACTAAAAACTACAGATCCTAAATATGTTGAGAGAGATATGAAAAAATTATTAGAATGGTATGAGTCTTTGAAAAAAGTTACAATATATGAAATAATAGAATTTCATGCTAAATTTGAAAAGATACATCCATTTCAAGATGGAAATGGGAGAATAGGTAGAATAATTGCATTTAAAGAATGTTTAAAAAATAATATAGTACCGTTTATTATTCTAGACAAAGATAAATTATTTTATTATAGAGGGTTAAATCAATATCAAACTAATAAAGAAAAAGGATATTTAATAGATACTTGTTTAAATGCGCAAGATCAATACACAGAGATGATTAAATATTATATTGGAAATAAATAAACTAAAGAAAAGCAAAATAATAGTAATTATATATTACAGAATTATTTTGCTTTTTACATTATATGAGAAGGGATTAATTAATATGATAAAAATTGAAGAAAAATATGATTTTAATAGTATAGATAAAAAAATAATGGAAGCTAATTCAAATATTGAACGAAATATAGATAGATTTTCTGCTGATGATCGAGGATTCTTATCTCAAAACTTATTAAATGCATTAAGAACTTTTGTAGAATATATTGCTGTTAAGATATATTTAACAGGAAAAACAGAAACAATTAATTATGATAATGGAACAGTTAGAATTGCATTAGATTATATAAAAAGTAGGGGAAGAATAAAATTTATTGAAAGATTCCATTACTATCTGCAGATATCAAGATCACACTATATAGAAAACGATGATTCTGCAGAAAGGCTTATGCTTAAATATTATAAATATCTAATATTATTAAAGGATTATATGAAGATATTTTATAACATAGATATTCTAAATAATATAACTGATTTTCCACTTGATTTAGATAGTACTTTTAGTGATTATTATAAAAAGGTTGCTGATGTAATAAAACAGGTTCCAATTAATACATCTGATCAATTCAGTGGAGATAAATATTATGTGCAAAAATTAAAAACTTTTTTTGTTAATGGGAAAATATATTATGAAGTTACTTTATCACCAGCTAAAGATAAGGTTAATAAGTATGATAAAATTATAGCATTTACTAGAATGCATATTATGCCAAATTATTCAATAAAGTTGTCTATTGTTAAAGCAAAAGTAAATATTCTTGGGAGAGACATGGCAATAAATATAATAAACAACTGGTCTGTCGCTATAAGAGAATGCGAAATAAATAATTTTTATAAGGTTTTTGGAATTAATAAAAAATATAAAGCAAATAACAAAGAATATACAGAAGTTATGAGCTTGTTAACAAAAGGACAATATAGTTTGTTAGATTTAGCAACAATAAATGATATATATTATGATAAAATAAAAGAAAAAATAAAAAGTAATTCAACAACAACTGGAATATTGGATTTGATTGATAACTGTAGATATTATATAAAAAATAATAGTAAAGGACATGTTGTACTAAGATATTTATTATATAATTGCAATAATAGAATTATAAAGGATCAGCTTGCATTAGACAGTTGTTCTATCCTATCGAATTTATACTTGCAATTTGGGTGTATTCCATTTGAGGAAATGCCATATGCATCATCATTAATAAATCATAATCCAACAATATATGATTTGATAGATATGGTTCCTATAGAAGGTAGAAATGATGAATTATTAGCAGGTTATATAAAGAAGAATACAGAGCAAAATAATAAATTATATACAAGTATAGATGAGGTTAGAAAATTTGGAGATATACCTACATTGGTCAATTCTTATAATAATAAAATATATTATAAACATAAACCTAATAGGTGTTTGGTAATAGAAAATAATAATTTATATATTCATGGATATGAAGATGACACTATTAATATAATTAATAAGTTGAACTCTTTGACAAATCATGGAATAAGAGGCTATAAAGCATCATTTCAAAGTTTTATAAATCAAGGAAATTACTTAATTAATTGCCCAGAAAAAGAAAATATATTGTTAAATATGTATGAAAATAGTACAGTTGCTCTAATATATGGGGCTGCTGGTACAGGTAAAACTACTCTGATTAAGCATTTGACATATTTTTATAGTAATGAAAGAAAAATATGCTTAGCTAATACAAATTCTGCTGTTGAAAACCTAAAAAGTAATGTAAACAATCAAAACTCTGATTTTATGACAGTACATAAATTTATTAGTGAATCCAATAATAATACTGAATGTGACATTTTAATTATTGATGAATGTAGTACAATTAGTAATTCGGATATGAGACAAATTTTAGAAAAGGCAAATTTTAGTGCTATACTGCTTGCTGGAGATATTTATCAGATTGAATCAATTACATTTGGAAACTGGTTTACACTATCAAAAAAACTAGTAAATCCAGCATCGGTATTTGAATTAAATTTTACATGGAGAAGTACAAAACAAGAATTGCTAGATTTGTGGGAATTGGTTAGGAATGGCGATGATAGAGTTGATGAAATGTTAGTAAAGAAAGAATTTTCGGAAGAAATTAGTGAAGAAATATTTAAAAAGCAAGATGAAGACGAAATTATACTTTGTCTAAATTATGATGGATTATATGGAATAAATAGCATAAATTACTATTTGCAAAATGAAAATAAAAACAAGTCAATAGTTTTAGATTTAGGTACTTATAAAGTAGGAGATCCAATTATATTTGGAGATACTAATAGATTTTCACCAGTAATATATAATAATTTAAAGGGCAAAATTATAGATATAGAAGAAGATGAGTTTAGATTTTGGTTCTCAGTAGAAATAGATAAAGTAATTAATGAATTAGAAATACAATTTTTAGATTTAGAATTGGTAGGAGAATCTGAAAATAATAAATCAATTGTAAAATTCTATGTAAATAAGTATAGAAATGCTGATGAGGATAATGATTCTGATCTAGCAACAATTGTACCTTTCTCGGTTGCATATGCAGTTTCTATTCATAAATCACAAGGCTTAGAGTATAATTCTGTAAAAATTATAATAACAAATGAAATTGATGAATTAATTACGCATAGTATTTTTTATACTTCAATAACTAGAGCAAAGGAAAAATTAAAAATTTATTGGTCTCCTGAATGTCAAAATAAAATTATATCGACTATAAAACATGTTGAAGATAATAAAGATGTTTATCTTATTAAAAAGAAAATAAGTCCAATATAAAAGGCGAGAATTAACTCGCCTTTTGAAATTATTCTCTAAAACATCCTCTAATCAGTTCTACTCCATCACAAAAACCATTCCTATAATATTTCTCATTCCAATAATCGATATAGTCCATAAAATTCTCATCAAGAAAACTAAGTTGCTTTTCAACATATTTTTTATCCTTATTAGGAACACGTTTTAAAATTCTTTCAGAAATCTCATCAAAATAAATATGATGTTTTCTATCCTCATCACAAGTTAAAATACATAATTCTTCCTCTCTAAAATTCAACCAATCTTTTAAAATATCATCACTAACTTCTTTTAAATTATTCATTGTTAAAACCTCCATTTTTATTTAAAATTTTTGGGGACAAATTGGGGACAATCGTTGCAAAAATAGACCTATTTTAACCTGATTCATAATCACACCAATTCGCTATAACCCTATTAAAACTAATAAAAACCCAAGTTAACAAAATTTCTCAAAAATCACAATTAAATTCTCATAACCCGAAGGTAATTATAAAAGTAAAAATATAAGTTGCTATTTTTGTCGAAAAATATAATCAATCTACAGTATTCGACAAATTCTGCAATAAAAAGTTGATATAATACTCAAGGGGGATACATATGAGAAAAAATAAAACAAAAATAATATCAATTTTTATAATTGTTATAAGTATTATATCAATAGGAATTAACACTTATGCACATTCTGGAAGAACTGATTCAAACGGAGGACATAGAGATAATAAAAATAAAAGTGGGTTAGGAAGTTATCACTATCATTGCGGAGGATATCCAGCTCATTTACATAGTAATGGAAAATGTCCGTATTCATCAAGCTCATCATCAGACAAAAGCGGAACATCAAATTCTTTATCTTCAGGTACAAAAACCACCAAAACGACTACAAAAACAAAATCATCCAATATTGATGTAACAAAAATACAGATTAATGAAGATATTGGAAGCCTTGAGGTAGGAGAAAGCAAGATATTAACAGCTACAATAACACCTAGTAATGCAACTAACAAAAATATTACATGGAAATCAAGTGATAAAAGTATTGCAGAAATTAGTATAACGGGAGAATTAACTGCAAAAAAACACGGAACTGTAGATATAACAGCAACTAGTTCAAACGGAAAAACGAGTACAATAAAAATAAATATAAAAGAATCACAGAAAGTAGAAGACAAGACTATAATAGAAACATCTACAACTAATAAAAACAACGATAATACTACAGCAAATAAAAAAGAGGAATCAAACGTATTAGATGGAATTTTAGTATTAGGATTATTAGGAGGCGGAGGATATTGGGGGTATAAAAAATATAAAAAGCAAAAACATAATAACCAATGTACTAAAAAGTAGAAAATGAAAAATCACTAAAGGTAGTAGCAATATATAAAAAAATATGATAAAATACTACCAACATAAAACTAATATAATAAAAGGGAGAAAAAATAAAATGAATAGGAAAGAAAAATTAAAGGAAGAAATAAAATTTAGAGGCTTCGGCTGCAACACTATTACAACGAGATAATTGCTACAAGTTGTAATAGTATATAGGTAGCAAATATATCTCGTTATACTTAAAATAAATAAGATAAGGAGATATAAAAAATGATAGAGATAGAATTAAACAATGTGAAAAAGAATTATGGCCTAAAAAATATTTTAGATGGAATAAACTTTGAAGTAAAAACAGGAGAAAGAATAGCGTTAATTGGAGAAAATGGTTCTGGTAAATCGACTGTTTTAAAAATAATAAGCGGTGAAGAAAATCAAGACTTTGGAAAGGTTAATATTAGAAAAGAATCAAATATAGGATTTTTAAAACAAGTATATTCAAATGAAAAGGATAGCTTGAACGTTGAAGAATATCTAAAAAGGAGTTTTGAAAAATACTTTAATATAGAAATTAAGTTAAAAAAATTAGAAAAAATAATGACAAATCCTGACCAAGATATAGAAAATGCAATAAAAAAATATGGAAGATTGCAAGAAGAGTATATTGCTTCAGGAGGATATGAATTAGAAGAAAAATTCAAAAAAATATGCTCTGGATTTAAATTTAGTGAAAGTTTTTTAAACAAACCATATAATTCTTTAAGTGGTGGAGAAAAAACAATTGTAAACTTAGCTAAAATACTTTTAAAAAATCCAAGTATATTGCTTTTAGATGAACCAACAAATTATTTGGACATAGAAACATTAGAATGGTTAGAAAATTTCCTAATATCGTATAATGGAACGATACTTTTGATTTCACATGATAGATACTTTTTAGATAGAGTAGTAAATAAAATAATACTATTAGAAAAAGGTAAGACTTATATATATTTTGGAAATTATTCATACTTTGTTAAAGAAGATGAACGAAGAACTTTAGCACAATTTGAAAAATATAAAACTCAAACAAAACAAATAGAAAAAATGAAGGAATCAATAAAAAAATTAAGAAGTTTTGGGCAAATTGAGCAAAATGAATCATTTTTTAAAAGAGCTAAATGTATAGAAAGAAGACTGGAAAAATTAGAGATAATAGATAAGGTAAGTGTAGAAAAAAGAAAACTTCCAATTAATATAAATTCAACAAGTCGAAGCGGAAAAGATGTATTAATAATCCAAAATTTAAATAAAAAATACGGAAATAATATAGTATTTAATAATTTCAATATGGAAGTATATTATGGTGAAAAAGTTAGATTGATAGGCGAGAATGGTTCTGGTAAATCTACATTAATAAATATTATTGTGGGTAAAGATTTAGATTTTACAGGAAACATAAAAATAAATCCTTCTGCGAAAATTGGATATATACCCCAAGAAATAAAATTTCAAAACGAAAAAGAAACAATTTTTGATTATTTTTCAAATGAGTATAATAAAACTCAAACTGAAATAAGAACGTTTTTAGCTAAATACATGTTTTTTGGAGAAAATGTTTTTAAAAGGCTAGAAAATTTATCAGGGGGAGAAAGAGTAAGATTATTACTTGCAAAACTAGTAATAAAAGAAACTAATTTTTTAATATTAGATGAACCGACAAATCATTTAGATATTGGAACAAGAGAAGTTCTAGAAGAAACATTGCAGGAGTATAAAGGAACAATATTATTTGTATCGCATGATAGATTTTTTGCACATAAGTTAGCACAAAGAGAAATAAAACTTGTATAAACGAAAATTAAATATGAAGAAAAACTTACGCATAGGTTTAAAAAATTAGCACCTTCTTATGATATATCAAAAATGTCATAAGAAGGTGTTTATATGTTTATAAAAGATTTACTAAAAATTAATCTATTCCAAGTATTTTTTTTGCATATTCTATATCATTTGAATTAGCAGTCCTAATACCTTCCAGCTCATATTTATAGCCTGCATCTATCCATTTATATTTTCCCATATCATGATATGGAAGTAGCTCAATTTTTTGAATATTTTTCAAACTAGATAAAAACTCTCTTAATTTAACTAGATCTTCTGTTCTATCAGTAATTGTTGGAACAATTACTTGTCTGATCCACATTGGTTTATTAATATCACTTAAATATCTTGCAAAAGCAAGTTCTTTTTTATTTGATGTTCCAGTCAAACTTTGACATATTTCATCATTAATGCACTTTATATCTAATAAAAATAAGTCTGTCATATCAATTAATTGCTTCATCTTTTCATTTAAGTCCACATTTCCAGAAGTATCTATTGCTACATGTATATTTTCGTTTTTTAATAAAGTAATAAGTTCTATTAAAAAACGGTATTGCAAAAGAGGTTCTCCACCACTAATGGTAACACCACCACCAGAAGTTTCAAAATAATTTCTATACTTTAAGATTTTATTTACTACATCTTGAGCGGTATAAGCTGTACCACAGTTTGTATCCCAAGTGTCGCGATTCTGGCAGTATTTACATTTTAAAGAGCAACCTTGCATAAAAACAACAAAGCGTATACCAGGACCATCAACAGTACCAAATGTTTCAAATGAATGGATTCTTCCGAGTATATTTTCCAAAGTTATCTCACTCCTTTATATAAAAATTGCAGAAGAAAGATTTTCCTTCTTCTGCATAAAATAGAAATTAAATTCTTTCATGAATAGTTCTATGGATAACATCTAATTGTTGTTCTCTAGTTAATTTTATAAAGTTTACAGCATATCCAGATACACGAATAGTAAGTTGTGGATATTTCTCTGGATGTTCCATAGCATCTTCTAATAAAGCACGGTTAAATACATTAACATTAATATGATGACCTGTTTGCATAAAGTAACCATCTAACATACTAACTAAATTATTTACTTGAGTTTTATCATCTTTTCCTAGCGTATTAGGTGTAATTGCAAAAGTAAATGAAATACCGTCAGATGCATATTCGAATGGAAGTTTTGCTATTGTATTCATAACTGAAAGAGCACCTTGAATATCTCTTCCATGAAGAGGGTTTGCTCCTGGTCCAAAAGGTTCTCCAGCTCTTCTACCATCTGGAGTATTGCCTGTTGCTTTACCATAAACAACATTTGAAGTAATTGTAAGAACAGATAGGGTAGGAGTTGCACCTCTATAAATTTGATGTTTTTGAAGTTTTCTCATAAATGTTTTTACTATATCAACTGCAATTGAATCTACACGGTCATCGTCATTTCCGTATTTTGGAAAATCTCCTTCAACCTCATAATCAACAGCAAGACCTTGTTCATTTCTAATAACTTTTACTTTAGCATATTTAATTGCAGATAATGAATCGGCAACAACAGATAACCCAGCAATTCCACATGCCATTGTACGATAAATTTCTCTATCGTGTAATGCCATTTCTAATGCTTCATAAGAATATTTATCATGCATATAATGAATTGCATTTAGTGCTTTTATATAAATTTTTGCAACGTAGTCCATCATTACATCAAATTTTTCTATTACTTCATCGTAATTTAAATATTCAGAAGTTATAGCTTCAAATTTTGGAGCAATTTGCTTTCCTGAGTTTTCATCTTTTCCGCCATTAATAGCGTAAAGTAAAGTCTTGGCAAGGTTTGCTCTCGCACCGAAAAATTGCATTTGTTTACCAATTTTCATTGGAGAAACACAACAAGCAATTCCATAGTCATCACCTAAAGTTATTCTCATTAAGTCATCGTTTTCATATTGAATTGCAGAAGTGTCTATTGATATTTTTGCACAGAAATCTTTAAAACCTTGTGGTAAGTTTTTAGACCATAAAACTGTTAAGTTTGGTTCTGGTGCTGGTCCTAAATTAACTAAAGAATGTAGTACACGGAAAGAGTTTTTAGTAACTAATGTTCTTCCATCAATTCCCATACCACCAATACTTTCTGTTACCCAAACAGGGTCTCCACTAAATAGTTCGTTATATTCAGGTGTTCTTAAGAAACGAACAAGTCTTAATTTCATTACAAAGTGATCCATTAATTCTTGTGCTTCTTCTTCTGTAAGAATACCTTTTTGAATATCTCTTTCAATATATATATCTAAGAAAGTAGATGTTCTTCCAATACTCATTGCAGCACCATTTTGATCTTTTACAGCTCCTAAATATCCAAAATATAACCATTGAATTGCTTCTTTTGCATTTTCTGCTGGAACTGAAATATCAAATCCATATTTAGCAGCCATTTTCTTTAAATCTTCTAATGCTTTAATTTGTTCTGATGTTTCTTCACGGCTACGTATAATATTTTCAGTAAATTCATCTGTATTTAAAATTTCTAAATCAACTTTTTTTGCTTCAATTAACTTATCTACACCGTAAAGTGCAACTCTACGATAATCACCAATAATTCTTCCACGGCCATAACCATCTGGAAGACCTGTTAAAAGGTGAGAACTTCTTGCTGCACGGATGTCTGGTGTATATACATCAAAAACACCATCATTATGTGTTTTTCTAAATTTATGATAAATTCTAGAAGTTTCCTCATCAACTTTTAGACCATATGCTTCACAAGATTTTTCAACAATACGAATACCACCATTTGGCATTATTGCTCTTTTTAGTGGTGCATCTGTTTGAAGTCCAACTATTTTTTCTAATTCTTTATTTATATATCCTGCTTCATATGCATTTACTCCAGAAGGTGTGGCAGTATCTGCATCTAAAACTCCACCATTTTCTCTTTCTTTTTCATATAAGTTTAAAACTTCATTCCATAATTTCTTTGTTGTGTCTGTTGCTGAAGTAAGAAAAGAACTATCTCCTTCATAAGGTTTATAATTTACTTGAATAAAATCTCTTACATTGATTTCATTTGTCCATTCACCATTTTTATTGAATTGATTCCATTGTTTAAAGTCCATAATAACCTCCTATAATATAATATTTTGTACAATTTATTTTGAATTATGATTTTTTCGCTACAGATAATAATAACATAAGCGTAAAAAAATGACAATAAAAAAGACAAGAATTTTACAATTTTCTTGCCATATAAATTTTTGTATATATTTCATATTAATTTTTAAATTTAATTAGTCTTTATTTACAATTACCTGAGCAATTTTATATATTAATTTTTGTTCTTCAGATGAAGAAGATTTAAGCAATTCACTAAATTCAGCATTTAAGTAATTTTTAGAATTTCCAGAGCTACCATTTAAAATCTGACCTTCAGTGATATTAAGTATATCACAAATTTGATTTAATCTTTTTAAATTGATATGAGAACTACCACGCTCAATTCTACTTAAAAAAGCTACAGATACATCTAACTTTTCTGCTAAGTCTTCTTGAGTTAAATGCTTATTTTGTCTAGCCTTTTTTATTCTTTGACCAATAATATTATAATCTAATGCCATTTGTTTCACCTCTACATAAAAAATAGCATCTAACAGTTTAAATTTACAGAAATCAGTAAGTTAATATAAATACATGTATTACAATATAGTATGAATAAAAAAATTGAAAATATTCATCATTATAATATAATTTGAAAAAAAGGAGGGACAAACTTGAAGACTATAGAAAATTTTAAATTTTACAAAAAAGAATTAATAATAGGTCCTATTTTTAAATTATTTGAGGCGATTATTGAAGTTACATTACCGTTTCTAATGGCTAAATTAATAAACAATATTGGTACTTGGAATTCTAAAGAAATTATATATTATGGTATTGGAATGCTATTTTTAACTATAATTGCAGTTTCTTTTGCAAGTTTTAGTCAGTATATGGCTGCAAAAGCCTCACAAGGATATGGAACAAAAATGAGAAATGATATTTATATGCAATTATTAAAATTAGACCAAAAGCAAATAGAAAAGTTCAATTCAAGTTTTTTAATAAATACAGTAACAAATGATACATTTCAGTTAGAAACTGCCATTGCAATGTTTATAAGGCTCGTAATTAGAGTACCGTTTATTGTTATTTGTGCACTTGCGATGGTTTATATTATAAATAAAAAATATGCATTAATTCTATTTGGTGCAACTATTTTACTTGGAATTTGTATATTCTTGATTGTAAGATGTGCTTCACCACTTTATCAGAAATTTAAAAAGAAATTAGATATACTAACTAATATAATAAAAGAAAATTTAATTAATGTTAGAGTTGTTAGAGGATTTATACAGGAAAAGCAGGAAATAAATAAATTTAAGGAAGTAAATGAGCAAACAAAAAAATACTCAGAGTTATCAAGTATAATATCTAATTTATTAAACCCAATTACAACAATTATATTAAATATTACAATTGTATTTGTAATTTATTTTGCAAGTTCTCAAATTCAAAGTGGAAGCCTTGAAAAAGGAGAACTAATAGCAGTTATTAATTATATTTCACAAATGTTACTTGCAATTGTTGTTTTAGCAAATTTGATTACAATCTATACAAGAGCGTATACTTCATTTTTAAGAGTAAATAAAATTATGAAAGTAGAGTCTAAATTAAAAAGTGGACGAATATGTAGAATAAACGAAAATGCGATTGCTATTAAGGTGCAAAATCTTAACTTTTCATATTATGACGAAAATGTATTAGAAAATATTAATCTAGAAATAAAAACAGGTGAGATAATTGGGATAATAGGTTTAACAGGAGCTGGTAAAAGTACATTGCTTAATTTAATATGTAGAAATTATGATATAGATTCAGGAAAGATTATTTTATTTGGACAAGATATAAAAAAATACAATTTAGAATATTTAAAAAAAGAAATAGTATTTTTATCACAAAAACCAGGATTTTTTCATGACACTATAAAAAATAACATTTTACTTGGAAGAGAAGATATAAAAGATGAAGAAATTTTAAATGCTATAAAAAAATCTGACGCCTTAGAATTTGTAGAAAAATTGCCTAATAAAATGGATAATTATTTAGAAAAAGATGCAAATAATTTATCAGGTGGACAAAAGCAAAGAATTGCAATTGCAAGGGCTTTTATAACAAAGCCAAAAGTTTTATTATTAGATGATATAACAAGCGCATTAGATAGAAAAACAGAAAAAATAGTATTTTTAGGTACAGGAAGAAGAAAAAAATCTATCGCAAGAGTATATCTTGTACCGGGAACAGGAAAGATCACAATCAATAAAAGAGATATCGATGAGTATCTTGGACTGGAAACATTAAAAGTTGTTGTTCGTCAGCCACTCGTTGCTACAGGAACAACAGATAAATTTGATGTAATCGTAAACGTACATGGTGGTGGATACACAGGACAGGCTGGAGCAATCCGTCACGGAATTTCAAGAGCACTTCTTGAAGCTGATGCTGATTACAGACCAGTATTAAAGAGCGC
>OJOP01001205.1_pt1 | contig 12566 bp, 10 predicted proteins | sample 1598161 | NCBI WGS metagenome assembly OJOP01 (sample SAMN01915206, study PRJEB22387) | human gut metagenome | isolation source: stool | host: Homo sapiens | place: USA | reverse complement strand
ACCGCCGGACTTCACGGCGGTAGCGGCCTCCGGTAAAATAGAATAATACCGGTCAAACGCCGCTGCTTCTTCCACCAGATACGCCGGGTATCTCTCAAGAAGATTTTCACGGTTCCGGGCCGCCAGATCCGCGGTACCCTCCAGGCCGATCCACTTGGTAATAATGATATCCTGACCCGCCAGCTTTTTCCCTGCGGATGCCTGCGTCACTGCGGCTTCGCTCAGGATACCGTATCCCGTTGCCGTGGCAATCGGCTGTCTTACCGCAGAGCTTACTCTGGTCTGCCCGCCGATGATCTGGATATTCAGATCTGTGGCTGCTTTCTCCGCCTCTTCCATCAATGCCTTCAGCTCCGGCTCCTCCACCGTCTCCGGCAGGAAGATCACCAGCTCTGCCGCCACAGGCTCTGCGCCCGCCGCTGCCAGATTGTTTGCACACTTTTGGAAAATACGACGCATCGGCATCACGGACAGATCCTCTCTCTCCGCCTCTGCCAGGTCGTTCTCACACTGAAGTTCTACGACACCTTCCTGAACGCAGGTTACCATCTGTCCCTTGGAAAAAGGCGCAAAAACAGCGCAGTCTGCCCCCAGACCTGCGCTATTTGCTATTTCTGTCCTTTTATTTTTCAATTGTCTGAGAACGGAACGTTTCAGGACGTTCACGGGTACCTTGCCGCTGTTCATTGTCTCACCTTTAGTCGTCTACGATTTCTGTCTGCCCAGCAGCCGCTGCTGCTCTTGCATTTAACGCTGCTGCCACGTTTTTCACATGATCAATGTTCGCTGTACTGATAGCTGCCATGATCTCTTCATATGCCTGGGGATCCGAGGTAGCGGTTCCCACAGTAGCACTTCGGGGCACCATCTTATAAGTACTGCTGTTGACCTGCTCTCTGCTGACCTCTACACCGTTTTCCATCGTGATCTTCCACAGTCTTGCCTTATATCCGATATGCGCACTCTCGGTTACGATATAACCGATGGGCTGACCGGCATCAGCATAGATCTGATCCGCAGGGGGTGTGATCGTCTCCAGCACTTCACTTTCATAACGTACCGAATGTCCGGCAGCTCTGGTCTCCTTGCCATAGATGTTAAACGTGATCTGCTTGTCATGCGTATAGCCTTCTATGTAGATCGGTGCATCTGTATTATTTACAAACTTAAAATCTTTGCCGGAGCTCTCCGCGATCGCTGCATCTGCGGAAGGATCCACATAGCCTACGATCATGGAATGATTATAACGTTCCGTTACTTCCAGCTCCGCAAGTAATACTGCATTGTACAGGGTAGTGGATACCTGGCAGATACCGCCGCCCAGACTGTCTACCACTTTTCCGCTGACATAAGAACCCGCCATGTAATAGCCGTTCGCCACGGAAAAAGGAGATACCGTCTTATAAGTAGAGAATTCTTCTCCCGGATACAGGGTCGTTCCGTTGATCAGACTACAGCCGTTCGCTACATTTGCACTTCTGGAGGATCCGGATGTCTTATAAGATGTGGTAAAGCTTCCCAGTACATCCGTTACCTGTGCCAGTTCCTCAGCACTTCCCTTCGGCTCATCCACTACGATCTCCAAAGGAATGCTGCAGGCCTCATGATTCCATTCTTCTGTCAGATAGTCATATACCGCATCGATAGATTTCTCCACATCCAACACATATCCGGTCTGACCTTCCACTACGGTAAATTTACCGCCGTCCCGCTTCAGAGAGACGTTGATGGCTTCCTGATCATACTTAGTGCATCTGGTCAGCAGATCGTTGATCGCCTGTAAGTCAAAATCCAGTTCAATGGGATATACGTAATTTTCATGCTGCAGATCCATCAGGATCTTGTAACGCTCAATGACATTTCCATGTGTCCCCAGTTCCAATGCTTCCTGCACCAGCTCAGGATTTTTCCAGGTCACACCCAGATCTCCGGCTGTGGTGGTCACATCATGATCATTTGCCGCAAGCAGTGTGATCTCCACGTCCTTCAGACCTTCGATATGTTCTTCGATAACCGCTGTTGCTTCCTGTGCCGTCATTCCGGACAGTTCCACATCCCCGGCATAAATTCCTGTCTTAATAGTATCATCTGTCTTGGCCTGCGCTGTCATTCCGAACAGCATTGTCAAAGTCAATAACAGAATGCCGTAAAACCCCTTACGATACTTATTCATAATACTCCTCTGCCCTTCCTTCGGGCACGTCTACTGTTCCATCCGCAGTTGAATTAGTAAAAAATAGATGTTATAGTAGGTACAATCATAGCAATCACAAGCAGCACGATGATAGCTGCGGAGATTCGCTGTTTTACTTTTTTATTATTCATATTAAACATGGTAAAAACCTCCATAAATGCTTCAAAAATCACTTTTACTCTGAAAGGATATTATATATGAGTTTAAAGTTTTTGGCAAGTTTATTCATATTTATTGTTTTCGTGTATACCATCCTTGTTGTGGCACAGAATACACGTCGTCAGCGAGCCCTTACCGAGAAGAAAGAGCAGGAATTCTGGGACCGGGAAAAAAAGGCCAACTCTGTCCGCAAAAAACCCCTTGATGGTCTGGATTATGTAAAGATTCCTCTGGAAAAACTTCCCATGAATGCTCTGTCGGAGGATGAAAAAGCCCGGGAATATAAGGAGATTTTGACCTATCTATCCACACAGCCGATTGTAAATCTCACAGGCTTCACCAACACCGACCTCAAGTTGGAATACGGCACTGCGAACATTACACCGCTGTCCCAGTATGATCAGAATTACACCGTACTGGTACGTACTCTGCAGCAATGGGCCGATCTGCTTCTGGAATCCGGTCTGACAGACGATGCGGAAACGGTTCTCGCGTATGCCGTCTCCATCGGCACCGACGTCAGCCATACTTACTATGCGCTGGCTAAAATCTATGCCGGCCGGAAGGAATATGACAAAATTGCCGATCTGATCCAACGTGCGGAAGGACTGCGTTCCGCTTTGCGTAATTCTATCGTCCGTACTTTGCAAGAATCTTATCCGCAAGCCTGCTCGCTTCACTGCGGGTAAGCTTTTCCACATCGACCTCCAAAGTTATCTTATGCTGCTCTGCCAGACGATATAACCGCTCTTTTTGCGGTTTCGTCGCGGGCGTATCTCTTTTTACCTGAAAATGTAATGGCTGCGGCTCAAACAGATTATTGTTTGCTTTCTTTTCGACGGATTCTGTCGATGCCTGTCCACCGGTTTCCTCCCTGTAAAACTGCTCTACCAGCTTTCGGAACAACCGGTCCGTTGCTTTCGCATCCTCCAGAGCCCGGTGTGCATGATGCGGGATCTCATAATACTGACACAGATACCCCAGATTACGATGAGGCAGTTCCGGCAGATATTTCCGGGCAATCTGCAAAGTGTCCACCGCTGATCTCTCAAAAGTAATCTTCCGGTCCACTGCCGCCTTTTTCAAAAAAGAATAATCAAACAAAATGCTGTGTCCCAGCAACGGTAATTCTCCCATAAATTCCAATAATTTGGGGAAAACCTCATCCAGCTGAGGTGCATCCGCAAGGTCTTCGTCCCGGATTCCCGTAAGTTCTGTGATCCGTTCTTCCAATTTCCGCCCCGGATCCACAAACGTAGAAAATTCTTCCACAATCTGTCCCTGCTCCACACGGATTGCTCCGATCTCTATGATCCGATCTCTCTTGGGATTCAGGCCCGTGGTCTCCAAATCTATACTGACATAAGTGTCATACATACTATTCTCTTATCCTTCCGCAGTACTTCTGATATATTCTGACTGCCTACCTCAATTCTTATGAACCGGTCTTCTCCTGTACTTATAATATTGGATTCGCGATCACTTGTACCTTGGCTTCATAATTGAGCGGATTCCTCTCCTGATAATCAAACAACACGTAATGGGGTTCCGGATATCGGAACAGTTCTAAGTGTGTCATTCGGCTTAGCTGTTTCCAGTCATACTGATCATAGGCAGAAAGATAATGTCTCTCCTGCTCTTCTGTCTGGTAAAAATGGCGGATATCCTGTTTTTGCTCTTCCGTGATCTCTGCCGCAAACGCAGGCCTGCTCTTCAGATTCTCCCGAAGGTACATATCATAAGTCAGAAGTTCTCTGTAAATCTCACGGTTGGCCGGATCTTTCATCGCTGCGAACTCCAATAAGATCTGATATCGGTAAGCTCTGGCCGGACTGTTGGTAAAATATCCCTGCTCCTGATAATAATCCGCCAGCGCCTCATACATGGCAAACGGACCGGAAAATGCATTTTCCAATACAGGCAGGGTATGAGTAAACTGGCCACTGTTATAATACAGCTCTACCATCTCTTCGATCCGTTTCAGTCTCCGGATCTCTCCATAGCTGATCCAGTTCGTGTACAACACTTCATAGGGCGGCAGTTCCAGATAGCGAATTCCATACTCCTGTGCATGCTCATGCATATCGGATCCCTTTAATACCTTCAGGAAGCCTAACTGTAACTGCTCCGGCTGCATTGCATACACCCTGTCAAAGGATCTGCCGAAGCTCTCATAATCTTCATAAGGAAGACCCGCGATCAGATCCAAATGCTGATGTATATTCTGTCCTCTGTGAATGGCCGCAACAATTTTCTCCAGCTTGTCCACATCCATGACACGGTGAATGGCTCTTATCGTCTCCGGATTCGTAGACTGTACCCCAATCTCCAGCTGTGCCAGTCCCGGACGGAAGCGGTTCAGCAGGACAATCTCTTCTTCGCGCAAAATGTCCGCGGAAATCTCGAAATGGAAGTTGGTGACGCCATTGTCATGTTTGTAAATATACTCCCATATCTCCATGGCATGTTTGTGATCACAATTGAACGTCCGGTCAATGAACTTCACCTGTTTTACGTTTTGATCCAGGAAAAACTGCAGTTCTCTTTTTACGACATCTATGTCACGTAGTCTCACTTTTTTATCTATGGAGGACAGGCAATAGCTGCACCGGTAAGGGCATCCTCTACTGGTCTCATAATAGATGATACGATTCGTAAAAGGCTCCATATCCTCATAGAGAAAAGGAAGTGTGGTCAAGTCCGTCAGTTCTCGGGGTGCCGTATAACCGGAGGCAAGACACAGACCGGGGATCTGTCCAAAGCGCTCTGCCACAGACTTTCCTGCAAGCGTTCCCGTTCGATCTGCTGCCTGCTGTTCTATTCTGTCGGGTTCGGGTTGCTGTTCGGACTGTCCGGCCGTTTCTGTTTCCCGCACATAGTGGTCCAGTACCTCTCGGAAGGTGACTTCTCCTTCTCCCACCATGATTCCGGTAACCTGAGGGAACTCTCTTAAAAGCCCCGGACCGTCATAGGTAACCTCCGGTCCTCCCAGCCAGATCTCCGTATCCGGCAGGATCTTCGGCAGTTCCATCAGAATTTCCCGGATCAGCTTCCAGTTCCAGATATAACAGGAAAATCCTATTACCTTTGGCTGACGCTTCCAGATCCCCTCCAGAATACTTTCCAGAGACTCATTGATGGTGAACTCCGCCAGTTCCACATAGGGCTGTAACTTTTCTCCCGCACCGGCCCGCAGACTGTAAATAGCGGGATTGGAATGTATGAATTTTGCATTAATAGCTGTTAATAAGAATTTCATGGGATTATTATACTAAGAAAAAAGAATTGTGTCACCACAATTCCTTTTCCTCGCAACAAATGTACAACAAACATTCAACAAAAATATGATTATAAGCTCTTTACAAAACGATCGAACGCCTTCTGGCCTTCTTCAGTTCTCTTATAGACACCGGCATCTTCCAATACCTGCATGAATACCAGACCGATCTCCTTCTCTACGATACCGTCGATGTTCTCAGCAGTGATGGCATCGTATTTCGGACGGAACTCGTCTACCCAGTCTGCATGCTTTGCCAGTTCCTCATCAGCTCTTAAGTCTTTACCGGCGAGGATTGCTTCCTTCAGATGCGCCATCTCGCCCTTCAGGCGGGCAGGCAGTACTGCCAGACCCATAACCTCGATCAGGCCGATATTCTCTTTTTTGATATGATGCAGCTTTGCATGGGGATGATAGACTCCCAGCGGATGCTCCTCTGTGGTGATATTGTTACGCAGCACCAGATCCAGTTCGAACTTGTCTCCTCTCTTTCTTGCAATGGGAGTGATGGTGTTATGAGGCTCGTTATCGGTGTAGGCATAGATAAATGCCTCTTCATCCGTATATTCTCTCCACTTGTTCAGGATTACATCTGCCAGTGCAATGATACGGTCAGTATCCGTACCGCTAAGACGGATCACGGACATAGGCCATGCCACGATACCGGCATCCACATCCTCGAAACCGGCTACGGAGAACGTTCTCTCTACCGGAGCTTTCGCCATGGCAAACTCGTAATGTCCACCCTGGAAATGATCGTGGCTTAAGATGGAACCGCCTACGATGGGCAGATCCGCATTGGAACCTACAAAATAATGAGGGAACTGCTTTACAAAATCAAACAGCTTACAGAAGGTCGCATGCTCAATCTTCATAGGCACATGCTGAGAGTTAAATACGATGCAGTGCTCATTATAATATACATACGGAGAATACTGGAATCCCCACTGGCTGCCGTTAATGGTCACCGGAATGATACGGTGGTTCTGACGGGCAGGATGGTTCACACGGCCTGCATAACCCTCATTTTCACGGCACAACAGGCATTTCGGATAACCGGACTGCTTTGCCAGCTTTGCTGCGGCGATAGCTTTAGGATCCTTCTCGGGCTTGGACAGGTTGATGGTAATATCCAGATCGCCATATTTGGTGGGAGCCACCCATTTCATATCCTTGCAGATACGATAACGACGGATATAGTCGGAATCTCTGCTCAATTTATAATAATAGTCGGTAGCTGCCTCAGGAGATACCTGCTCGTACAGCTCATGGAAATGACGGATCACTTCACTGGGTCTGGGCATCAGCAGTCCCATGATCTTCGTATCGAACAGATCGCGGTATACCACGCTGTTCTCCTTGAGAATACCTTTTTCATAAGCGTAATCCAGCATGCCTTTCAGAACCTCTTCCAGTTCATCCTCACGCATGGTTACATTGTCACGGTCTTCCAGCTCATCCAGTTCAAACAGCTCCAACAGACGGTTGGTGGTATAGATCACATCTTCCTCCGGAACCAGTCCTGTCTGTACTCCGTAGGATACTAATTTACGAATTAATACCTGAATATCCATTTTTTCTCCATTCTGCCGCCGGACCATTCGGACAGCTTCCGCGGCACTCACTTTCTGTTTGCGTAGGAACCTTACTTTTCTTACAGGGTCTGAGGGCCGTCACCGATCTCTACTACATAGAAATCAGCCGCATAGCCGATCTTTTCCTTGTATGCTTTGCCTACCTGCTCGATAAAGGTATCAATAGCTTCATCCTTTACAATGCTTACGGTACATCCGCCGAAACCTGCACCGGTCATACGGGATCCAATGACACCATCTACCTTCCATGCTTCCTCTACCAGAGTATCCAGCTCAATACCGGTTACTTCATAATCATCCCGCAGGGATACGTGGGATGCATTCATCAGCTCACCAAACAGCTTCACATCATTATTCTTCAGCGCTTCAACCGCACGGATCGTTCTCTGATTCTCATATACCGCATGCTTTGCACGCTTTCTGCGGACATCACTCTTGATAATAGCCTTGAACTTCTCAAAGGTCTCCTCATCCAGGTCGCCCAGCGTCTTGATCTTCACTACCTGCTGAAGCTCTGCCAGTGCAGTCTCACATTCACTGCGGCGCTCATTGTACTTGGAATCTCCCAGGCCTCTCTTTTTATTACTGCATGCAATTACGATCTTCGCATTCTCCAGATGGATCGGTGCATACTCATACTCCAGAGTCGCAGTATCCAGAAAAATAGCGTTGTCCTTTTTACCCATGGCAATGGCAAACTGATCCATGATACCGCAGTTTACCTTGTTGTATTTGTTCTCGGAGAACTGTCCGATCAGCGCCAGATCCTGATTGGTCACATCAAAGCCGAAGAAATCCCTCAGGATGTAGCCAGTCAGCACTTCTACGGAAGCGGAAGAAGAAAGTCCTGAACCGTTGGGGATATTACCGTTTAACAGCAGATCCATACCGGAAGTCACTTTCATGCCCTTCTCGCCGAAAGCCCAGATCACTCCCTTGGGATAATTGGTCCAATTCGCTTCCTTGCTGGGTACCAGGTCGTCCAGAGAAGACTCGATCACGCCCAGCTGATCGAAATTCATGGAATAGAAACGCAGTTTATTGTCGTTTCTTTTTCTTGCCACACCGTAAGTACCAATGGTCAGTGCACAGGGGAATACATGTCCGCCGTTATAGTCGGTATGTTCACCGATCAGATTCACACGTCCCGGTGCAAAATAAGCCTTGGCGCCCTCTGCATCTCCAAATACTTCTGCGAAAGTCTTCAGAATTGTCTCTTTCATTTCCATTTTCTGCTCCTATCTGCTTACAGTGTAAGCCCCGTCCATTTATATGTTCTTACTCTTGTCGCTCCGGCTGATGCCGCGATACGAATTCTCTTGCTCTATGTTTTCATCATAATCGAAAAAAACAAATATTTCTACCTATTTTTGTTTTTCAGACCTGTCATTATGTTAAAAGCTACAAGCCATGCAAAATAAAAAGAACCAACACCGTGAGAGCTTGCTCGTGAAAGTGTTGATTCTTTTTTATTTTTATACGGCGACAGCCGTACATGAAGCAGGTGCTTTAGCGCCTGCGAATGCGCATGGCGTAAAGCGGATGGGATGCAGCATTTTAGATATTCAAGTTCCTGATAAAATGAAATGCTTCATTTATCCAAAACAATTCTCAGCCATTTCTTTGCTGCCCCAATCCAGTCTGCTGCATGGGTTACCGCTGCTTCCAAATGATCATTTGTCTGCTCATCCACAGTAGCCAGTCCATGACCTCCAGCCGGATAAACATGTAATTCAAAAGGGACCTGATGTAACGCCAACGCCTCAGAATACAGCAGACTGTTCCTCACCGGTACCACCGGATCCGTGGCTGTATGCCAGAGGAAAGCAGGCGGAGTATGTTCTGTCACCTGTAAATGACAGGAAAAACGACTTATTTCCTCAGAATTCAGAGAAGCATGTCCCAGCAAATTTTCAAAGCTTCCTCTATGGGCTGCCTCCGGAGCCGCAGAAATCACCGGATAACACAGAATGGACGCCTGAACCGGCTTACTGTCCGGGAATGCCTCTCTCACTTCCGGCCAGTCAAAACAGGTAGAATACTGAGCTGCCAGATGTCCACCTGCCGAAAAACCCATGATCGCCACTCTGGTACTGTCACAATGCCACTCTTCCGCATATCTGTAGATCAGCTCCATGGCTGCCGCAACCTCTCTGAGCTGTGTGGGAAACCGGCTGGGTGCCACAGAATAATTCAAAACAAACACATTGTATCCCTCCGGCAGGAAATGGTAGGCAATAGGATCGGCCTCCCGCTGACTGCACATGGCATATCCGCCACCGGGACAGATCAGCAAACAGGGGTGCTTTTGATTCTGCCTCCCCATCTCCACCAGATTATCCGGCAAATATGCCGTCACCGTCGGATCTATGCTCTCTGTCCCCAGCTGTGGGAAAAATTTCTTTAAATGCATGACCTGATAAAACATGGCTATCCTCTTTCCTTATGATAAAAATCAAATCCACAGGCATCCAGCACCGTCTTTGCCATTAACATTGCCCAGAATATGATGGAAACCACCTGCTCCGTTGCTGTTGCACAATAGATAACTGCTGGCGATTCTTCTACATTTCCTTTAATACAAATTGGTATGCCTCATATTCGCTTTTTGCCCCGGGCAAAACAAGTCCCGCCGCCATCAGGGCCGCTCCGTCATATAGCACTCCTGTATTCTCTTCCCGATAAACAGCATCCGGATTCAATCCCTTACATTTTAAATACATGGAAGCAGCATTGCCTTCCGCCTCCAGACGGACCACACTTACCAGCGCCTGCTTTTTGTCTCTCGATACGGACATCCAGGCTGCAAACGGCTCCGTAAAAGGACTGGAAAGTCTGTAATAAGTGCCCTCACAGATCAGACTCTCGTATTTTTTATAGGTCAGAACCTGTTGCTTTACGATGTTCTTTTCTTCCTCGCTCATAAGCGCAGGATTTAACTCATAGCCAAAAGTACCTGCCATTGCCACCACACCTCTGGTAATCAGGCTGACACTTCTTCCGGTCTGATGGTTGGGCACTGCCGTCACATGGGAACCTACCACGGAAATGGGATAGAAGAAGGATGTCCCGTACTGAATCTTTACCCGGTTAATGGCATCCGTGTTGTCGCTGCACCAGATCTGGGGAGTATAATACATCATTCCGGCATCGAATCTTCCACCGCCGCCGCTACATCCTTCTATCAGCAGGTTCGGATATCGTATTACAATTTTTTCCAGAATTTCATAGATTCCCAGCACGTAATCATAAGTAACATTTCCTGCATATACATCGGAAAGACTGCGATTCATATCCCATTTCACATAATCAATCTCACACCGATCCAGTATGGTGCAAACCTGATCGTAAATGGCATCCCTCACTTCTTTTCTGGAAAAGTCAAGAACCAGCTGGTTTCTCATACGCACTGGCTTTCGTCCCGGAATCTGGATTGCCCAATCAGGATGGGCACGATAGAGATCACTGTCCTCATTTACCATCTCCGGTTCGAGCCAGATACCAAATTTCACACCTTCTGCGTGTACCCGGTCAATAAGCTGTTCCAAAGTTCCTCCCAGTTTTTCTTCGTTGACTTTCCAGTCTCCCAGGGAAGAATTATCGTCATTCCGTCGTCCAAACCAGCCGTCATCCATGACCACCATATCGATGCCCAGAGCCGCGGCTTCTTTTGCCAGATCAACAATGGTATCTCCGTTGAAATCAAAATGATTTGCCTCCCAACTGTTAATTAGAACCGGTCGGCTGGTATGTACATACTTTCCCCGGCAGACATGGTCGCGAATACAGGACTGATACTGCCGGGATAAACCGGACAATCCTTCTGCCGAATAGGAAAGGACTGCCTCCGGCACGATAAGTTCCTCACCGGAAGCAAGGGAATAGTCAAACTGTTCCGTACCAAGTCCCATGAGAAAACGGGTCTGATTATACTGGTCTTTCTCCACTTCGCAAAGAAAGTTTCCACTGTACAGGAAGAGCATACCGTAGCAGCTTCCTGCATCTTCTGTTGCCTCCCGGTCTGCCAGAATCACTCCGGGATTATACTGATGGCTGGAAGTTCCTCTGAAGCTTCCCACGGAAAATGTTCCATGTCCCAGCGGCTGACGTTGCAGCATACGTTCCATATTATGTTTTCCGTAAAAGCTGATGACATCAAAATCACCGCTGACAAAATCCAGTGCCGCTGCTGCCGCTTTTTTGAGGGTAACATTTCCCCTGCCTGTATTTTTAATGATGACAGCTCTAGTGATGACGTCCTCTTTTTCCAGAACACCATACATAAGCTGCACCTCTACAATTCCGGTCTCGTCCCGTAGAGTAATCTTCAAAGTATCTGCCTCATCCTCTGCTGCCCATACCGCCGGAAGTCCGGGTAATGTGTATTTTCCTTTACTGATTTCATAGTCCCGGAAAGTCAGATTACAACATTCCACACCCTCCGCATCTGCAATATTGAGTGCATGTGCCCTGTAATCTCCCGTTCCCAATGTGGGATATTCCTGGGGCAGAACATCCAGGGAGTAGGTTACATCCTTACCAGCCACATTAGGATTTCCGGAAAAAGAACGATTCATATAAACCAAGAGATATTCCATGTTGCCCATCGTTCTGGGGCCATAATACAAATGAAGCAGATAACCATAGGAATCGACTTTCATCTGATATGTAGTATTTGTTGTATGAAGAGTAAAAATGTTTTTTTCCGAGTCATAAATCACCGCCATAGTAATACTCCTTTTTATTTTGATAATATCATGATAGATATCTACTTACTCATTAAGCAATAAATCACCAACATTATAAAATGATACCTATAGTACATTGATGACGATCAGCGCAACAAATGACAATGCTATGCCAACTACGCACTTAATATTCAGTCTCTCATGAAACAGTGCTGCAGACATCATTGTCGATAAAATCAAGGAACCACTCTGCGATAATGGGTAAAGCTGGGCAGAAGACAGATACCGTGCTGCCAGAGTCTTAAAATACGAATATAAGAAAAGACACACGGACATAATCAAAATATACAAAAATATCGGTTTTATATTTATAAGTGTTTTGTTATCTGAATTTTCCCAACACACAAAACAACATACGCTAAGGATGGCTGTCGAAAAAATGTATGTATAAAAATTAAATACAGCTATTGGTACCCCTTGTGAAATCTTTGTAAACAGCTTCTGTGAAAAATCTAAAAAACCGTTGGATACTCCACACAACAGCAATACAGCCAATGACGATATTGTCAATTTACTTTTAATTGAATTATTGTATGAACACATAATGCAAACGGCGATAAAAAGAATACCCATTCCCACAATATGATTTAAAC
>OJOP01001184.1_pt1 | contig 12693 bp, 10 predicted proteins | sample 1598161 | NCBI WGS metagenome assembly OJOP01 (sample SAMN01915206, study PRJEB22387) | human gut metagenome | isolation source: stool | host: Homo sapiens | place: USA | reverse complement strand
TCTCACCGGGAACAATAGCGGGAAAATGTCTTCCCCGATCTTGTTCACAGCTCTCCGCACGATCCGCAGGTCAGGTGTCACATCATTACCATAATCATGGTATCTTACCAAACGGGTCACCACTGCCACTGTATCATTATCAAATCTGAGTCTCCTAAGGATCCTGCGTGCCATCTCCTCACCCACTGCAGGATGTCCGTGAAAATGAGTGGTGCCGTCTTCATCCACGGTAAGTGTCTCAGGCTTGCCAATGTCATGAAGCAGTATAGCATACCGCAGATTCTTCTCAGGTGCGATCTCTATGAGGGCATGTAAGGTATGCTCCCCCACGTTATATTTATGATGCTTATGCTTCTGAGGAGTCTCCATCATGGCATCAAATTCCGGCAGGATCACCTTCGTGACACCCATGTCATAAGCATCTCGCAAGGTGTCAGGATGAGGGGAGATCAACAGCTTGGTCAATTCCACCTGGATCCGCTCCGCGCTGATCTTCTGCAAAGTCGGTGCCAGCTTCCGGATCGCCGCTTCGGTGTCCTCGTGGATCTCGTAGCCTAACTGCGCAGAGAAACGAATGGCACGCATGATGCGCAGAGCATCCTCTCCGAAACGTTCCTCCGGATTGCCCACGCAGCGGATCAGCTTCGCTTCGATGTCCTGTAAACCACCGAAGATATCGATCAGACCTTCTGCTTCATTATATGCCATAGCATTGATCGTGAAATCCCGGCGTTTTAAATCTTCCTCCAGATTCGGGGTAAAAGTGACCTCCTTAGGATGTCTGCTGTCTTCGTATTTTCCATCCACGCGGTAAGTGGTGACCTCGAAGCCCTCTTTGTCCAACATGACCGTCACGGTACCGTGCTGGATCCCGGTGTCGATGGTACGACGGAACAGCGCCTTCACCTGCTCCGGTCTCGCCGAAGTGGTAATGTCCCAATCCTCCGGGCATCTGCCCAGGATGGAATCCCGCACGCAGCCGCCTACCACATAGGCTTCAAATCCTGCCGCCTGAATGGTTTCTATAATGTATTTCGCTTTATCGGGTATCTGTATCTGAATCATACTTCCCTTTCATTCCTGTTCTTTGTCGCCTTAAGCTTCCGGTTTCATGATAAATTTATCGATGACTTCCACCAGCCCGTCCTCATCGTTAGTACCGGTGATGTAATCTGCAGCTTCCTTGACCGCCGGCTGGGCATTCCCCATTGCTACGCCGGTTCCCGCATATTCGATCATGGAGATGTCGTTGTAACCGTCCCCGCAGCAGATCGCATTCTCTCTGGTCAGTCCCATGCCTTCCAGCATATGATCCAAAGAGGTGGCTTTGTTCACATCTTTCGGCATGATCTCGATGAAATAGGGTTCGGAACGGTAGATGCTTGCCACATCGCTGTATTTTTCCTGCAGCTGTTTCTCCAGCTCCGGTGCGATCTCTTCCGGTGCTGTCATCAGGCATTTATTAATATCGAAATTCACATATTCGACGAAATTGTCAACGACCTTTATAGGAATTCCGTTGATTCTGGCTTCCAGCTGCACATAGTCATCCGGCTCGAACGCAGAGATGACGCCAGGACCCTGATAAGTGATCAGTCCGCAGCCATTCGCTTTGGCGAATTCGTACAATCCGGGCACAATGGACAGGGGCAGTGTTCTCTGATAGACCACTTCTCCTGATTTACATTCCACGATACGGGCCCCATTAAAGGACAGAAGATATCCGCCGTATTTTTTCAACTCCAGTTCCTCTTCACATTTCCGCATACCGGGCGTGGGACGTCCGGAAGCCAGGATCACCTTGTGTCCATGCTGTAAAATATTCCAGATTCCCTGTTTTGTAGCTTCTGTAATCTCTTTTTTAGAATTGGTCAGTGTTCCGTCAATATCTAATACCAGAACCTTTTCCTGCATTTCTTTTCTCCTCTAATCTAACAGTACCTGTCTCTTCTGCTTGCGCAGTGAAACAGGTACTTGTCTGTTGTCTATGTTCTGTTCCCCGGCAAGCCTTACTGTGCCTGTGTTGCGGTCTCTTCGGTAGCAGCGGTCTGTTCCTCGGTGATCTCCTGGGTCTCTGCTGTTGCAGTCTCAGTCTCAGCAGCCGCGGATTCCTCTGCCTGCACCTTCAGGTAATTCAGTTTACCCTTGGGATCCTCTACTGTTACATCTGCGGTAATATCCTGCATATGCTGACTCATTGTATCGGATACCAGCGTATTCTTGATGTTGATCTTCCACTCGGGCTGATCCTGTCCGATGTAGTAAAGTACATAGGTGGTGTCACTGACAGTGATGGCTACGGTATCTCCTGCCTGACGGCTGTTGTCGAAGATCCAGTTGCTCAGCTCCTCTGTCATACCGGTCTTGGTCACCTGCTCGAACAGACCGCCGTTCTCTACTGCAGAAGTATCCTGTGTATACTTCTTGCACAATTCTGCGAAGCTGTCCTCGGTAGCTGCACCGCTCTTCCACTCCTCCAGGATCTCTTCACCGGTCTTATCCTCGGTGGGAATGATCACACGTACATCTGCGGAAGGAGTCTCATCCAGATATCTCTTCTCAAATGCCACGACATAGTAGCAATGGCTGTTGTCGTTAGTAATGACGGTGGTGTCTCCTGCCTTTCTGGCATCATCAAACAGCCAGTCGGAGATCAGGTAGTTCACGGAAGACTTCTTCTCATTCTCGTGTGCTTCGCCGTCTTTTGCCACGGTCTTCTCCGCATCATCTGCCAGTACCTTCGCATCTTCCATTGCCTTGGCGATCTCAGCATCGGAAGGCTGGTAAGCGGTATCGGTGCTGTCGGAAGCTGTTGCATCTGTAGCTGCAGTTCCGTCTGTTGCAGTGGTATCGGTGGTTGCAGCAGTCTCCTCTACGGGATCTGCCAGTTCGGTAGGCTCGGTGGGCAGATCAGCTTCGATCGTGGTCAGGCGGTAGTCTACGGAATCGTAGGTTGCCTTATTTTCCTCATAATAGCTCTGGATCTCATCATCACTGGGAGCATTGTCCTCCTGCAGCTTCTGATAATAAGCGTTCATTACCATGTCGTTCTTCACATATTCTTCGATACGGCCCATGGTTGCATAGCTTCCGTAGATGGAACGTACATATTCCTTCTCGGAGATGCCTGCGGATGCAGCGGAGGTTTTGATGGTCTCCTTGAAAGTGTTGTACTCATCCGTGGTATCGTAGGTGAAGCCGGCTGCTTTGGCTTCTGCCATCAGCGCCTTATTCTGCTTCAGGCTCTCTACAGCATTCTGCTCAAAATAGTCCTGCCAGGTCAGAGTATCGGAATACATCTGGGTGGACAGATCCTTGCTGGTATCCAGTCCGAAGTATGTCAGATAGCTGCCGTACTGGGTGATATAATTGTTCTTGGTCAGGTTGTATTGGTAATCGAACTCTACCTTGTTTACAGCTTCTCCATTGACCACCACATAGGTCTCATGAGTTGCCAGATAGGTACGGATGGGGAAAGATGCTACCAGACATACCAGAGCCACAAGCACTACGATGCCGATGGCCGTGCTGATGCGCTCTTCCTTTTTCTCCTTTTCCTTCTCCTCTTTACGCTTCTGTACCTTACGGTCATATTTGGTCATGACCTTCTGTTCTGTTTGTTCTTTATTTTCTGTAACTTTTTCATTCTTAGACATTGCTTACATGTCTCCTTCCTGGTGTCTTAAGTCCCAATGACTCCTTATTTTACCGTATTTCTGCGGAAAAAGAAAGCTATTTCACATATTTTTCAAGTTTTTCCACGATATTTTTCACACATCCGGGCTCAAAAGGACTGTCCAGTCCGACTTCTTTGATCATATTAGTGTAAAAATCACTGGCGGACAGCCTGCACAGCTTCAGATAGCTCTTCCACGCCTCTGTAAAATCGGCATCCATCTTCACCTTGTACTGTAGTGCGCAGGTCTGTGCCAGACAATAATCGATATAATACAGAGGGTAGTCGTAAATGTGCAGCTGCTTCTGCCAGAAGCCTCCCTGTCCGAAGAAAGGATCTCCCTCGTAATCCAGGTGGGGCTTGTACTCCCGCTCCAGACGGCTCCATGCCTGCTTTCTCTCGGCCGGGGTCAGCTCCGGGTGCTCATAGACGATATGCTGGAACTCATCCACCATACAGCCGTAAGGGATAAACGCAGCCGCATCCTCCAGATGCATTTCCACGTACTCCTGCGCCCGGTCACCGAAGAACAGGTTCATCCACTTTTCCGTGAAAAATTCCATGGACATGGAATGGATCTCTGCAGTCTCCATGCCGATATCCGCATGCTCTCTGATAGGATCCTGTGCAGCGAGATACCCCTGAAACGCATGACCACACTCATGCGTGATGACGTCCACATCACCGCTGGTACCGTTGAAGTTGGCGAAGATAAACGGTGCATGATAGAGGGGCAGATAGGTCATGTAACCGCCTGCCTTTTTCGTCTTGCGTCCCAGGACATCAAATAACTGGTTCTCCATCATGAAATCAAAAAATTCCGCTGTCTCCGGAGACAGCTCACGGTACATCTTCTGTCCGGCAGCCATGATCTCTTCGGGGGTTCCGGTGGGTGCCGGGTTGCCGTCCTTAAAATATACCTGCTCGTCGATATAGCTGAGCTTCTCCAGACCCAGACGCTGTCTTCTGCGGTCATGCAGCTTCTCTGCGAAGGGTACAAAATACTCCTTGATCTGCCTGCGGAAAGCCTCTACCTCGTCCTTGCCGTAGCAGTTGCGGTTCATCCGGTAATATCCCAGCTCCAAGTAATTTTCATAGCCCATTGCCCTTGCCTGCGCGGTACGGTTTTTCACCAATTTGTCGTAAATGCTGTCCAGTTTTTCCTCATTTTCCAGGAAAAAGGCACTCATCTTCTCCCATGCCTGTCTGCGGACATTGCGGTCGGAATTCACCAGATAGGGCCGTAACAGAGACAGATTCAGTTCCCTGCCGTCAAAGTCGATCTTCGCACCGGCGATGAGCTTGTCATACTCCATGGTCAGGGAGTTCTCCTCCTGCATCAACGGGATCAATGCCTCACTCATGGACTTCTGTGCCAGCTCCATATTCTTGAACGCTACCGGACCGATCTTCTCCTCCAGATAAGCTCTGTAGGGGGATTCATATAATTTCTTCTGATAAGCCAGCACCAGATTGCTGAATACCGGTCCCTGCTCATCGTAGTATTTATGCTCTTCCTCGTAGAATTTATCGGAAGTATCGATGTCGAAGCGGATATTCGCAATGGTCATCAGCGTCATGACACGGTCCGTCAGCGCATAGTACTTCTGATGCACCTCGAACTGCTCCTCCCCGCTCTTCGCCGCATCCAGCTCCCGGATCAGTTCTCCCATCTCTTCCTGCACTTTGGCAAAATCTATTCTTTCGTAAGGCATGTCCTGAAATTTCATAATTATAGTAACCCTCTCTTTCTGTGTCCTTAGGAATCTATACTGCTTATCTTACCCCAAAATGCCGGGAAAGTAAAACTTTAGAAGCGTTCTGTAACATTTTTCTGGATTTTTTGTAGCCTTTTTGTAACATTTTTCAGACTTGCCAATAAGGAATCCCTATGGTATGGTGGTATTAGAAGTAATTTTTCTTCTTTCAAAAATTCTTATAAACCCGTCAGTGGTCAAAATTTTCCCTTATTACCGCAATTTCAGAAATTAATTATTATAGCACTTATTGTTGACGTTTGATAACTAATATGTTATCTTTTAGAAAGGACCTTATGATGTACGATATTGAGTATTATTTTGACAAAAGTGGCTATTCTGCTATAAGCGATTATTTTGCCGATTTAGCCAAGAAATCAATATATAACAAAACAGTTCGCATACAGAAAAACAAAATATTTGCTTACATAAAAGCATTAAAAGAAAAATATCAGATAGAAGAAGAAGATTTTCTTTCTGCAGAGCTTGAGATCGTTCCGGCAGGAAAAGCCCGTGACTGTGGCTTTGACCGCAGTATGGTTGCAGCATACGGACAGGATGATCGCGTATGCGCATACACTTCTTTCGTTGCGCTGATGGAAATGGAAGCACCGAAACGCACAAGCTGCTGTCTTCTGACGGATAAAGAGGAGATTGGAAGCGTTGGCGCAACCGGTATGCAGTCTAAATTCTTTGAGAATACAGTTGCAGAACTTCTTGGGGGAATGGGATGCTATTCTGACCTTGCACTTCGCAGAACACTCAGTAATTCCTTTATGCTTTCTTCCGATGTAAGTGCAGGCTATGACCCGGCTTACGGAGAGTGTTTCGAAAAGAAAAATGCAGCATACCTTGGCCGTGGTATCGTTCTTAATAAATTTACAGGAGCAAGAGGAAAATCCGGTTCCAACGATGCGAATGCAGAATATGTGGCAAAAGTACGCAAGGTTTTTGATGACAGTGAAGTTGCATTCCAGACCGCAGAACTTGGTAAAGTTGATGTCGGTGGCGGCGGAACGATTGCTTATATCGCGGCACTTTACGGTATGAATGTCATTGACAGTGGTGTGGCTGTTCTGAGCATGCATGCACCATGGGAAGTGACAAGCAAGGCCGACATTTATGAGGCTAAAAAAGCATATAAAGCATTTCTTGAAAATGCATAAAAGTTGACAGCAGAGGAGAACAAAAATGGATGATACGTTAATCAAAGTCGAGGATCTTTGCAAGATCTATAATCCCGGCGAAAATGAAGTGCGGGCGCTGGACCATGTCAGCCTCGAGATAAAGAAGGGGGAACTGGTGGCAATTATAGGACAGTCCGGATCAGGTAAGTCGACATTTATGAATATGCTTGGCTGTCTGGATGTACCGACATCCGGCAAATATTATCTGAACGGAACGGATGTGTCCGAAATGTCGGACAATGAATTGTCTGAGGTTCGAAACCGTGAGATTGGATTTATTTTTCAGGGATTCAATCTGATTGCGAATCTGAATGCGATTGAAAATGTGGAATTGCCGCTGATATATCGAGGCATTGATCGTAGGACAAGACACCAGCTGGCAATCGATTCTCTGAAAATGGTCGGACTTGAGAAACGTATGGACCATAAACCGAGTGAGATGTCAGGAGGACAGCAGCAGCGTGTGGCGATCGCAAGGGCGATTGCCGCGCAGCCGCCGGTCATTCTCGCGGATGAACCGACGGGAAATCTGGACTCTGCCTCAAGCAGGGAAATACTCGGAATTCTCAAAAAGATGCACAAAACAGGAAGAACGGTTATCCTGATCACACATGATAATGGGATCGCTGCACAGGCAAGACGTGTCGTGCGGATCATGGATGGCAAAATAGAATCGGATACGATCAACCCGGACTTTGATCAGGAGGCAGCTGAATGAAAGCAAATGGCAGGAAGAAAAAATCAAAAAAGAAGCTTGTGATCGGAGTCGGTGTGCTGGCAGTTGCTGCGGTGGCAGGAGCCAATATTTATGGAAGCAGAAATGCAGCTGAAAATGTAATTCCACAGGTTGAAGTGGTAAAAGCTGTCCGCGATAATGTACAGCAAACAGTGGAGACCAGTGGAATAGTCGTAAGTGAAGAACAGAAGACTTATTTTTCACCGGTCAATGCGAAAGTTGATGTAGCCGATGTCAAAGAAGGTGAAATGGTAAAAGCAGGGACAAAGCTGGTCGAGTTTGACCAGAAAGATCTTGAGCGCGAAGAAAAGAAAGCGGAGCTGAATGTCAAAAGTGGAAAGCTCGACATGCAGAATACTCTGAATAAATCAGCCGAAGCAGTGCAAAAACAGCAGAATGCACAGGGAAATGCCGCGACTCTGAAACAGCAGGTAGCTGCCCAGGAAGATTACATAGCAAATATAAAAGCAAGGATTTCTCAGGCAAATACAAATGCACAGGCTGCGGCAGCGCAGGCAGCAGCACAAAAAGAAGCAGATGCGATAGCTGCACAGGCGGCGCAGGCAGAGGCTGCTCAGAAAGCATATGCGGCAGCGCAGAAGAAATATCAGAATGAGACACTGCCGGCATATCAGACACAGCTGAATATGCTTGCCGATGAAATGAATCAGGCACAGACTGCATACAATCAGTCAGAAACGGATTATCAGATGGCATTTCAGACATGGGGCAGTGAGCAGAGTGATGAGAATGCGGCGGCATTGGATGTAGCGGAGAGTGCCAGAAACGATGCGCAGATTGCATATCAGAATGCAAAAAGTGCCTACGAAGACTACAAGACGCAGAAACCGACGGCACCTACGATGAATGATGTAAACGGCGGAAGTACTTCGGAAGGAAGTGCGGCGGACAGCATTTTCTCAGATTCTTCGGAGTCCGTTACGAATAACAGTTCAGACACGACTGTGACGGCAGATACTTCTGCGCTGGAAGCTGAACTTGAAAAAGCAAGCAACACACTTGCCGAACTGCAGTCCAGACTGTCTTCACAGCAGGCGGTTGCAGAGTCCGATCCATCGGCAGTTACCGCTGAAGAAAAAGAAAAGATGGAAATCACAAACAATCTTTCCGAACTGGATCAGATGTCCGCACAGGAACTTGTTGAGGCAGCGAAAAAGGGTATTAAAGCGGACTTTAACGGAGTTATCACAAAAGTTTCTGTAGTAGAAGGAGCAACGACAGCTCTTGGAACAGAGCTTTTTACATTACAGAATACAGATAAAGTGGATGTGAACGTCAATGTTTCCAAATATGATTATGACAAGGTAAAAGAAGGACAGAGTGCGGAAATCACGCTGGCAGGAAAAACATATGAAGGTGAAGTGACAAATATCAGTCATATAGCAACACAGAATGAAAAAGGTGCTTCACTGATCTCAGCAGATGTCCGTATCAAAAATCCGGATGAAGACATCTTCTTTGGTGTAGATGCAAAAGTTACGATCCACGCAGAGGAGGCAGATGATGTTGTAGTACTTCCAGCGGAGGTTGTCAATATCGGAAAGACCGGTTCGTTCTGCTATGTGATCGAAAATGGTGTCATTACCAAAAAAGATATTACGACAGGTATCAGTTCTGATGAATATGTAGAGGTGCTTGACGGTATTCAGGAGGGGGATGAGGTCATTCGTGATCTTGGTTCTCTCGAAGAAGGAATGCAGGCAGAACCTGTAGATGCATCCGGAGATGCCGGAAGTGTAGATGCCGGAGCTTTGGAAGGCAGTGATTCAGAGGCTGCGGTGGCCGAAACAGAAGAAGGTGTCTGATGGGCGGTTTATTTGAATATGTAAAAATGGCGGTTCAGAATATCCGTGCGAACAAAGGTCGGTCTTTCCTTACGATGCTTGGCATCATCATCGGTATTGCATCTGTTATTGCAATCGTATCGATCGGTGAGGGCACGAAGAATCAGATGAACAGCGAGATTGACGGCATCGGTTCAGGGCTGATCGCTATTGACGTCAGCAGTGAGGCCATGACAGAAGATGAATGGATCACACCGGATGATGTGCAGGAGATTCGTAAGCTTGATACAGTAGGCGGTGTCAGTGTTTCTAATAATTATGATGGTGAAACGGTGACCGGTAAGGGGAACTTTTCAATCATGCTGACAGGAGAAGGTCCGGATGCCAAGATGATCAATAATTCAGAAATGAAATACGGCAGTTATTTTGGCGAAGCAGAGATTGAAGAAGGCAAAAATGTCTGTGTGATTTCGGATGCAGATGCCAAAAAGCTGTTTGGTACAGATGATGTTGTTGGCATGAGCCTTGATATTACATGCTATGATTCATCAAAATCATTTCGTATTATAGGTGTCACCACACAGAAAGAAAATGGAACTTTCGTCAATTATACATATGATGGAATGCCGGTTACGGTAAATGTTCCGTATTCTTCTATGGACGATCTGGTGGGCGGAACTGATGAGTTTTATTCCATTACTGTGGTTCAGGCAGATAAGACCCTGGATTCACAGATCGTTGCAGATCAGGTAGTGCATGTTCTGGAGAAGCGCCATCAATGTGCCGGAGAAGATTATTTCCAGGTGCAGAGCTTTCAGGATGTGCTGCAGTCGATGAATGAAATGCTTGGTATGGTAACTGCGTTTATTTCATTTGTTGCAGGAATTTCACTTCTTGTAGGTGGAATCGGTGTTATGAATATTATGTTGGTTTCTGTTACAGAAAGAACAAGAGAGATAGGTATCCGTAAGTCTCTGGGCGCAAAGACCTCTTCTATTATGATGCAGTTTCTGGCCGAAGCCGCTATTTTGACAGTTATGGGCGGAGTGATCGGCATCATTCTCGGAATCCTTGCAGCACATGGAATCTGTTCGGTCATGAGCGGAAGTATGGGAATGACGATCAGCCCGGGAATCAGCCTGACGGTAATTCTTGCGGCAACACTGTTTTCCTGTGCGGTAGGTGTATTCTTCGGAATTTATCCGGCGAAGAAAGCGGCGCGGCTGAGCCCGATAGAAGCTTTACGTAGGAATTGATTTGAATGGTTTTATAAAGTAAAAATGGCTCTGTGGTATTCTTTTATAAGGAATATTACAGAGCTTTTTTTATTTTAAGGTCTAATTAAAGTTAATTCACACTATCACCTTTTTTCTGTCACAAAGGGAACAAAGCTTTTCTTTATAGTATTACCTGTAAACAACAAAAATAGAAATAAAACCGGTGCAAAACCGATATAAAGAAAGGATATGATTTAACATGAAACGTAAATACGCAGCGATGATTCTGGGACTGACAATGGCACTTACATCTGCAAATCTTGCTTATGCGGCAGACAGCAGTGATACAGCAACCGAGGCAGCTGCCGATACGACAGAGGAGGCTTCTGATACAGGCAGCACCGACAGTACGGCGGATGGCGAGTAAATAAAATATAGGAAAGTGTAAGTGAAAAGCAATAACGAATCTGGATTAAGAGACCTGACAAGGCTTCCGTAGATTTCGTTTGCACTAATTATGGCTGTAATCATGCTGTTTGAGCTCAGACAGGAGCGAGTTTATGATTACAGCCATTAATAAATGGGCGAACGAAATTCGGAAACGCAGTCCGTCTCAAAAGACAGATTCGTTATTTGTTTTCACGGATTTTTCCTATATTTATTTAGTTACACATATGACATGCTTCACACGCGGACGGTGCGGTCGCACAGCCGCCGAGCGCAGTTTCGCGCAGTTCAGCCGGAAGCTTTTTGCCGACGGTGTACATGACGTTGATCATTTCATCGAGCGGAATCAGCTGTGTGATTCCGGCAAGCGCCATTTCTGCGGCAACGAGGGCATTTGCAACACCGGTGGCATTGCGGTTCTGGCATGGATATTCGACAAGACCGCCGACCGGGTCACAGACCAGTCCGAGCATATTCATGAGAACAGTAGAAGCCGCATAGGTGCATTGTTTTGGAGTGCCACCCAGCAATTCCGTAGCAGCAGAAGCAGCCATGGCAGCAGCAATTCCGGTCTCTGCCTGGCAGCCGCCGACAGCGCCTGCGACTGTGGCATTTCTCATTGCAAGATAACCGATCGCACCGGCATTAAAAAGTGCCTGCTGAATCTGTTCATCAGAAAAATGATAATGTTTCTGGACAGCCAGAAGAAGTCCCGGTACGATTCCGGCAGAACCTGCAGTAGGAGAGGCAACAATCAGTCCCATGGAAGCATTTGTTTCAAGTGTAGCCATGGCATAAGTGATTGCATCGTCCAGAAGGTTTCCGCAGATACTTTTGCCGGAAGTCTGATGAAGATAGAGTTTTTTTGCTTCGCCACCGATCAGGCCGCCCATAGATCTGACTGGTTTTTCAATCGGTGAAAAAGCAGCGTCTTTCATAATTTCCAGTACACGTGCCATACGTGCAGCTACATCTTCGGCAGTTGTTTCTCCGAGGATAATCTCACGTTGACGCATAATTTCAGAAATCGGAAGATTTTTTTCCGTACATAATGTCAGAAGTTCTACAGCATTTTTAAATTCTTTCATGATTTTCCCTCCTTACATCTGCACGATCATAACTTCGTGGATATTCTGGTTCAAACGAATCGTATCGTCGATATCCTCCGGAAGATGTCCGTCTGATTCTACGATCGTATAAGCTATTTCACCTTTGGACTCGCGGAAAAGACGCATAAAGGCGATATTGACGTTGCGGTCGCTGAGGCATTTGGTGATGTATGCCACAACTCCAGGCTTGTCCTGATGAGTTACGATTACAGCACTGTATTCGCCGGTGAAATCAACCTGTACGGAATTAATCTTTACGATGCGTACTTTGCCACCGCCGAGTGATTCTCCGCGGACAGTCATTTCCTGATTTTTTTCGTTGATCATATGGATATCAACTGTATTTGGGTGCACATCCGTCTCGATTTCATTTGGCGTGAATGAAAAGGCAAGTCCCTTCTGATCTGCAATCTCGAAAGAATTTCGGATACGCATATCATCCGTGGAAAATCCCATGATACCTCCGAGCAGGGCACGGTCTGTTCCGTGGCCTTTGTAGGTGCGGGCAAAAGAGCCGTAAAGAGTAAATTCTACTTTTTTCAGAGGCCCATTGATCATTTTCTGCGCAAGAAAACCAATGCGGGCAGCACCGGCGGTGTGGGAGCTGGACGGACCGATCATATTTGGCCCCATGACATCGAATACACTGATAAAAGACATGTTCGTTCTCCTTAAAATTTGTATAAAAATAGTGTTTACATTTATGAAAAAAAAATACAATTGATGTCCTTGTGATTGTATTGTATCATTCCCTGAAGA
>OJOP01001180.1_pt1 | contig 12768 bp, 12 predicted proteins | sample 1598161 | NCBI WGS metagenome assembly OJOP01 (sample SAMN01915206, study PRJEB22387) | human gut metagenome | isolation source: stool | host: Homo sapiens | place: USA | reverse complement strand
CTAATGTTGATTCAAGACCGGATCATCTGGTACTTTATGCGAGAATGGGTTCAATATATAGTGAATATGTTCTTGGAATTAAGAATCCGAGAGTAGGAATTGCCAATAACGGAGCAGAGGAAGAGAAAGGTAATCAGCTTGTAAAGGATACTTTTCCACTTCTTAAGGAATGTCACGGTATTAATTTTATCGGCAGTGTCGAGACCAAAGATATTCCGCAGGGTAATGCAGATGTTGTTGTCTGTGACGGATTTGTTGGTAATGCTATTCTCAAGATGTTTGAAGGTGTGGGATATACACTTTTATCCGAGATAAAGCACAGTATGCTTTCTACATTCAGAGGTAAGCTCGGAGCTTTGCTTATTAAGCCATCTCTTAAGAAGGTTCTTAAGAAGTATGACGCTACAGAATATGGCGGAGCACCTATGTTAGGGCTTAACGGGCTTGTGGTTAAGGCACATGGAAGTTCTAATGCAAAAGAAATTAAGAATGCTGTTGAACAGTGTATTCAGTTTGTAGATGCTGATATTAATGTTAAGATAAGAGATACATTAACAGATGTTAATTAATTACCCAATATAGCATTTTTTGAAAGGAAAGGTAAAGATATGGAATTTGAAAAGTTACAGCAGATTATTGCAGAGGTATTGAATGTTGAACCTGATGAGATTACAATGGATACAACTTTTGTAGATGATTTAGGTGCAGATTCTCTTGATGTTTTCCAGATAATAATGGGAATTGAAGAAGAATTTGATATCGAAATTCCTAATGAAGCAGCAGAATCAATCGTTACTGTTGCTGATGCTGTTGAGCAGATTAAGAATGCTCTTAACTAAGTCAAAAGTATATTATATTAGGAAGTTTGAATGAATTTCTGACAATAAGTGAAAAGCCCGCTTTTATGGGCTTTTTTCTATATGAATAATGGAGCAGTAATATGAATATTAAAGAATTTGAAAAAAAGATAGGTTACGCATACAATAATGTGGATTTACTTAAGTTAGCTCTTACACACAGTTCATACGGAAATGAAGTATATAAAGATAAACTTCACAATAATGAAAGACTGGAGTTCTTAGGAGATGCAGTACTGGAACTAACGGTAAGTGATTATCTTTTTAATGAAGAATGTAATATGCCGGAAGGAAGTCTTTCAAGAAAAAGAGCAAGCATAGTTTGTGAACCAACATTAGCAATGTGTGCAAGAGAAATTAATCTTCCAGAAGTTCTTTTTATGGGAAAAGGCGAAGAACTGACTGGTGGCAGATTCAGGGACTCTATTGTAAGTGATGTAATGGAAGCAGTAATAGGTTCCATTTATCTTGATGGAGGCATTGAATGTGCCAGGAAATTTATCAACAAATTTATTTTAGCTGATATCAAGGATAAACAGTTATTTGTGGACAGCAAAACAATATTGCAGGAACGGATACAGGCAGGATACAAAGAAGGACCTGAGTATATTATAACGGGTGAGTCCGGACCGGATCACTGTAAGGTATTTGAAGCAGAGGTAAGGATTGAAGGCAGGTTAATAGGCAGCGGAAAAGGACGTACCAAAAAGGCTGCTGAACAGCAGGCTGCATATAATGCAATTATGGATATGGAGAGTAAAGCATAGGTATGTATTTAAAAAAGATAGAAGTACAGGGTTTTAAATCATTTGCGAATAAATTACTGTTTGAATTTGATAACGGTATAACCGGTATAGTCGGACCTAATGGAAGCGGAAAAAGTAATATCGCAGATGCTGTAAGATGGGTACTTGGCGAACAAAGTGCCAAACAGCTTCGTGGTTCCAAAATGGAAGACATAATATTTGCGGGAACAGAAACCAGAAAACCCGTAAGTTTTGCAAGCGTGTCCCTGACAATAGACAATTCAGATAAAAAACTTGATATTGATTATAGCGAAGTAACGGTTACAAGACGTGTTTTCCGTTCCGGTGAAAGCGAATATCTTTTGAACGGCAATACCTGCAGACTTAAGGATATTAATGAGCTTTTTTATGATACGGGTATCGGCAAAGAGGGGTATTCTATTATCGGACAAGGCCAGATTGATAAAATACTAAGCGGAAAAGCAGAAGAACGAAGAGAACTCTTTGATGAAGCTGCAGGAATTGTGAAGTTCAAAAAACGTAAAAATGAGACACAGAAAAGCCTTGATAACGAAAGCCAGAACCTTATAAGAATCAATGATATTCTTGCCGAGCTTGAAAAACAGGTGGGACCTTTGGCACGCCAGTCTGAGAAGGCTAAAGAATACCTCAGATTAAAGGAATATCTTAAGAAATACGAGGTTAATCTTTTTCTTTTGGAGGAATCTTCCACAAAGGGAGAACTTACTGAGGTTACCGGAAATCTTGATATTGTAAACGAAGAACTTGAAAAGGCCGGTAACAGGCTTGAAGAAATAAAAAGCGTTTATGATGAAAAAGACAATGAAGTATCGGAACTTACAGCACGAATTGATGAACTGACCGCTAAAAAGAATCAGGCAGAAATTGATAAAAACAGACTGGAAAGCCAGATAGAAATTCTTAAAGAGCAGATTAATTCCGCAAATATGAATGATAGCCATCTTGCTGACCGTCTGAAAGAAATTAATGACCAGATAGCCGAGCGTAATGAAGAAAAACAGAAACTTTTAAAGCAGAAGTTTGATATAAGCTCGGAAGTTGATGATATTTTTGCAAGACAGAATGAGATTGACAGGGAAGTTGATGCACTCAGAAAAGAAACGGACGGACTGTCAAACGAAATTGAGAATCGCAAAAACAGTATTTTTGATAATCTTAATAAAAAAGGAACGATAAAGGCATCAATCCAGAGATATGAATCGATGCAGGAACAGGTCAATATAAGAAAAGCGGAACTTACCGGTAAGCTTATTAATTTTAAAACAGATGAAAGCGAATTTGATGTGTCAATTAAAGATGCGAAAGATAAGCTGGATTCAGTAAACAAAGAAATAGATGGACTTGTCAGTGAGAATAACAGGCTTGGGGCACTCAGTGAGGAAAACAAAGAAGAACGTAATATCAGAAAACAGAAACTTCAGGCTGCCAAAGAGCAGAATATGAGGTCACAGACAAAGCTTGAATCACTTAAAAACATTGCCGAGAGATATGACGGATACGGAAACAGCATCAGGAAGGTAATGGAGTGCAAAGAGCAGAATTCCGGAATATTAGGTGTTGTTGCAGACATTGTCAAAACAGAGAAGAAGTATGAGATAGCAATAGAAACCGCACTTGGCGGAACTATCCAGAATATTGTTACAGATAATGAAGAAACTGCAAAAAAGATGATTGCTTACCTTAAGAAAAACCAGTATGGACGAGCAACTTTTCTTCCTTTGTCGGCAGTATCAGGAAAAAACAACAGGCGTGATAACCTTGAAAGGGAAAGCGGCTTTATAGGATATGCAAATGAGCTTGTTAAGGTTGATTTACAGTATAAAGGATTGGCTGATTATCTTTTGGGAAGATGCGTGGTTGTGGATAATATTGATAATGCACTTCATCTTAATAAGGCTCATGGTTATTCTCTTAAAATTGTTACATTGGAAGGTGAACTTCTTAATCCCGGCGGTTCAATGACGGGAGGCGCTTTCAGAAATTCAAGTAATCTTTTAGGAAGAAGGCGTGAGATAGAGGAACTTGAAAAAGTTGTAAGTTCTACGGAAAAAGTCATTTTTTCATTATCTGCGGATATTGACAGGCTGGGTGGACTTATTAATGAAGCAACTGATAAGATTGCAAAAAATACAGAGATTATTCAGAATAAAAAACTTGCAAAGAATACTTTGGAGATTAATTACAATCAGTTAGCTGACAAGAAAAATGAGATTCAGAGCGTATATGAAAATAATAAACGTGAAGAAAAAGAAATCGAAAGCCAATTAAAAGATATAAGAGCCGAACTTGAAAATAGTAATAAAGAGCTTGAAAAAATTGAAAATGATAACGAGCTTAATACAAAGGAAATATCTGATGCAACGCAAAGACTTAATGACCTTAAAAATAAGCTTGAAGAAAAAAACAAGATTGCCGAAAGTATACATATTGAGTACTCACAGATTGCACAGAAGAGCCAGTTTGCGGAGGAAAGCGTTAAACGTATTCTCAGGGAAATTGACAGATTAAAAGATGGAATATCAGACCTTGAGGATAGTAAGGAAGAATCACAGACCGAAATTGCAGTAAGAAGCAGTCAGATAGAAGAAATTACAGATACAATAAAGACTGCTGCAGCCGAAATCGAATCTTATTCTTCTGAACTTACAGACCTTAAGAGCAGGAAAGAAGAAGGACAGGCAACATTAAAAGGCTTCTTTAAAACAAGAGAAGAATGCCAGAATAATCTTGTTACACTTGAAAAAGAACAATTCAGACTTTCACAGAACAAAGAGAAACTGGAAAATAACAGAGACTCCAAAATTGAGTATATGTGGAATGAATACGAGCTTACTTTAAGCGAAGCAACACAACTGAAGGATGATGAATTGTCAGATGTATCAGAGATTAAAAAGATTGTTACGGATACAAAGAATGAAATCAGAAAACTCGGTGACGTAAATGTTAATGCTATTGAAGATTACAAAGAAGTGGCGGAACGCTATGAATTTTTAAAGAACCAGCATGATGACCTTGTATCGGCAAGGGATAAACTGATTACTGTAATCGAAGAACTTGATAAAAATATGCGGGAACAGTTTACAACTAAGTTTGAAGAGATTAAAATTGAGTTTGATAAGGTGTTCAGACAGCTTTTTGGCGGAGGAAAGGGCACAATAGAACTTGACCCTGAAGCGGATATACTTGATGCAGCCATAACCATCATTTCACAGCCGCCGGGAAAGAAACTGCAGAATATGATGCAGTTATCGGGTGGCGAAAAAGCACTTACGGCAATATGTCTTTTGTTTGCAATACAGAATCTTAAACCGTCTCCATTCTGTCTGCTTGATGAAATTGAAGCTGCACTTGACGACAGCAATGTAGACAGATATGCAAAATATCTGCATAAGCTTACAAAGAATACCCAGTTCATTGTAATTACCCATAGAAGAGGTACAATGGCTGCGGCAGACAGACTGTATGGTATTACAATGCAGGAAAAAGGTGTGTCCACACTTGTTTCGGTAGACCTTATTGAAAATCAGTTAGATGATAATACAAATAAAAATTAGCGGGGTGACCTATGGGATTTTTTAAAAAACTTGTATCAGGTCTTTCAAAGACCAGAAATAATATCGTATCAGGATTAAATTCGATTTTCCATGGTTTCAGTAAAATCGACGAGGATTTTTACGAGGAACTGGAAGAGACACTTATAATGGGAGATATCGGTGTAGAGACAACCGAAAAGATTATAGATGGTCTCAGACAGAAAGTTAGGGAAGATAAGATTAAAGACCCACAGTTATGTAAAGATATTCTTATTGATTCTATTAAGGAACAAATGGATCTTGGAGAGAATGCCTATGAATTTGAAAACAGACGTTCCGTAATTCTTGTAATAGGTGTCAATGGCGTGGGTAAAACCACATCCATCGGTAAAATTGCGGCAGGTCTTAAAAAACAGGGAAAAAAGGTTATCCTTGCAGCTGCCGATACTTTCAGGGCTGCTGCCATAGAACAGCTTGAAGAATGGGCAAAAAGAGCTTCTGTTGATATAATTGCCCAGAATGAAGGCTCAGATCCCGGGGCTGTTGTTTTCGATGCACTTCAGGCAGCAAAATCAAGAAATGCCGATGTTCTTATATGTGATACGGCAGGACGACTTCATAATAAGAAAAATCTTATGGATGAGCTAAGAAAAATTGATAAAATTATAACAAGGGAATTTCCTGACGCTTACAGGGAAAATCTTATTGTTCTTGATGGAACCACAGGACAGAATGCACTTTCACAATTAAAAGAATTTAAAGATGTGTGTGATGTATCAGGAATTATACTTACCAAAATGGACGGAACCGCAAAAGGAGGAATTGCAGTTGCGATACAGTCGGAGTATAATATACCTGTTAAGTATATTGGTGTTGGCGAACAGATTGAAGATTTGCAGAAATTCGATTCTGATGAATTTGTCAATGCACTTTTTGAAACTAAAGAAAATATATCTGATGAAGAATAAGGAGAAGAAAAATGACAAGCGAATTAACTCTTGAAAAATTTGAAGAAGCTGCTGAACGTGTTAAAGAAGTAACACTTGAGACAAGACTCGTATACAGTGAATATTTCAGCAGCCAGACAGGCAATAAGGTTTATTTTAAACCTGAGAATCTTCAATATACAGGTGCCTATAAAGTAAGAGGAGCTTATTACAAAATAAGCACATTATCCGAAGAAGAAAGAAACAAAGGCCTTATAACTGCATCAGCCGGCAACCATGCTCAGGGTGTTGCTTATGCAGCGAAGATATATGGAGCCAAGGCAGTAATAGTTATGCCTACATCTACTCCTATTATTAAGATTAACAGAACAAAGAGTTACGGTGCGGAAGTGGTTCTTTATGGTGATGTTTATGATGAAGCATGTGAGTATGCTTTAAAACTTGCCAAAGAACATGGATATACTTTTATCCATCCTTTTGATGATCTTGATGTTGCTACAGGTCAGGGCAGTATTGCAATGGAGATTATAAAAGAGCTTCCTACAGTGGATTACATACTTGTGCCTATCGGAGGAGGCGGACTTGCAACAGGTGTTTCCACACTTGCAAAGATGCTTAATCCTAACATTAAAGTTATAGGTGTTGAACCTGCCAATGCAAACTGCATGCAGGTATCTATAAAAAACGGCAAGGTAACAACACTGCCTTCCGTAAGTACTATTGCAGACGGAACAGCCGTTAAGACACCAGGTTCAAAGATTTTTCCGTATATTGTAAAAAATATTGATGATATTATTACAGTAGAAGATGATGAACTTATAGTTGCATTTCTTGATATGGTTGAAAATCATAAAATGATTGCCGAGAATTCGGGACTTCTTTCAGTAGCTGCTTTAAAGAAACTCAATGTAAGCGGTAAGAAAGTTGTATCAATAATAAGCGGTGGTAATATGGATGTCATTACAATGTCATCTGTTGTACAGCATGGACTTATACAAAGAGGAAGAGTTTTCTCTGTATCCGTTCTTTTGCCTGATAAGCCTGGTGAATTACTTAAAGTTGCAAAGGTCATAGCAGATGCAAAGGGTAATGTAATTAAGCTTGAACATAACCAGTTTGTCAGCATTAACAGAAATGCGGCAGTTGAACTTAAAATTACACTTGAAGCATTTGGCATTGATCACAAAAATGAAATTATTGCAGCACTTAAAAAAGCAGGATATGATCCAAAGTCAGTCCAGACAAGCTTTTAAGTCAAAGGGGAGGGGACATGAACCCAAAATTAAAACCTAAAAACAGATTAACCCAGACAAGATTTATTTGCCTAGGGTTTATAATGATAATACTTCTTGGAACATTGCTTTTAATGACGCCGATTGCTTCAAGAAGCCATACGGTTACCCCTTTTCTTGACAGTATGTTCACGGCATTAAGTGCCACTTGTGTAACGGGGCTTGTTGTTGTGGATACGTTTACCCATTGGACAGTGTTTGGACAGCTTGTAATTATTACATTAATTCAGATTGGCGGACTTGGATTTATTACGATAGGTGTTGCTTTTTCACTTTTATTGCGAAACAGGATAGGTCTTAAGGCAAGAGGACTTATGCAGGAAAGCATTAATAGCGTAAAAATCGGTGGAATAATTAAACTTGCAAAAAAAATCCTTATAGGAACTTTCCTTGTCGAAGGAACGGGAGCACTTATTCTTGGAATAAGATTTTCTTTTGACTTCGGTTTTGTAAGAGGAATGTATTATGGAATTTTTCATGCCATATCTGCATTTTGTAACGGTGGTTTTGACCTGATGGGAAGACTTGAACCTTATTCATCCCTTACTTATTATGCAGGTGATGTGGTTGTAAATGTTGTAATTTGTTCATTAATTATCATCGGTGGTATCGGCTTTGTTGTATGGGATGATATTACAACTAATGGTCTGCATTTCAAAAAATACAGACTCCATACCAAAATCGTACTTGTTACCACGGCTTTTTTACTGCTTTCAGGAACGTTACTGTTTTATATAACCGAATATAACAATACCATGAAAGGTATGAATGTGGGAGAACGTATACTTGCGTCGTTTTTTTCAGCATCTACAGCCAGAACTGCAGGTTTTAACAGTGTAGATACGGGAAGCCTTACCTCCGCATCAAAGTTGCTTACCTGTGTGTTAATGTTTATCGGAGGTTCACCGGGTTCTACCGCAGGCGGAATTAAGACGACAACAATTTTTATACTTGTGGTAAGCCTGTGGTCAGGAATAACTGACAGGCATAAGACGGCAATATTTAAGAGAAGATTTGAAGACGATGCCATTAAAAAGGCAAGTATAGTTTTTACACTCAATATGTTTCTTGCAGTGTCTGCTTTGTTTACGATTCTTGCAATAACTGATCTGTCACTTTCAGATGTAATGTTTGAGGTGTTCTCGGCAATAGGAACCGTTGGTATGACAACAGGCATTACGAGGGATTTGAGCAGTGCGGCAAGAATTATAATAATGGTATTGATGTTCTGCGGCAGGGTAGGAAGTCTTTCTTTTGCCCTTACGTTTTTACAGGGTAAAAAAGACCCTCCGGTATATTATCCGGAAGAAGAAATATCAGTAGGTTAATAAGAAAGGGATAATAAAATGAAATCATTTTTAATAATAGGTATGGGTAATTTCGGACATTATCTTTGTCAGGAACTGGCAAAGTACGATTGCGAAATAATGATAATAGATAATGTGGAAGAGAGAGTTGACGATATGCTTCCGTATGTTACTTCCGCCAAAATAGGCGACTGTACCAACATGGAAGTGCTTGAAAGTCTTGGAGTAAGCAATTTTGATGCCTGTTTTATTTGTGTAGGAGATAATTTCCAGAATTCACTGGAGATAACAAGTCTTGTAAAAGAACTTGGCGGCAAACTTGTAATAAGCAGGGCAGTCAGGGATTTACATGCGAAGTTTCTTTTAAGAAATGGTGCGGACCGTGTAATCCATCCTGAAAGGGATGTTGCTGAGAGAATTGCCAAATCCTACAGTAATTCACTTATTTTTGACTATATTGAACTTGATAAGAAAAATTCAATTTATGAAATCACACCGTTTGAGGAATGTATAGGAAAAACTATCAAAGAGGTAAATTTCAGAACAAAATATGGTGCCAACATTATCGGTATTAAAAAGGAAGGCGTTCCTATGATAATGCCCACCGCAGATTATATTTTTAAAACGGACGAACATTTATTGGTTGTTGGAGAAACAGAAAAAATGGATAAAATACTCTGATAATCAGAACAAATTTTCTGTAAAGAAAAAATACTTGACAGGTAGCTGAAGTTTATGTATTATAGCTAAGGTGAGTTGAGGCAAGGAGACACTATGGAGAAAATTTTTGAGCAGGCAATGCTTTATGATTTTTATGGTGAACTGCTTAAGGATAATCAGAAGGAAGTTTTTGAAAACTATGTTCTTGATAATCTGTCACTCAGTGAAATAGCTGAAGAACGCAATATCAGCAGACAGGCAGTGTATGATATGATTAAGCGTGCAGACAGGGCACTCAATGAATATGAGGATAAGTTACATCTTTTGGAAAAGTTTCTTACAATTAAGGAAGATGTTAACAGGATTCATATAATTTCCAAAAGCACCGGCTCTGTCCAGCAAGGGAAAACTTTTCCCGATGACTATGGCTGTTTATCAGTTCTTCGGAAAGAACAAGAGCTACTGGAACTATATCTTCGCAGATATCGTACTGACATGTATTCCGGTTGTCATTGTTTATATGATCGGTCAGAAATACATCGTTGGTGGCATGACCTCCGGTGCGGTAAAAGAATAAAAATTGATTGCAAAAAATAGAGTAGTAGCATATAATATGTTTAACAAGGGAGCTGGAAGGTGAGTGCAGGTCACCCAATCCGGCGAAATAAGATTAGTAAAAAATAGCTGTCATCTGAACCGACCCCCAGAAGTTAGACCAAAAAATCTAACTATTGGAGGTCGGTTTTCTTATGGCAAAATATAACTTTGAGCTTAAGAAAAAAATTGTTCTAGAGCATTTAAGTTTAGGTGTTGGTTCAAAAGCACTAGCAAAAAAATATAATGTTAAAAGTGCTAGACAGATTCAACAATGGATTCATAATTATAATGAGTTTGGCGAGGAAGGCTTAAAAAGAAGTAGACAGAAGAATAATTATTCTTTTGAATTCAAGCTTCATATGGTAGAATCTTATTTATCAAACGAGGTCTCATATGAGGAACTGGCATTAGCAAATGGAATCACCAATTATACTATGATTAGTAGATGGGTTGAAGCATTCAGAGTAGCTGGCCCCGACGGGTTAAGGCCTCGGAAGAAAGGTCGAAAAAAAACTTTGGATAATTCTGTTTACAACAAAATTTCTCAGAATGTTAAAGAGAATACTCCTAATACAAGTGCTGAACATGTGAAAGAATTAGAAGATGAACTTCTTAAGCTAAGAATAGAAAATGCCTTTTTAAAAGAACTGAGGAGACTGCGTTTAGAGGACGACGCCAAAATGAGAGAACGGCTCGAATCATCAGTAGTCTCCGAAGACAATTCAAATTAAAAGACCTTCTCTCATACACAGGCATGCCTAAAGCAACATATATGTACTGGCAAAAAAGATTTGATAGAGAAAATCCTGACAAGGAACTCGAAGAAAGAATTCTTGAAATTAGGAAATCTCATAAGGACTATGGCTACCGTCGTATACTGGGAGAACTTCGAAACCAAAACATTGTTGTTAACAAGAAAAAGGTTCAAAGAATTATGCAGAAGCTTGGTCTGCAGGTCACTTCATTTACACGAAAGAGCCGTAAATATAGTTCTTACAAGGGAAAGGTAGGAACTATAGCACCTAACAGAATTCGTAGACGATTTAACACGCATATACCTCGTCAGAAAATCACAACAGATACAACAGAATTTAAATACTATGAGGTGGATTCTAAGGGGCACATGACAATGCACAAATTATATCTCGATTCATTTATGGATATGTGCAATGGAGAAATACTAAGTTTTGGGATTGATAAGCATCCTTCTGCTGAAAATGTACTGGTAGCTTTAGAAAAGGCAATCAAAATAACATCTGATTGTCCATATCGAAGAACGTTTCATTCAGATCAAGGATGGGCTTATCAAATGAAAGCCTATTCACGACGATTAAAAGAGGAACGTATCTTTCAAAGTATGTCGAGAAAAGGGAATTGCCATGATAATTCAGTCATGGAGAATTTCTTTGGGTTACTCAAGCAAGAAATCTACTATGGTGTTGTATATTATAGTTTTGAAGAATTGAAATCTGAAATAGAACGATATATAGAATATTATAATGAGCAAAGAATTAAAGAGAAACTAGGATGGATGAGTCCTGTTCAATACAGGCTTAGCCTCTTGGCTGCATAAAAAATGCGTAACAGACAAAATCTGTTACGCAATAAAAGTCTAACTTTTTGGGGTCACCTCAATCTCGCCAAAGATTAGGACGGCTATTTTTTATGTGCATATGTAAATATAGCTACGATTAAATTAGCAATAGTTAAAATAATCATAAATGTCTCGTAATCGCTCATAAACTTCACCTCCTCCGTAAGGTGTCCGGATTAGGAGAAGAGCACGTCCCCCAGTTCCCCAGGTAAACATATTAAATTATGAAAAGTATAGCACATAAAGTTCTACAAGATTGTCGAAAACAGTCGACAGATAACTGAGATTCCTGGGATAATTCTGTTTCAGAAATAATTCAAAATCTGTTATAATGAGAAAAGATAAGGAGAAAGTTATGCGAGTTGAGGAAGTTATAGCGGAAATTACACAACGGTGTAAAAATTATGGTGCAAAAAGAATAATCCTATTTGGATCCAGAGCCAAAGACACTGCAACAGAGCGCAGTGATATTGATATTGCAGTAGCAGGAGTGGCTTCATGCGATATTTATGAATTACAGGAGGAACTGGAAGATATTCCAACATTGTATAAAATTGACCTTGTTGATCTCGACACTTGTAAGAATCAGTTATTGTTGGAGGATATTAAAGAGTATGGACGAGAAATTTATAAGGAGATTTGAATCATTTAAAAATTCGCTGGATTCTCTGGCAGAGGCCAGACAACGTGATTTATCAGATTCATTTGTGCTCAGTGGAACCAGTGCAAAATTTAGCATTACATTTGATCTGGCATGGAAGGTCATGAAAGATATATTGGTGCAGTATTATGCGATCACAGGATTTGTAACAGGTTCACCAAGGGAGGTACTAAGGGAAGCTTATAAGGCAAATCTGATCTCGGATGATGACTGGATGGAAATGCTGAAAGTGAGAAACGAGCTTGCGCATGATTATGATTGTGAGATTGTAAAAACACATTGTGATAAAATTGTAGAGACATACATTGATCTGTTTTATGATTTTGAAAATGTAGTAAAGCAGTTGATCGGATAAAATAAGACAAAAATAAAAATGTCAGTATACAGTACTTTTTTGTTTATGTGATGATGTCTAATAAAAATATTACTAAAAGTAATTGTTTTATATTTCATGATGTTGGGGTCAAAGCCATAAATAATTTTGTCATAATAAGAAATATAAAATTTTGTGATGATAGCGTTGGCATAATAG
>OJOP01001168.1_pt1 | contig 12912 bp, 13 predicted proteins | sample 1598161 | NCBI WGS metagenome assembly OJOP01 (sample SAMN01915206, study PRJEB22387) | human gut metagenome | isolation source: stool | host: Homo sapiens | place: USA | reverse complement strand
ATGAATAGTATAGTCAAGAAAAAAAAGAAGTCAATTTCTTAATCGACTTCTTTATGAATCCACGTCATTAATACTTTAACAATATATGCTTTTTGTTTGGGGCCTAGTGGCTGATTGGGCTTGATCTTATGCCATTTATATAAACATTGTCTACAACAACAGCCAGTAGCGTGTTGGGCAATGAATACAGGGTGTCCTTTGAAAGGTGTTTGTTTCCCGTCGTTGGGAATATAGGCTGGAGCTAATCTTTTTTCAACAAAATCTATGGCATGTTTTTCAATGGTGTCCATTCCTTTAGTTTGTATATACTGCTTATCTTTTTGTTTCAGATGAAAACTGCTCCTAAATTTGGAGTGGGATAAGCGATTAAAAAGTTGTTCAAACCATTCGGATTCTGTCATAATTAGCTCCCATAAAATAAAAAAACCAGCATTGCTGGTTTCATAATCAAGTGGCGCCTGAAACAAGACTCGAACTTGTGACCTGCCGGTTAACAGCCGGATGCTCTACCGACTGAGCTATTCAGGCATTTATTTTTCACTTGATTGCCTAAATATAATACCAAAAGAATTAGAGATATGCAAGCACTTTTTTTATTTTTTTAGACAAATTTCAATTCAGAAATAAAAAAAACCAGCCAAGCTGGTTTTATAATCAAGTGGCGCCTGAAACAAGACTCGAACTTGTGACCTGCCGGTTAACAGCCGGATGCTCTACCGACTGAGCTATTCAGGCATTTGCTTTTCACTTGACTACCTGTATATAATACCAAAAGATGTTATGTTATGCAAGTACTTTTTATAAAATTGTGATATATTATTTTCTATATGGAGGGATGGACTATGTTAGATGCGATTGTAATGGATATGGATGGTACTTTATTGGATCCAAATAATAAAATTTTACCGGAAACGAAGGCGGCTTTAATTGCTTGTCAAAAGCAGGGGACAAAGCTTGTGCTTGCGAGTGGTAGAAGTTATACAAGATTACTTTCATATGCTAAAGAATTAGAGATGGATGTATATGGTGGTTATTTGTTAGAGGTAGATGGTATTGCATATTATGATGTTCAAAAGGACGAGCGTCATGTTTTAAAACAAATGTATAAGGAAGATGTTGAGCCTGTTTTTGCGTATTTGATGCATAAAAATTGTGAGACAATGGCTGTATTTAATGATGGATTATTTGATTATATTCCAGATCATATAATGGAAAAGAAAAAAGCATTAAGAAATGCACAAGAATATCCAGAGGATTTTCCTTGGACGGGTGGTCCTTGGTCTTGGCTTGCGGATATGCGTGATGGCTATCCTAAGATTACTTATATTAAGGATCTTAGTGAAATTCAATATCCAGTAAATAAGATTCAGACAATTGAGGATGAAGAGGTAACTACCCAATTGGCTTTGGATATTCAAAATGAATTTAAAGATCAATATGAAGTGTTCCGTACTTGTCCTAGAGAATTAGAAATTTTGCCTAAGGGATATAGTAAGGGAGCTACTTTAGTTCGTATGATGGATATGTTTGGTTGGGATAAGGATAAAGTCTTCACATTTGGTGATGGCGAAAATGATGTGAGTATGTTTGGTGTTGTAACTCATAGTTTTGCGATGGGCCAGGCTTTGGATTATGTAAAAGAAAAAGCAGCTCATGTGACCAAGTCCAATGTGGAACAGGGAATTGTAGCTGCTTTAAAGGATTTTAATATTTTGTGATATAGCTAACAACAAGCTTCATTGTGCTTTCTACACCATCATAGTGTGTTCTTTCCATTCCGTGGCTAGCATGAACACCAGGGCCGATCAAGGCTCCTTTGATGTCGTTACCACCGCGTAATGCGGCACTGACATCAGATCCATATTGTGGGTAGATATCAACGGCATAATTAAGCTTGTTTTCTTTTGATAGTTCAACTAGACGAGTAATCATTTCGTAGTCGTATGGTCCGCTTGAATCTTTAGCGCAGATTGAAACGTCTTGTTCCGTACAAGCTAGATCTGTACCGATACATCCCATGTCTACGGCTAATAATTCTTCAACTTCTTCTGGAAGACAACTTGCTCCATGACCAACTTCTTCATATGTACTGAACATAATGACTAAGTCTCTTTGAGGTGTAATGTTGTTGTCTTTTAAGTATTTTAGTACGCCCATTAAAGCTGTAGCTGAAATCTTATCGTCTAAGAATCTAGATTTAATGAATCCACTTTCTGTGATTTGTGTTTTTGTGTCAATACAAATGAAGTCTCCGTTGCAGATACCTAATTTTTCAACATCTGCTTTTGAGTGTACAACTTCGTCGATACGAACTTCCATCGTATCGTCTTTTCTTTCTAATGTAGAAGCATCTGGATATACGTGAACACTTGGTGAACAAGAAAGAATGGTTCCTGTATATACCTTTCCATCACGAGTATAGATTTTACAATATTCTCCGTCTAATGTTGGTAAGCATGGTCCTCCGACTTTAGTAATGGCAAGTTTTCCATTGTCTTTGATGGAACGAACCATAAGTCCTAATGTATCTAGGTGAGCACTCAATCCTAATGTGTGTTCAGAATCTTTTCCGTCTACATAGATCAATAAATTTCCTTTTTGGTTACGTCCTGTTGTATAGCCTAATTTTTTAGCTTCTTCGTCCATGAAATCGATGGCTCTTTTTGTGTAGCCTGTTGGTGAATCAATATTCAAAATTTGTTTGGCGATGTCACAGACATATTCTTTATCAAATGGTTGCATATTTTAAAACTCCTCCTGTATGTATTATACGCTTTTATACAAATTCAAGACAATGTATTCATCTTTTTTTTGAAAATTGTGATATTGTACAAGAAAAGGAGGCTAATAGTATGGAATTAAATGTAAGAGAAGAAAATTTAAGGAATTTGTTTAAACAGTTTCAAGTGGAACATAATGAGAATTGTAAGACCGTATTTATTGATAATAATGATGAACATATAGAGAACTATTTAAATGAATCAAATACGGTATATTTACATATGGTGGATTATGAAGTAAGACATCTTGATTTGAGTAAAGTAAATACAATATTTGTGAATAAAGAGTATGCGAGTAAATTAGAAAATGGAATTCAGGATGAACAAAGAATTCTAGAACTATTATTAAATAAATATCCCAATCTTAGAGTTGTATTAATTACCGATAAAAAGGGTGCTTATTATAAAGATAAGGACATGATGATTTACCAGAAAGAATTGGCTTCTAATTTTGATAAAGACTTATTCTTAGTTAAATATATGGCTTCAGAATTAAAGGGTAATTCAGAAATGACATCTCTATATCGAGGTGTAAATCAGTAAGTTGATATTTATCATCTTTCTCGTTATAATACAAATACAGAAAAGACTACTAGATATGGTGGTCACTCTGGATTAGGTAGAAGCGCTAATCCCGTTGTGAGTGGGTGGTTAGCGCTTTTTGTTTTCTTCATGAATAATAATTATAACTCGTATGAGTTGTACAATAGCTATTAAAACAATAGTTATATCAATATTAACTTGAATTTGCATACGCCTATTCCTCCATCCCGGGGATCGAAAGTCTCAAGGATTTATCCGGAGGAAACCACCTGCCATATCTAGTAGCAATTTCAATTATAAATACCCAATGTGAAAAAGACATTAAATCCCAAAAGTTTTTTAAAAAAGTAATCTAATATTGTTTGTCACAACTTAAATTGGTATAATAAGGAGGAAGAAAAGCTACGTTTTTTCCTTTATCCTTGGGATCGAAAGCATGAGGATATGAAAGTTATCTGTTTAGATAACGCAGAGCGCTAAATCCGTTGTGAGAGGTGGTTAGCGCTTTTTATTATGCCTGTTTGATATTAACCACTACATACTCACATATACCCTCTGTTCTTATAGGAAAACCCCAATCAACAAGGCCTGAACTAATGATTTTTGTGTAGCTTTTGAATGTTTCTTTTCCGTAATTACCGGCAAAATCGGATTGTAGGTAGTAAGAATAAGAGAGTGAAAACATTTGTCCGTTATGAGTATGACCGCTAAGTTGGAGGTAGACATTGTGTTTAATGTTTTCTTTTGTGCCTCGGGGAAAGTGACGATGTGGATATGATAGCTGAAAGAAGTATGCAGATGATTGGTTTTCTTTTCTTGAATAGTGTTAATAATACAAGTAAACAGAATAATGTATGTACAGCCCACATGGCTTGATACGTACGCATATTCCAACAATTTAATAGTAATGCGATACAAATGGCGTATCGTATTTTTTATTGAGTTTATTCTTTAAAAGATTGTTTAAGAGTAAACATAAAAATACTTCTAGAATGAGGATTCCCGTTTGAAGATAGATCATACTATCACTTCCTTTTTGTTTTATCTTACAGCATTGTTAGAAAGATTTCCTGGCTTATGCAGTATAATAAAGTGGGTGAGATTATGTATAAAATATTGATTGTAGAAGATGATGAACTCATCTCAAAAAAGTTAGAATCGTTTCTTAAATCTTGGAACTATAGTGTTGAAAGAGTTACAGATTTTTATAATGTGATGGATGCATTTCAATCCTTTAATCCAGACTTAGTGTTAATGGATATAACACTGCCTTATTTAAATGGATATTTATGGACGGAAAAGATTCGTGAAGAATCCAAAGTTCCAATTATCTTTATTTCAAGTGCTACAGACAATATGAGTATTGTGATGGCTATCTCTAAGGGTGCGGATGATTTTGTATGCAAACCATTTGATTTAAATGTTCTAGCTGCTAAAATAACAGCTATCTTGCGTCGTAGCTATGACTTTGTATACAATCATAATATCCTTGAATATCAAGGTGTACGCTTTAATTTAGATGATAACACGGTATGTTTTCAATCTTCTCAAATGGAACTGAGTAAGAATGAGGCTAAGATTTTACGTTTACTTATGGAAAAGAAGGGGACGATTGTATCTCGAGATAGTTTAATGGAATATTTGTGGAAGACCGATTTTTATGTGGATGAAAATGCACTAAGTGTGAATGTGAATCGTTTGCGTAAAAAGTTAGAGAGTATTGGAATTGTGGATTTTATTCAAACAAAAAAAGGATTGGGATATAAGATATGAAATTGTTTAGTCATTATTTAAAAGATCGAGCGTTCTTTATCACAATTTATGGTGCGAGTGTATTTGTCTGTTTATGTGTATTTAAACTCTATAATTTAGAACTTGAAGCTTTTACATATGCCTTTATGCTTTTATGTGTATTGTTGGTGGTTTGTTTCTTTTGGGATTACTACAAATATTATAAGAAACACCAAACACTAGTAACGCTTCAATCCAATAGTAATGTTTCTTTGTCTTGTGATCTTCAAGATTCTTCATTGATGGGAGAAGACTATCATAAAATCTTAGTGGCTATGAAAGAGTATCATGATGAGTATGTTATTTCTTCAGAAAACAAAATGCATGATCTAGAAGATTATTTTACGATGTGGGTACATCAGGCTAAGCTTCCCATTGCTGCTATGAAATTACTACTTGAAGATGAGGAATTGAGTCGTAGTGAAATTAAGCTGCAACTCTTACGCATGGACCAATATACAGATATGGTTTTAGCCTATTTACGCTTACATAGTACGCACACCGATTTCTTATTTAAAGAATTAGAATTGGATGATTTGATTCGACAATCGATTCGCCGTTTCTCAACAGAATTTATTCGTAAACACATTCAGTTGAGCTTTAAAGAAACCGGGGATGTTATTTTGAGTGATGAAAAGTGGCTTGTGTTTGTGTTGGAACAAATCCTTTCGAATAGTCTTAAATATACCAATGAAAATGGTTCTATATCTATATATATGAAGTCTAAACATGTCTTAGTTATTGAAGATACGGGTATTGGTATTAGTGCAAGTGATCTAAATCGTGTGTTTGAAAAAGGATATACAGGTATGAATGGGCGTAGTGATAAAACGGCAAGTGGTCTAGGTCTATATTTATGTAAAAATATTTTAGATATGTTAAATCATAAAATCAGAATTGAATCGAGTGTTGGTAAAGGGACTCGTGTATTACTAGATCTTACGCATTTTGAAGGAAGAATTGAGTAATCTTACAAACTTGTAAGAATAGTGTTAGCTGAATCGATGGCTGCATTTTTGGATTCTTTGTAGAATTTTGGTGTACATGGAGGTAATGAATATGGCATTATTAGAAGTAAAAAATTTAAAAAAAGTATATACAACAAGATTTACACAGAATCAAGTACAGGCATTGACCAACGTTAATTTTAGTGTAAATAAAGGTGAATATGTCGCTATTATGGGAGAGTCTGGATCTGGTAAGACAACACTATTAAATATCTTGGCAGCTTTGGATAAACCAACGAGTGGACAAGTCTTATTACATGGTAAAGATATTACGCATATTTCAGAAAAGGAAATTGCGAACTTTCGAAGAGAACACTTGGGCTTTGTATTCCAAGATTTTAACTTATTAGATAATTTTAATAATCGCGATAATATTTTCTTGCCTTTGGTTTTAAGCAAGAAAAAATATCCAGAAATGAAAAAAAGATTGGATCCTATCGCAAAACAACTAGGGATTGAGGGTATTTTAGATAAGTTTCCATATGAAATCAGTGGTGGACAAAAGCAGCGTGTAGCTGTAGCTCGTGCCATCATCACAAATCCAGATTTAATTTTGGCCGATGAGCCAACGGGAGCTTTGGATTCAAAGAGTACAGAGGAACTTTTACATTTATTTGGAACCATCAATGCGAATCAACAAACAATTGTAATGGTAACCCATTCGACAAAGGCTGCAAGCCATGCTTCTCGCGTATTATTTATCAAGGATGGAAAGATTTTTCATGAAATTTATAAGGGAAACAAGAATTTAGATCAGATGTACCAATGTATTAGTGATACGTTGACATTACTAGCTACAGGTGGTGTGCATCATGAGTAGAGCTTTCTATTTAAATTTAGCTGTAGATAATTTGAAGAAGAATGTGCGTACCATTATTCCTTATATACTAACGAGTATCTTAACGACAATGATGTTGTATATGGTTGTTTCTTTGGCAAATAATCCAAACTTAAATGAGATGTTAGGGGCAATGACACTAACACAGATGTTAGGCTTTGGAGTTGTGATTATTGAAATATTTGCGTTTATTTTCTTGTTCTATACACATAGTTTCTTGATTAAAAGAAGACAAAAAGAATTTGCGTTATTCTCTATATTAGGAATGGAAAAGAAGCATTTAGCTCGCGTCTTGTTTTATGAAACTGCGATTACTTTATTTGTATCATTAGCTTTAGGTATTGGTTTAGGTATTTTATTTGATAAAGCGATGTTTTTAATCATCGCAAAAATGATTGGTGCAGATATTATACTTGGTTTCTACTTTTCTTTTATCGGTATGAGACAATGTATTCTTGTGATTGGACTCATCTATGTATTGATCTACTTCTATTCTATGATTCGTATTCATATTTCAAGTCAGATTGAATTACTTCATTCTGATCATATGGGTGAAAAAGAGCCTAAGGCAAAATGGTTTCTATCTATTGTTGGAATTCTTTGTCTAGGTATTGGATACTATTTGTCGATTAGTACAAAAAATCCTTTAACGGCACTCTATTTCTTCTTTGTGGCTGTTGTACTTGTCATTGTTGGAACGTATTTATTATTTACATCCATATCAGTGACTTTCTTAAAATTAATGAAGAAAAACAAGAATTATTATTATAAGACGAATCACTTTATTAGTGTTTCTGGCATGATGTATCGTATGAAACAAAATGCGGTAGGACTAGCCAATATTTGTATTCTTTCAACGATGGTCTTAGTCATGTTGTCTACAACACTAAGTATGTGGTCAAGTATTGATAGTATTGTGGATTCACAATATCCTAGAAGGGGAATGGGAAATGGATATGGGGATGCTTCCAATATTGATTTTGATGAAATGAATGAAGAATTGATTCGTATGGGCATTGTTCCAAAGAATCTTCTTGCGTATAAGAGATTGGATTATGCTGGATATTTAAAGAATGGAACTTTGATTACGGATTATCGTAATGAGGGGATGAATGCCGTAAATGAGATACAAGAATTTTATTGTCTTCCATTAAAGGACATTCAGGACTATGAAAATATGAAGGGGTCTTTAAAGCCAAATGAAATCTATGTGTATTCCAATGTAGAGACGATCAAAGAAAAGACTTTATCTTTATTTGGAAAAGAATATGTTGTGAAGAAACAATTGGACCACTTGAAGATGGATGAGAGCAATCCCAATGTGACAGAGCATTATTATATTATTGTGGATTCAGAAAAGACTTTAGAAACGATGCAAGAAGATCAGGCAAATGTGTATGGCAACAACGCGAGTACAATATTTGCGAGTTATTCATTTGATTGTGATGCGAATGATCGTAAGGTTATTGAAAAATTAACTCAGAATGGAAATATAAACAATTTTATTTGGACAAATAAATCGGATCAGAAACGAGGACTTATTGAGCTTTATGCGGGTATCTTATTTATTGGAATCTTCTTAAGCTTCTTATTTATCATGGCAACCATTCTAATTATGTACTACAAACAAATTACAGAAGGCTATGAAGATAAGGATCGTTTTGAAATTATGCAAAAAGTAGGTCTTGAACAACAAGATGTAAAGAAGGCTATTCACTCACAAGTGTTGACCGTATTCTTTATGCCTTTACTTGTTGCAGGACTTCATGTTTGTTTTGCGTATCCAATGATTGAAAAGCTGCTTCATTTGTTGTTTGTGAGTGATGCTTGGCTTTATATTCGAACAACAGCTATGTGTTTTGTGGCTTTTGCCCTAGTCTACATTGTGATTTATGTATTAACTTCAAAAGTGTATTATGGAATCGTGAAAAGAAATGTTTAATTGGATGTTGGGATTTATCTTGATTGGATTATGTATCTATATATATTATGTGAATCATCATGGAATTTAGTACTCGAATAGAGTACTATTTTTTTAGGTGATGATTATGTTTATTAATGGATTTGACATCTTGTGGGATGAAATTGATGATTATGTGGCAGATATTAAAAGTCTACGAAGTATCGATCAATTCATGTTTAATAAGCCGGTCACTTTCTTTTGTGGCGAAAATGGAAGTGGTAAATCTACTTTGTTAGAGGCTCTTGCGATTAAAAATGGATTGAATCCAGAAGGTGGAACAAGAAACTATGATTTTTCTACGTATGATTCGTATTCTAGTTTACACAAACATATGCGTTTGTGGCGTAATAGAAAACCGGATTGGATGTATTTCTTGCGTGCAGAAAGCTTCTATAATGTTGCGACAAAAGAAATGGAATATAGTGGTGTTTTTTCTGAAAGATATCATGATCAATCGCATGGTCAAAGTTTCTTTTCTGTATTGATGAAACAAACAAATAAAAATGGACTTTACTTGTTGGATGAACCAGAAGCAGCTTTATCTTGTCAAAATCAATTGGCATTACTCTATTTGATTCAATTGTGTGTGAAACAGAATTGTCAATTTATCATTGCGACACACTCACCTATTTTATTGGGGTTTCCGGATGCACAAATCTTATCGTTTGATGAGGATAAAGTGGAAGAGGTGGATTATAAATCTACGTCTAGCTATCAAACAATGAAATTGTTTCTGGATCGCTATGATTATTTTGTGGAAGATATTAAAGAAAATGAAATTTGAAAATCATTTATGTTTTTAGGATAATGTATTTGTTTGGAGGGATATTGTGATTAAATTAATTGCGATTGGAAAGAATAAAGATAAGGCGTTACAGTCTTTAGAGAAAGAATATATGAAGCGACTGTCGGCTTTTTGTAAGTTTAGCGAAATCGAAGTCAAGGATGAAGCAAATGAGCATGTGTCTAGAGAAGCCGAGGTTTTATTGGTCAAGGAAAAAGAGGGGAATCGTGTTCTAGAAAAATTATCGGATCAAGATTTTGTGGTATTGCTTGATCTTCATGGCAAGATGATTGATTCTGAGACGTTTGCGAAGAATTTGGATATGTGGCAAATGAAGTATTCAAATATTGTTTTTGTGATTGCGGGAAGTCTAGGACCGAGTGAAAAATTAGTTTCTAGAGCGAATTATCGTTGGAAATTATCGGATCTAACTTTTACTCATTTAATGACCCGTGTCTTGATGTTGGAACAGATTTATCGTGGTTTTATGATCAATAACGGTCGTAATTACCACAAGTAAGTGATGTAAGCGCTTTTTATGAAACTTTTTACTTGTGAAAAACTAGTCAATCAATTTATGTAGTGATATAATGGATGTGCAAAAAAATGACAGTAGGAGGAATATACATGACAAAGAGAACTGTTAAAGACCTTGATGTAGCTGGAAAAAAGGTCATCGTACGTTGTGATTTTAACGTGCCAAGAAAAGATGGTGTTATCACAGATGATAACCGTATCGTAATGGCTTTACCTACAATTAAATATTTAGTAGAAAACAAAGCTAAAGTTATTTTGATGTCTCACTTAGGAAAAGTTAAGACTGAAGAAGACAAAGCTAAAAACAACTTGGAATGCGTAGCCGTACGTTTACAAGAATTGTTACCAGATGTAAAAGTAACTTTCTGCCCAGTAACTCGTGGTGAAGAATTAGAAAACGCTGTAAATGCATTAGCTGATGGTGAAATCGTATTAATGCAAAATACTCGTTACGAAAAAGGCGAAAGTAAAAACGATCCTGAATTAGGTGCATATTGGGCTAGCTTAGGTGAAGTATTCGTTGAAGATGCATTCGGATCTGTTCACCGTGCTCACGCTTCTACTGTAGGTATCCCTACAAACATTAAAGAAAATGGATTAGGATTCTTAGTTGAAAAAGAAGTTACAATGTTAGGAAAAGCTGTTGATGAACCAGCTCACCCATTTGTAGCTATCATTGGTGGATCTAAAGTATCTAGTAAGATCGATGTTGTTGACAACTTATTGAAAAAAGCTGACAAAGTTATCATCGGTGGTGGAATGGCTTATACATTCTCTAAAGCTGTTGGTGGTTCAATCGGTACTTCATTAGTTGAAGATGACAAATTGGATTTAGCAAAAGAATATTTAGAAAAAGCTGGAGACAAATTAGTTCTTCCTGTAGATAACGTAATCGCTGATGCATTCAGTGAAGAAGCTAACACTAGTGTTGCTGATGCTGGACAAATTCCTGATGGATGGATGGGATTAGATATTGGTCCTAAATCTGTTGAATTGTTCAGAAAAACTTTAGCTGGTGCTAAAACTGTAGTATGGAATGGACCTATGGGTGTATTCGAAATGCCTAAATTCGCTAAAGGTACTGAAGAAGTATGTAAAGCTATCTCTGAATTACCAGAAGCTATTACAGTAATCGGTGGTGGAGACTCTGCTGCTGCTGCAAAACAATTAGGATATGCAGACAAATTCTCTCACGTTTCAACTGGTGGTGGAGCTAGTTTGGAATATATGGAAGGTAAAACATTACCTGGTATCGCTATTATCAGCGAAAAGTAATAAGGAGATGTACTTAAGATGAGAAAACCTATTATCGTTGGAAACTGGAAAATGAACAAAAACAACGCTGAAACAAAAGCTTTCTTCGAAGCTGTTGATGGTGTTGCTGCTAGCGAAAATGCTACTTATGGAATTGGATGTCCATTTACTGATTTAAGAACTGCATTGGATCACGCTAAAAACTTAGTTGTAGCTGCTGAAAACTGCCACTTTGAAGATAGTGGAGCTTTCACTGGTGAAGTTAGTGTTCCTATGTTAGAAGAAATGGGAGTTAAATACTGCATTATCGGTCACTCAGAACGTCGTGAAATGTTCGGCGATACTGATGAAACAGTAAACAAAAAAGCAAAACGTTTGATTAAAGCTGGAATCACTCCAATCTTATGTGTTGGTGAAACAGAAGCTGATTACGATGCTGGAAATTCAGAAAAAGTAATTCGTGAAGAATTAGCTGGTTCTTTAGCTGACTTATGTCCAAAATGTGTTGGTGAAATGGTAATTGCTTACGAACCAATCTGGGCTATCGGAACTGGAAAATCTGCTTCAGTTGAAATTGCTGAAAACTGCTGTAAGATCGTACGTGACCAAGTTAAGGTTATGTATGGTGAAGAAGCTGCTGAAAAAGTACGTATCCAATATGGTGGAAGTGTTAAACCTAATAACATCGTTGAATATATGGCTCAACCAGATATCGATGGTGCATTAATTGGTGGTGCTAGTTTGAAAGAAGATAGCTTCACAGAAATCATTGAAAAAACAAAATAATTGATGATTATCTAGGCCTCTTTGAGGCCTTTTATTTTTAGTTGTTTCTAACCAAAAATAAATTTTAGGGTTGTTTGTGAGGTGGTTTCGTGGTAAACTAACCGTGAACTATTTTAAATAGGGGGTAGAATAAAATGAACTTTGTAGAAAATAATGGTAAAAAAGTCGCAGCGATTTTATGTGTAGCATCTGCTTTCCCTGTTGTGGCAACAGTAGTTGCAGCTAAGGAAGAACCAGGATGGCATGGTGATCGCTATGTCAATGAAGATAAAACTGTGGCAAAAGGATGGCAAGAAATCGAAGGAAAATCTTACTATTTCTCAGAAGATGGAACAGTAAATTCTTCAAAGACTGAAAAAGCAACAACAGCTAGTGTTTCAAGTAACATTACAGGGGAAGTGAAAGAAACAGTAGCAACAGCTAGTCAAGAAGCTGTAAAAGAAGAAACAGAACAAAAAGCTGCAGAAGTGGTTGAAACTCCAGTAACTACAACTGAAGCAACAGATACAACTGAAACTCCAGCAGAAACACCTGCTCCAGAACAGACTGAGACTCCAGCTCCTGAACAAAATGTAACACCTGCTCCAGAACAGACTGAGACTCCAGCTCCTGAACAAAATGTAACACCT
>OJOP01001157.1_pt1 | contig 13022 bp, 10 predicted proteins | sample 1598161 | NCBI WGS metagenome assembly OJOP01 (sample SAMN01915206, study PRJEB22387) | human gut metagenome | isolation source: stool | host: Homo sapiens | place: USA | reverse complement strand
GCTTGTCGATGGACACGTTTGCCGTATCGATCTGTAAGGGCCTTTCGACGAAAAAGCTGCAGATCAAGCACTATCTCATCATCGGCGCATGGTTCGGCGGTTTTCAGGCGCTGATGCCGACCATCGGCTACTTTCTGGGCGCGACATTCGAGCAGTACATCACGGCCTTCGACCACTGGGTCGCATTCGTGCTGCTGGCTGCTATCGGCGCAAACATGATCAAAGAAAGCTTTTCCAAGGAAGAATCCGAAACAAACAGTTCTTTTGCTTTCAAAACGATGCTGTTGATGGCACTGGCCACAAGCATCGACGCGCTGGCTGTCGGCATCACGTTTGCGCTGCTGCCGGATGTCAACGTGCCGCTGGCCGTCTGTCTCATCGGCGTAACGACATTCGTCTGTTCCGCCGCTGGGCTCAAAGTCGGCAATCTCTTCGGCCTGCGCTATAAGGCAAAGGCAGAACTTGCAGGCGGTATCATCCTAATTCTGATCGGCCTCAAGATCCTGCTCGAGCATCTGGGCGTAATCAGCTTCTAATTTTCAACTCCGGCAGGACTTTCCTGCCGGAGTTTTTCTATCAGCATGCGGCATACTCCTCTGAAAGGGGAGGTTTGGGTGCAGCCGTATGATTTGCCGGGAAGCTTTTGCTCTGCTGGATTTTCCGCGCTGGAAAACCCGAAAGAAATATGCTATGCTGGAACTGTAAAAGCAGACAGAAAGGAATGCGAATCATGATCTACAAGGACTTTCAGGGGCTAAAGCTTTCGCAGCTTGGATTCGGCACGATGCGGCTGCCGCTGCGGGAGGACAGATCCATCGACGAGGAGCAGGCCGCTGCCATGACAGCGGAGGCGATTGCGAAGGGTGTCAATTACTTTGACACCGCGTGGCCGTATCACGGCGGCAAATCGGAGACAGTCATCGGCGAAATTCTGAAGCAGTATCCGCGCGAAAGCTTCTATCTGGCCGACAAATTTCCCGGACATCAGATCGCGCCCAGCTACGACGTGAAGGCCGTGTTTGAACATCAGCTGGAAAAGTGCGGCGTGGGGTATTTCGATTTCTACCTGCTGCATAACGTCTATGAAAATTCCATTGCCGTCTATGAAGACGAGCGCTGGGGCATTCTCCCATATCTGCTGGAGCAGAAAAAAAACGGACGTATCCGCCATCTTGGCTTCTCGACCCACGCAGGCGTGCCCGCGCTGGAGGCATTTCTGGAAAAGCACACAGACGAGATGGAGTTCTGTCAAATCGAACTGAATTATCTCGACTGGACGCTGCAGCAGGCAAAGGAGAAATGCGAACTGCTGAACCGGTATAACATTCCCATCTGGGTCATGGAGCCGGTACGCGGCGGAAAGCTGGCGAATCTGCCCGCTGCTGCGCAGGAGAAGCTGCGCGCGCTGCGGCCGGAGGCCTCCGACGCGTCTTGGGCGCTTCGCTGGGTGCAGGAGATCCCCGGTGTGACAATGATCCTCAGCGGCATGTCCAACATGGCGCAGATGCAGGACAATCTCGCCACGTTTGACCATCCCGAACCCCTCAGCGCCGAAGAGCAGGCGCTGCTGCTGGAAATCGCAGAGGGTTTCAAGTCCGCCGTTCCGTGCACGGCCTGCCGCTATTGCTGCGACGGCTGCCCGCAGGAAATTGACATTCCGCAGATGCTGCGTGTTCTGAACGAGCTTCGCGTCGTGCCGTCCACGAACGCGATCATGGCGGTCGAAGCCCTGCCGAAGAGCCGGCAGCCGCAAAGCTGCCTCGGCTGCGGCGCGTGTACGGCGGTCTGTCCGCAGAAGATCGATATTCCCGGCTGCATGCAGGAACTGACCGAGCGCATCGCAAAGATTCCAAGCTGGATTGAGATCAGCCGTCAGCGCGCGGCGGAGCAGCCGTAAATTATTAAATTATTTGTGAATTCTTCTTTTTCGTGATGATTTTCTTATGCGGCGTGTATATAATGAGTACTTGAAATCTTAAGAGGATTTTCAGAAAATCTTCATCTTCGGCAGGTGTTCATTCGTCATGCTCTATGTGTTCCTTGCGCTTGCGCTGCTTTCCGGCTGCGCGTTGACGTATGCCGCGTCCGGCTTTGCCTCGCTCGCGGCGGTATGGCAGGTTCCCGTGTTTTTCCTCGGCAGCTTTCTGGCTCTCGTGGTGCTGTTTCTGCTGGTCGTGCTTGTCTCGTGTCTGTTTGTCGATCCGAAGAAGCTGCTGGAAAAGCCGAGCGGCTATTTTCGATTCCTGCTCAACGAGTTCTGCCGGATCGCGCTGGCGCTGGGCGGCGTCCACGTCAATGTGACAGGATTGGAAAAGGTTCCGCGGGAAAGCCGCTTCCTGCTGGTCAGCAACCACCGGTTCGCGTTTGACCCCATCGTGTTCTACGCCGTTATGCCGTGGGCCGAATTGGCTTTCCTGTCCAAAAAGGAAAATTTCTCGATTTTCATCGTCGCACAGGTCATGCGTGAGGTGCTCTGCCTGCCGGTTGACCGGAATAATGACCGTGAATCGCTCAAATCCATTCTCAAGGCTATTCAGTTTATTAAGGACGACAAAGCCTCCATCGCCGTGTTCCCGGAGGGCGGGACGAACAAAACAGCAGATCCGCTTCTCCCCTACCGCAGCGGCGTATTCAAGATCGCACAAAAGGCAAATGTCCCCATCGTAGTCTGTTCGCTGGTCAACTCCCGTGCGATTCTGCACAACATGTTCCGCAAGCACACAGAGGTCTGGCTGGACGTTCTGGACGTCGTTCCCGCAGCGGAACTGGCCGGGAAAACGGCTATCGAGGTTGGTGAACGCATCCACGCAGTCATGGAGGCCGGGATCGTCGCCCGCGAGAAGGAGCAGGGACTGCGTGCATAAACCGGCCCGAATTCTCGTTTCCCCTTTACATCCAGCACGTTTTCCTGTATAATATGTTCCGATAATTTTGAAAAGTGTGGGAAAAACATGATTGAATTCGATGAATATAAGGTAAAACTCAGCAATATCCGCCCCAAGCTGGACGCGCTGGCGGACTCCCTCGGCATTGAAGCTGCAAAGGAGGAAATTGACCGCCTGCACGCGCAGATCGACTCCGAAGGCTTCTGGGACAATCAGGAGATTTCGCAAAAGGTCATGAAGCAGAGCCGGACACTCGAGGCCAAGGTCGCACGATATGAAAAAATGTGCAGCCAGTGGGACGACCTGTATACGCTCTGCGAGATGGCGCTGGAGGACAACGACGACTCCATGCTCCCTGAGTTGACCGACGGCTATGCCCAGCTGGAACAGGAGATGGAAAACGCACGGCTTGAGACGCTCCTGTCCGGCGAATACGACAACAATAACGCCATTGTCTCGTTCCAGGCCGGTGCGGGCGGCACCGAGGCGCAGGACTGGGCCTCGATGCTCTACCGGATGTACACGCACTGGACCGAGCAACACGGTCTGACCTATAAGATTCTCGACTATCTCGACGGTGACGAGGCGGGCATCAAATCCGCCAGCATTCTCATCGAGGGAGAGAACGCCTACGGCATGCTCAAGAGTGAGAACGGCGTCCACCGCCTCGTGCGCGTGTCCCCGTTCGACGCAAACGCCCGCCGCCAGACGTCCTTCGCGGCGGTCGAGGTCATTCCGGAAATCACGGATGATTCCAAAGACGTCGATATCCGGCCCGAGGATATCGAAATGCAGGTCTACCGCTCCTCCGGTGCAGGCGGACAGCACATCAACAAGACCAGTTCCGCCGTGCGTCTCATCCACAAGCCGACCGGCATTGTTGTCTCCTGCCAGACGCAGCGCGACCAGTTCCAGAACCGTGAAACATGTATGCGCATGTTGCGCTCGAAGCTGATTGAGATCAAAGAGCGTGAGCATCTGGACAAGATCTCTGATATCAAGGGCGCACAGCTGAAGATCGAATGGGGCAGCCAGATCCGCAACTACGTCTTCATGCCCTACACGCTCGTCAAGGACACCCGGACGGGCTATGAAACGTCCAACGTCAACGCCGTCATGGACGGCGCGCTCGATGGCTTCATCAACGCCTATCTGACTTGTCTTGCCACAAATACATGGGTCACAAAGAGTTGATTTTTGCGGAAAACAGCAAATATCTACTTGCATTCACATCTGAATTGTGATATGATTTTCTAGCTGTTTGAAACAGCCTGATAAAATATGATCTCGGCGAGCCGTCTGCCGGCGAAGGGCGGCAAATGGTTTGGAGGAATTTTCATGAACGCTCTGCACACGATTTTAACGATCATTCAGGTCATTCTGGCCGTCGGCCTCGTCGTCATCGTGACGATCCAGTCCGGCAAGTCCGCAGGTCTGTCCGGTGCGATTGCCGGCGGTAACGGCGACACTTACCTTGGCAAAAATAAGAACAAGGGTCTCGACGCAAAACTCGCCCTCGCCACCAAATGGGTCGGCGGCGTGTTCATCGTCCTGACGTTGGTTCTGAACCTGTTCTGATTTTTTCATCAATAAAGCCGCCGCTCTGCAATGCAGGGCGGCGGCTTTTCCGTATGCCTAAAACAGGCAAAAGATTCTGTCTGTCGCAGCGGTCGCCGACTAACTCAGGCGGCTGCGGTATTCATTGGCGCTGAGACCGGTCAGCTTTTTGAAGGTACGGGAAAAATGGCCGCTGTCGGAATAGCCGACGAGATCAACGATGTCGCCGATTTTAAGGCTCGGGTCTGCCAGCAGTTCCTTGGCCTTTTCGATGCGGACGGAATTGAGCAGATCATAATAGCTTTTTTCCGCGTATTTGTTGATCAGCTTGGACAGGTGCCACTGTGAAACGTAGCAGTAATCCGCGACCTCCTGCAGGGAGAGTTTTTTTGCATAGTTCTGCTCGATATACGCGATGGCCTTTTTCACAATGAAGCTTGTGGCCTGCTTGTCAGGCAGACCGTCGTCGGGATTTTGCTCTGCCCCCTCTGCGCCGCCAAGCCGCTCGGTCATGGTGCCAAGCGCCTCGTGCAGTTCATCCATCTTCGATGGCTTGAGCAGATACCGGCACACGCCGAGACGGATGGCCTCCTGTGCGTAGGAAAAATCACGGTAGCCGGTCAGCACAGCGATCTGCATAGCCGGAAACTCGCTCTTGAGCCCGGCAAGCATTGTCAGCCCGTCCTGATCGGGCATGCGGATATCGGTAAAGACGATATCCGGCCTTGTGCTTCGGATCATAGCCGCGCCGGAAGCGGCGTCATACGCCGTCCCAACAACCTCACAATGATATTCCGCCCATTTAACGACCCGGCGGAGGCCCTCGACGATGATCCGCTCGTCGTCGATCAACACGACCCGGTACATACTCTCATCCTCTCTCAGTTCAGGCGCATAGCCTGTTCAACTGCGTCACGGGCCGAGATGCGGCCCGTAACGATGTTTGGAATGTTGGAAAACAGACTGCTTCTGGCCTCCCCGGAAAGCGCATCCTGCACAGCCCCGACATATTTTGTGACCGCTGCGTTCATCTGTGCGGCAGAACGGTAAAGCGAGTTGCCGTCCGCAGACGCGGGCGGCGCGGCGAGTGCCGTTGTCTCGGTCGTTACGAATTGCTCGATCACCGCATCAGAGGTCAGCTGCGAAACGAACGCGACTGCCGCTTCGCGTTTATCGGGGTCGTCCCACGCCTTGCGCGTGATAAAGTAGCCGGTCGAAATACCGCCGACCGTCTCGGTCGGCAGGCGGCCTGCCTGCGCGGGCACATAGCAGACGGCAAAATTGTCCAGCCGGTCCGCGTAATTTTCCGAGAAAAAGCCGACCTTCCACGACCCATCGAGCAAAAACGCCGCCTCGCCGTCTCCGAACATGGCGACCGTCTCCGCGTCGCCCGCAGTCAGCGTATTTTCCGCAAAGAAGCCCTGCTCATAAAGAAGCCGCAGATCGTCCAGACCCGCGATCCACGCCTCGGATACGCTGTCCGTTACCAGCGTGCCCGTCTCGTCCAGCTGCGGCAGCTGAAGATGCGCATCCACACCGCCCCGGTTGAGTACGGCAAATTCAAACCAGTAGTGCGGCATCTCGATCAGAGAGCATGCAATGGGCGTGAGCCCATTGCTGCGGATCGTCTGACAATCCGCAAGGAACTGCTCCCATGTATAATCCGTGCCCGGCAGCGCGATGCCGCAGCGCTCCAAAACCGCTTTGTTGACAAACAGGCTTTCCCAATAGCCCATAACCGGAACGGCGTAACATTTGCCGTCGGAGGCAACAGGAAGCTTTGCATCGTCCATGTTTTTTGCATAATTCGGATACTCGGCACGAATCTCGTCCAGAGGCACGACCTTTCCCGCTCTGACAAATGGCTCTGCATCCGCATTGGTGAAGAAAAAGAGCACGTCCGGTTCAGAACCCGTCTCAAAATCCGTCAGGACCCGGGCTTTCCATTCCTCGCTGGACACATCGGAGCCATCGGACACCAAATTTCCGGTCGAGGCCTCGTAGGCCGCGACGGCAGCTTCAAAATTCCTGCGGTTGCCGTCCTCGCTGCCGAAGGAGGTCACGACCCGCAGCGTCACGGGTTCCGTCTGCGGCGCCTGTTCCCTTCGTGCGCAGCCGCATAGCAGCATCAGTGCCGCAAGCAGAAGCCCAATCATCTTTTTCATTGTGCGTTCCTCCCCGCGCCGTGCGGCGCACTTGTGCTTCTTTTATTTTACTGCATTTTCCGCGTCCGGGTAAGGGGTATCGTTGCGCTTTCTTGCCTGTTGTTGGCGTTCGTTGTCTGTCGTTGCCGCATCCGCCGCCTGCGGCAGCACGATCCGCGCCAGAATTTTTCCGGGCTGCGGGGCTGTGATGGTAAAGCTGCACTGCTCACCGTAAAGAAGCCGCAGCCGCTGCGCCACATTGCGAACGCCCACGCTGCCGCGCTGCGGCCCGGCGGGACCTGCCGGACTTTGCAGCGCATCCTGGATGCGCGCCCAGCCGTCCGGTGTCATTTCTCCGTCGTGCTCGATCTCAAACAGAAGCGTTCCGTCCGACTGCGGGTACGCGCGCAGGCACAGCTCGCCGCCGTGCCGCGACAGATCATGCTCGACCGCGTTTTCCACGATCGGCTGGAGCATCAGGCGCGGGATGCGCACCGGAAGCATCGTTTCGTCGATCTCGCGCCGGAGTGTCAGCCGGTCGCCCAGCCGCTCCTTTGTAATGTACAGATAGGCATCGACATATTGCAGTTCCTCTGCAAGCGGGATTTGCGCACGCCCGTCGCGGCCGATGGCTGCATCAAGCATGGTTGACAAGGCTTCGATCATGGAGCATACGCGCTCGTTATCGGCCAGCCGCGCTTCCCAGTTGATGATCTCCAACGTGTTATTGAGAAAATGTGGGTTGATCTGCGACTGCAGCGCGCGGATCTTTGCCTGCTGCAGCACCTGCTGTTCGAGATAGAGGCGTTCAAACTGACTTTTAAACTCGGAGGACATGGCATTGAACTGGCTGTAGAGCTGCCGGAACTCCGTGTTCGGCGCTTCAGCTGTGATGACATAGCCGCGTTCTCCGTTTTCCACGCGGCGGTTCGCGTCGAGCAAAACCTCCATCGGGCGGTTGACGCTGCGGTTGAAGATCAGCGCGACCAGCAGACTCAGCGGAATGCCCAGCAGCGCAATCCCAGCAATGGCCCACCGGAGCATCGGCATGGTGCTGAGCGGACGCAGCGCAGTCGATTGGGCAGTCAAGAGGAGCGTGTGGCCGTCGCAGTCAATCGGATACTGTCGGCCGCCGGCCGCCGGTTGAGCCTCGGACGCAGCCACGGGCAGTTCGGCGCCGTCGATGCTCACGCCGGTGATCGCCACGTTTGCAATGCCGTAGAGCGACTGGAACACCTCGCTCTTCTCAAGGCCCAGCACCAGCATGGCGTAGGGCGTGAAGTCGTGATCGAGCAGGTTGCGCACCATATAGATCTCATCGTCCACGGTCAGAAAATAAATGCCCGTATCCACACGCTCCAACAGCGCCTGCACCTCGGGATAGACCCGCGCCTTATAGTCGCGCAGCAGATTGAGCCGCGCCGTACCCGGCGCGGCGGCATAGGCGTGAACAGGCTCGTCTCCGCCCACTGAGGAGATGAATACGCAGCGGTAATTGGCGTTCCGTGTAAATTTCTGCGTCAAATACTCCGTCACGTCCTTATAGACGAGCGAACGCGATTCGCTGTAGCTTTGCCGGACGATTCCATCGTAGGAGACAGCCTTGGAATCTTCGATCACAGACAGCAGTCGCAGTTCGACCTGCTGCATGGCGTTTTCCATGCCGAGATCCATCGCCTGCTCGAGATTGCGGTCATTATAATAGTTGACCAGTACGCTGAACATCGTCACGATGATCAGAATCGGCAGAATCCAGCACAAAAGCGTTACCAGCGTCAGGCCGGACCGGATCGATTTCGGGTCATACCGGAGCGTCTTCACAGGCCCACCCCCTTTTTTCTTCAGTATAGCATAAACTTCCTTAACCGGCAATGTTGTCAGTTCAAGGCTGTCAATCTTATGCAAAATTCGTTAAAATTCAAACTTGCCCGGCAGGATGCACCGAATCATCGAAAATCCTCGGCGAATTCGTATGCACTTGCCTGCTTGATTGTAGGGGCCGATGCCCACATCAACCCACTCCCGGCGTTCTGTCAAAAATCAAGCGTTGTGAGTTCCGCACCCCGGTAATAAAAGCGCAGAATCGCCCGATAGTCAAAGCCGAGGCGGGCGATGGCGTCCGCGCCGTACTGGCTCATGCCGACACGGTGGCCGTAGCCGAGCACGTCAAAGCTGAACGCGCCGTCCTCGTACAGAAGCGTAAATCTCGTGGAGTTCAGCCCGAATGCCTTTCGGAGTTGAACGCCGGAAAACGGCCTTCCGCCTGCCGTAAGCGTATCGACACCGCCGCCCGCCGTGCGCGTGACGGATTGCACCCAACCACCGGGATCGCCGGAAAGCTGTACCGACGCGTCGAGCGCGCGGAGCGTCTCGGCAAATGTCTCCGCCGTCACGCAGATCCGGCTTTCATATTTGGCCGCGTCCTGCTCCCCGGGACTTTCGACCGCCCGCAGATACGGCACATCCGTCCCCCAGACGGCAGCTGCATCCTCCGTCGAGCCGCCGGAGCAGGAAAAATAGACCGCATCGATCAGCCTTCCTTCATAGGTCAGCACCTCGCCCTCCGTTTCCTGGACAGCAGAGGCAGCCTTGTCCCATGCGGCTTTAAAACCGTCTTCATACCGCACACGCAGATCTTCTATTGTCCGGCAGGCCTGACAACAGGCGCTCTGCGCGCATACATCTGCGTTCTCGTGCTTTCCGCCCGCCATCTGCCGGCAGGCGAACGTGCGCGCCGCCACGGCCTGTGCTTTCAGCGCCTCCGGCGCAAATGAGGCAGGCATCTCCGACAGCACGACCTGCGTCAGATAGGTATCCAGCGCTGTTTCCTCCGCACTTCCATCCCGCAGGACGCGGATCGTCTGTTTCGGCGCCTCCGGCTGCCTTTGTATCACCACGACCAGCGGCTCCGGCTCCGCCGCTTTCCTCGTCTGCGCCGACGGCAGCAGCAGCACCGCTGCCAGCGCCAGAAGTCCCGCCTTTGCGATCACCGACATTTCAAGCACCGTCCTTTCGGACAAGTCTATGCCGCAGCGGTAGACAGTATTCTGATTGACATAATCGCAAATCTTGACACAAATTCTGTTGGGACGTATAATGTATAGAAACATACGAAATTTCTGCTGCATACGGATTGGAGCTTATATATGAAGCATGCTTTGAAAATCATCCTCCCGATCATTCTGATCCTTGCCCTCATCATCGGCGCGTGCTGTTTCTTCCTGATCGCACGCCGCGATCTGACCGAGAGCATCTTCGTCTACTGGGGCGAGCATTTTTATGAGGCCGGGCGCTATTCCCGCGCCGTTTCGTTCTACAAGGCAGCCATGCACTTTGCGCCGAAGGATGCGGATCTCGCCATTCGTCTGGCTGATGCCTATAAAAAAAGCGGCAACTACACAAAAGCGGAATACACCCTCGTCAGCGCCATCACGCAGATCCCGGACTCAGTACAGCTGTATGTCGCACTTTCCAAGACCTATGTGGAACAGGACAAACTGCTCGACGCAGAGACGATGCTCGGCCGCATCACAAACGACGCCGTTCGGACACAGATCGATGCGCTGCGTCCCGCCGCGCCCGTCATTGAGCCGGAAAGCGGAAATTATTCCGAATACATCGACGTGACTGTCACCGGCGCGTCCGGCACGGTCTACGCCGTGTGCAACAGCGATTTCCCAGCCTCGGAGCAGGATGTATATACCGGCCCCATTTCTCTGGAAGCCGGTGAAAGCAAGATCGTCGCGCTGAGCGTGGCGGAAAACGGCCTTGTAAGCGATGCAGTCTACGCGGGCTATACCGTCGGCAACGTCGTCGAGGAAGTGAAGCTTGCCGACGCCGGGATGGACGCCTATGTGCGTGAACTGCTCGGCAAGACGGCCGGCAGCGCCATTATGTCCGACGAACTCTGGGCCGTTGAGGAATTGGATCTCCCCGATACGGTCGCCTCGCTGGAGGACCTCCCCTATTTCACCGGCCTGCACTCCTTGTCACTGCACCACGGAACGGGATTGGATCTGTCCGTGCTGTCCCAGCTGCCGACGCTGCGGACGCTCGATCTGTCCGGCTGCACGCTCTCGACTGCCGCCATGAACACCATTGTAACGCTGTCGGAACTGACGAGTCTGAACCTGTCCGGCTGCGCTGTGGCGGAGATTGACGCGCTGATCGGCCTGCAAAAGCTGGAAACGCTCGATCTGTCCAACAATACCGTCTCCGATCTGACAGCGCTTTCCGCGCTGCTGGCGCTCAGAGAATTGAATCTGACCAACAATCCCATCACCTCGCTCAGTAATCTTAAAAACTGCACAGAACTCGAAACGCTTTACGCCGGACAGTGCGCAATCACGCGGATTGCGGGCCTTGCCGATCATACGAAGCTTAAAACGCTCGTTCTGTCCGGCAATAAGATCACCGACATTTCCGCGCTGGCCGGCTGCACGGCGATCGAAACGCTCGATCTCAGCGGCAACAGCATTTCTGATATCTCTGTTGTGTCCGGCTTCAAGAAGCTGGTCGATCTCAATGTGAGCAGCAACCAGATCACAGACCTTCCGCAGTTTGACGCAGACACACCGCTCTGGCATGTCGATATCAGCCATAATCAGATTGAAAGCCTTGCCGGTCTGGAAGGAAATCTTGCCGTCAATTTCATCAATGCTGACTATAATCGGGTCAAATCGGTCGCAAAGCTGGAATCGTGCATCATGCTCGTCCGGATGAACCTTTGGGACAACCCCGTGGATGCCGACGAGGTCAAGCAGCTGCAGGATATCGGCATTCTGATCAACTACAACCCCAACTATGTAGAGCCGGAAACAGAATCCTGAGCAAGTACAGCTGGTGCGATTGCCGCTCCCGCACACACCAAGGAACGTTCCCGCACCAGCGCATCATAGAGGAATCGAGTTTTAACGGACTTATGATATACGAAACCGCCCTTCTCAACCGGGAGAAGGGCGGTTTTGCTTACAGATCGTCTGCGTCTTGAACGGGAATTTCGTGCTCGTTCATCGGAAGACCGGTCCAGCTGCCTTGCGGGTCGGTAAAGCTGGGCTGCTGGGCGAAAATCTCCGGCACAAGATCCGGACGGTCTTTTTTGTCGCGTTTTTTCATGCTGCACCTCCTGTCTTTTTCTTTCAGGATGTGCGGCTTTTTCGTTTTTATCCGTGATGATGGCCGTTGTGGTCGCAGGATTCCGGGATGTAATCTTCCTCCTTGGAAAAATCGAGCGTTTCTGGTGCATATGTCCGGAAATCCGTCAGAAACGCTGCATAATCGGCTCGGTCCGTGGGGACAAGCACCATCTGTTCCCGCTCCAGCAGGCGGTCTGCCGCCGTGAAACAGAGTGCATCGACGCGCCTGCGGTTCGATAAAACGTTGTGCATCAGGCAGACATCCTGTATTTGTGAAATATCAAAAAAAATGACTGTACGGGAGCAGAAAACTTCGACTGCCGCCTCCACGCCGTCCTCCGGCGGCAGGACGCGGATGGTGTCCTCGGGAATCAAAATATAGCGGTTCATTCAAACAGCCTCATTTCAGATAGATTCTCGCGCTGCCCGCGTAGGGCTGCACTGTGCCGACGCGCTGTGCGCTGGGAACTGCCGGCTTCAGGGCCGTGAACAGCGCGTCCGCGTCCTCCGGGTCGCAGGCGATAAGCAGGCCGCCTGCCGTCTGCGGGTCGTAGAGCACATCCTGCACAGCAAGTTCAGTGTCTCCCGCATCGACCATCGGCTCTGCAAACGTGCGGTTGCGGTACATACCGGCAGGCAGGATGCCCATGCGGGCAAAATCCAACGCTTCCGGGATCAAGTCGATCGCGGCCGTGTTAATTTCCAGCTGCACGTCGCTGCCGGTCGCCATCTCGGACGCGTGGCCGAGGAAGGAGAAGCCGGTCACGTCTGTGCAGGCATGGACGCGGTACTGTACCATCACGTCGCGTGCAGCCTTGTTGAGCGTCGTCATGAGGCGGACAGCAAACGCTTTTCCATTCTCGGACAGAAGATCAGCCTTTTCCGCCGTCGTGAGAATGCCGATGCCGAGCGGCTTTGTAAGAAACAGCGCGTCGCCAGGCTTCGCGCCGGAGTTCGTGAGGACTTTGTCCGGGTGGACAAAGCCCGTCACGGCCAGACCGTATTTCGGCTCGTCGTCGTAGATCGAGTGGCCGCCGGTGATGAGCGCGCCTGCCTCGTAGACCTTGTCGTAGCCGCCGCGCAGAATATCATGCACAGCCTCCTTCGGCATAGACTCCGGCACAGCCATGATATTGAGGCAGAGTTTCGGCTCACCACCCATGGCGTAGACGTCGGACAGCGCATTTGTTGCGGCGATCTGGCCGAAGGTGTACGGGTCATCCGCAATGGGCGGGAAGAAATCGACCGTCTGCACGAGCGCTAATTCGTCCGACACCTTGTAAACCGATGCGTCATCGCTC
>OJOP01001140.1_pt1 | contig 13189 bp, 12 predicted proteins | sample 1598161 | NCBI WGS metagenome assembly OJOP01 (sample SAMN01915206, study PRJEB22387) | human gut metagenome | isolation source: stool | host: Homo sapiens | place: USA | reverse complement strand
GCCTGTTTTCCCGCCGCTATACGCGCAGGGACGACGCGCCCTGCGGCGACGAGCCAATGCTCATGTTCTTTACCTCCGGTACGTCCGGATACCCGAAAATTGCAGCACACAACTATAAATATCCGCTTGGACATTTTATCACTGCAAAATACTGGCATCAGGTCAACCCGGACGGGCTGCACCTGACCATCTCCGACACCGGCTGGGCCAAGAGCCTCTGGGGAAAGCTCTACGGTCAGTGGCTGTGTGAGGCGGCTGTGTTTGTTTATGATTTCGACCGCTTTGATGCAGAAAAAATTCTGCCGATGTTTGCGAAGTATCAGATCACGACATTCTGTGCGCCGCCCACGATATACCGCATGCTGATCAAGCAGGACCTGTCCCGATTTGATCTTTCTTCTATTCAGCATGCGTCTATCGCTGGTGAAGCGCTCAATCCTGAGGTCTTCCGCCAATTTGAAAAGGCGACAGGCATGCGCATCATGGAGGGCTTTGGGCAGTCTGAATCGACGCTCATCATCGGCAATCTGGCTGGCGACAGCCATAAGATCGGCTCTATGGGCAAGCCTGTCCCACTCTACGATGTGCATCTGCTGGACAGCAGCGGGCATGAAGCGGAGGCCGGCGACACGGGGGAGATCTGCATCAACATTCAAAACGGCATTCCCTGCGGACTTGCCTACGAATACTACAACAGCCCGGAGGTCACGGCAAAAACGTGGCACGATGGCTTCTACCACACGGGCGACCTCGCCTGGCGTGACGAGGACGGCTTCTACTGGTATGTCGGCCGTGCGGATGACGTCATTAAATCGTCTGGCTACCGCATTGGACCGTTTGAAATCGAAAATGTCATTATGGAGCTGCCGTATGTGCTCGAATGCGGTGTGTCTGCCGCCCCGGATGAGATCCGCGGGCAGGTCGTCAAGGCCAGCATCGTACTGGTCAAGGGCACCGAGGGCACGGACGCGCTGAAAAAAGAAATTCAGACCTATGTCAAGACGCATACTGCGCCGTACAAATATCCCCGTATTGTGGAATTCCGCGAAACGCTTCCAAAGACCACCAGCGGAAAAATCATCAGAAGCAAGCTCTGAAGGAGGAGTCGGCCATGACACACAAACGCCTAACGCTTTTTGCCGGACATTACGGCAGTGGAAAGACGAATATCGCGCTGAATTATGCGCGGTGGCTCCGGCGAAAAGGCGAAGCCGTGACTGTGGCCGATCTTGACATTGTAAATCCCTATTTCCGGACGAAGGATTCAGAAGAAGATCTGAAAAAAGAGGGGATCGGACTGATCGTCTCACCGTTTGCAAATTCGAATCTCGATGTTCCGGCCATGCCGAAGGAGACCTACGCGCTGATTGCGGAGCGGGGAGAATGCGGCGTGCTGGACATCGGCGGAGACGACCGCGGAGCGCTGGCACTGGGGCGCTATGTTCCGGAGATCCGGGCGGAGGGTGATTATGAGATGCTGTTCGTCATCAACCGGGCCCGGCCGCTGACAAGGACGGTAGCGGATACGATCCTTGTGCTGCGGGAAATCGAGGCCGCCTGTGGGCTGCCGTTCACGGCAGTCGTCAACAATACGAATCTCGGGCAGGCGACGGCGGCGGTGGATGTGCTGTCAAGCATGCCCTATGCGGAAGCGGTCGCCGCGCGGGCAGGGCTGCCGCTCAAGATGACCTGCTGCGCTGCACGGCTCTGCGACGCACTGCGTGGGAGCATTCCAAACCTGTTCCCGATGGAGATCCAGAAGCTATATTACCAATTACGATAAATGGAGGCATAAGATGGCAAAACTGATATTTCAGGAAGAACTCTGCAAGGGCTGCGGCCTGTGTGTGAACGCCTGTCCGAAGGGGTTGCTGGCGCTGTCGAAGACGCGGCTGAATCAAAAGGGACATGCGCCCGTGGAGCTGACGGAGCCGGACAAGTGCGTCGGCTGTGCGTTCTGCGCGACGATGTGTCCCGACTGTGTCATTACGGTAGAAAAGTAAGGAGGGCAGGAAGATGCAGGAAAAAGTATTGATGAAGGGCAACGAGGCCATCGCGGAGGCCGCGATCCTCGCCGGGTGCCGCCACTATCTGGGCTATCCCATCACGCCGCAGACCGAGGTCGCGGCCTATATGGCGAAGAAAATGCCGAAGATCGGCGGGACGTTTTTGCAGGCCGAGAGCGAGATCGCGGCCATCAACATGGTTTACGGCGTGGCCGCGACGGGCAAGCGGGCGATGACCTCGTCCTCCAGCCCCGGTATCGCGCTCAAGTGCGAGGGCATTTCGTACCTGGCGGGCGCAGATCTGCCCGCAGTCATTGTCAATGTGCAGCGCGGCGGGCCTGGCCTCGGCGGCATTCAGCCATCGCAGTCCGACTACTTCCTCGCGACGCGCGGACCTGGCCACGGCGACTTCCATGTGCTGGTACTGGCTCCGGCGTCGGTTCAGGAGATGGCCGACCTGACCGGAAAGGCGTTTGACCTTGCGGAAAAATACCGGATGCCAGCAATGCTGCTGGCTGACGGCACGATGGGTCAGATGATGGAGCCCGTTCAGCTGCCGGAGGCGCGTGACCCGGACACAACTGAAAAGGATTGGGCCGTCACTGGAACGAAGTGCCAGCGGAAGCATCACGTTGTCAACTCTCTCTACCTCAGCCCGGCGGAGCTCGAGCGGCTGAACATCGAGCGCTTCGAGCGATACGCCGAGATCGAGAAGAATGAGTGCATGTGGGAAGCGTTCATGATGGAGGACGCCGAGGTCTGCATCGTGTCCTGCGGTATTACCGCGCGCGTGTCGCGCAACGCGATCGTCGAAGCGCGCAAGCAGGGCATCAAGGCCGGCATGATCCGGCCGATCACGCTCTGGCCGTTCCCGAAGGCACCGCTGCGCAAGGCCGCTGATCAGGTGAAGCGGTTCGTTTGCGTGGAGCTCAACATGGGCCAGATGCGTGAGGATGTGCAGCTGGCGGTAGAGTGCAAAAAGCCGGTCGACCTTTGCTTCCGCGTGGGCGGCATGATCCCGTCGCCGGATGAGGTGCTGGACGCGATCCGTAAGGCAAACGAAGGAGGGAACGACTGATGGCTGTTGTATTTGAAAAACCGAAGGCGCTGACCGACGCTGTATTCCACTACTGCCCCGGCTGCACGCATGGCATCATCCATCGGCTCGTCGCCGAGGCGATCGACACGCTCGGCATCGAGGGCCGGACGATCGGCATTGCGCCGGTCGGCTGTTCCGTACTGGCCTATGACTACTTTACCTGTGACATGGTCGAGGCGTCGCATGGACGTGCGCCCGCAGTCGCGACGGGTGTGAAGCGGTCGCTGCCGGACAACATCGTCTTCACCTATCAGGGCGACGGCGACCTCGCGTCCATCGGCCTCTGCGAGACCGTCTCCGCCGCGGCGCGCGGCGAAAATATCACGGTCATCTTTGTCAACAACGCGATTTATGGCATGACGGGCGGCCAGATGGCCCCGACCTCTCTGCCCGGCCAGATCACACAGACGTCGCCCTATGGACGCGACGTTAACACCTGCGGCTGGCCAATCCGGATCTGCGAGATGCTCGCGACGCTGGAGGCCCCGGCGTATCTCGAGCGCGTGACCGTGAACAATGTGAAAAACGTGAAAAACGCAAAAAAGGCGATCGAAAAGGCGTTCCGTTATCAGGTGGAGGGCAAGGGCTTCTCACTGATCGAGGTGCTGTCGGCCTGTCCGACGAACTGGGGCCTGACGCCGCAGAAGGCGCTGGAGTGGATCGACGAGAAGATGATCCCGTACTATCCGCTGGGTGTCTACCGAGACAAGGAGGGCTGAGAGATGGCAGATCATCAAATCGTGATTGCGGGCTTCGGCGGACAGGGATTGCTGTTCTCCGGAAAGGTTCTGGCCTACGCGGGCCTCATCGAAGGGCGGGAGCTCAGCTGGCTGCCGTCCTATGGCCCGGAGATGCGCGGCGGCACGGCGAACTGCAACGTCATTCTGTCGGACGCCCCGGTCGGCTCGCCGATCGTAAACACGCCGAACGTGCTCATGGTTATGAACAACCCTTCGCTCGATAAATATGAAAACGCCGTGCAGTCGGGCGGGAAAATTTTCCTCGACTCCACGCTCATCGCCCGCAAGGTTACGCGCACGGATGTGGAGGCTTATTACGTCCCGGCCACGAAGATGGCAATGGACATGGGAATGCCGACGCTTGCCAACATGATCCTGCTCGGCGCGCTGATCTCGAAGACCGGGTGTGTCCGGGAGGAGAGCCTCGCGGACGCGCTGCACAAGGTCATCCCGGCGCGCAAGGCCGACCTTTTCGACCTCAACATGCAGGCGCTTCAGGCTGGGAAGGAGTTCGCCGGATGAAGACCGCCTGCATCCAGATGGACATGCTCTTCGCGCAGCCGGAGGAGAACTTCGCGAAAGCGAAGCGGCTCATCCGCGAAGCGATGGCGAGCGGACCGGACGTGGTTGTCCTGCCGGAAACATGGAACACCGGGTTTTTCCCGAAAGAGCGTCTTTCCGAGCTGGCCGAGCGGGACTGCGCGCGGGTGAAATGCGAACTCGGCGGGCTGGCTGCAGAGCTTGGCGTGAATCTTGTGGCGGGCAGCGTCGCGAATGTGCGCGGCGGAAAGGTCTATAACACGGCGTGCGTCTTTGACCGCGCGGGGAACTGCGTCGCAGAGTATGATAAGACGCACCTGTTTACGCCGATGGGCGAGCATGCGTATTTCACGCCCGGCGATCATCTCTGCCGCTTCCGGCTCGACGGACACGACTGCGGCCTTGTAATCTGCTATGACATCCGCTTCCCGGAGCTGACGCGGACACTCGCCGTGCAGGGGATGGACATGCTCTTCGTCGTGAGCCAGTGGCCAGCGGCGCGCATCGGACATCTGCGGGCGCTGACGGTCGCGCGGGCGATTGAGAATCAGGCGTTCGTCATCTGCTGCAATTCCTGCGGCGACGCGGGCGAGACACATTACGGCGGCGCGTCCGCAATCATTGATCCGTGGGGGGAGCTGCTCGCCGCCGGCGGGCAGGACGAGCAGATTTTGGCCGCGGATTGTGAACTGGAGATGCTGGATGGAATCCGGAGCTCCATCAATGTCTTTCGCGACCGGAGGGCGGAGCTCTATCGGGTCTGATCGATGCTCCGCCCCTACAAACAGCTTTTATATGTACTATGAACATCAGGAGGAATGAAAAATGGAATACAACTTCCCTGTGATAAGGACTACGCACCCCAAGCCCCGTCCTGCCGACGAGACGAAGCTGGGCTTTGCGAAATACTTCACCGACCACATGTTCGTCATGGACTATGACGAAGGACAGGGCTGGCACGACGGGCGCGTTGTACCGCACGAGCCGTTCCTCATCGAGCCGGCGTCCTGCGTGCTGCACTACGCACAGATGATGTTTGAGGGCATGAAGGCCTACCGCACGCCGGACGGCGGCGTCCAGTTTTTCCGGCCGGACATGAACATCAAGCGTATGGCCCGCACGAATGAGCGCATGTGCATCCCGGAGCTGCCGGGAGACCTGTTCCTCGCGGCGGTCAAGGCTGTGATTGAGGCGGATCGCGACTGGATTCCCTCCGCGCCGGGCACTGCGATGTATATCCGGCCGTTCATCTTCGGCGATGAGGTCTCGTTCTCGGTTCTGCCGGCCAAGCACTACAAATTTATGATCATCCTCAGCCCGACGGGCTCCTACTACGCGGCAAACGACGGTGGCCTGGCCACGACGCGCATCTATGTGCAGGACAAATACATCCGCGCGGCGCACGGTGGCACGGGCTATGCCAAGGTCGGCGGCAACTACGGCGGCGGCATGCGCGCCAGTCAGGACGCGATGAAATATAACTGCAAGGATGTGCTGTGGCTCGACGCGGCGGAGCATAAGTATGTCGAGGAGATCGGCACGTCGAACGCCTTCTTCCGCATCGCGGACGAAGTTATCACCGCGCCGCTCGATTCCGGCACGATCCTGCCCGGCATCACGCGCGATTCTGTCATCCAGCTGCTGAAAAAGTGGGGCGTGAAGGTCTCGGAGCGGAAGCTCTCGATCGACGAGGTCGTTGCCGCGTCGAAGGACGGCAGCCTGCAGGAGATCTTCGCCAGCGGCACCGCAGCGGTCATCTCGCCGATCGGCTGGCTAAATGTGATGGGCACGGATGTTCAGGTCGCGGATGGGACGGTCGGTCCTGTGGCGCAGAAGCTCTATGATACGCTCTACGGCATGCAAACCGGGACGGTTGCCGATGATATGGGCTGGACGTATCGGCTCCTGTAAGCGCTTTTCTTGACAAGTCCTGCAGAACACGTTACAATATCCCCAAGGAATTCAGACGAAAGGACGGTACGCAGCATGAATATCGGTATGGTTATGATGATGTGCAAGACCGTCTTTGGTTTGTTCTGAGAGCTGCTCGAACAAATTTCCAAAGGCGGTCATGGGTGCGTTGTCCATGACCGCCTTTCTTTGTCTGACTGTGAAAAAATGAGGAGGAACCCCGATACCGATCAAAATACCGAACGGATTGCCGGCGAAAACATCTCCGTGAAGGAGGAGACGCGCACCGTGACACAGGACATCCGACCGCTGCAGATTCTGGTTTTGAACCCTGATGCCGGCGAAGATCGAAACGAAGACGTACGTCTATTCCACGTTTCACATCTGCTGGGGCGCACAGGCGGGACTCTATTATCATGATGGTATTCACAAGCACGACCTGCAGGAAAAGCTCTTCGGCGTGTTCCCGCACATGGTGGCACGTCGGAGTTCGATGTTCATGCGCGGCTTTGACGACACGTTCATGGTGCCGCATTCACGGCACATCACGATCCGCCGCGAGGAAGTGTAGGCGTGCGGCGAACTGAAAATTCTGGCATCCTCGCCAAAGGCGGGCATCTACGCGCTCTCAACCGAGGGCGGACGGCAGATCTTTAAAACCGCCCGCCAGATACATCTCGATGAGCGCCTCCTCCACGCTGCTTTCTCGGCGACGATACCGCTCAATGATGGCAGTCTCGAAAGGTACGCCCTTGAACCGGGGTATGTGTAGCGTGACATCGCCGGAGGTCGTGGTGAGGTTGCGGTCATAGTGACCGCTGCGGTAGCCCTGACGGGCCTCGCTGCGCTCGTAGCGGGCTGCCTGCGTCAGGGACTCCGCCTCTTTTTCCAGTAGTTCGTTCAGCGTCTCTTCTACGCTGCCGCAGACCAATTCCTTGCTTTGCCCCTTTATAACTTCATCGTTCAGCTGTACAATTTTCTCGGACATAGTTTGCTGTCTCCTTTCGAGTGTTTGTGTGATAACTTCATTCTACCAGATTCTGCAAACTGTGCATTTCTTTTCGCCTTTTCCTTTTTGCGCAATTTATTTTACCTAATCCAACATCAAAAAGTTACTCAAATGCGCCATTGACAAAAATAAGATTAGATGGTATCTTAGAAAACACGGTGAATGAATCTGCCGACAACAGAATATTCCGAAGCGCACCATGAAAAGTAATGAAGGAGCGCTGCGACCGAGAATGGCCGCAGCGCTCCTTTTGGCGCTCTTTAGGGAAATATGGGGGTGGGATCACAATCCCAAACAACTGAATAGCCAGCAACGCGGATCACACCGCAGGTTGGGAAAAGCGCACGGCGCGCGCGAGGCCCCGGAAGCAGTGAGCTTCCGGCGAGCGAGAAACGCACCGTGGGCAGTCTTGGCAGGCTGCATCATGCCGCCCAATCTGTTTGGACACACAATGTCCGGCCTGCACGTAAGACAGGCTGCCGTGGCTGGGGTTGCAAGCAGTCAAGACCCCTTCCACGAGCTGTGAGAGCTGCCAAGCTCTGTCCGCGCTGTTCCCCATCGCCGGGGTGCGAGCTGCAAATACGGCGGAACAAACTTTTCAAGATAGGATGAAAAAATCATGATCAACAAACTTACCAGAAAAAACGCACATACCGAACTCGACCACATCTTCAAGACCATTCTCCCTGCGCACGGCATGACGGAGCGGCCGGAGCAGATCCGTCTCAGTCACACCATGCTGGACGCCATGTTTGAAAACCGCATTGCGCTGAGCGATGCCGGGACCGGTATCGGCAAGACATACGCCTACCTGACCGCTGCCATCGTGTACAGCCATAGCAGGCTGGTGGACGGGCTCCCATTCCAGCCGGTAATTATCGCGACCTCCAGCATTGCTCTCCAGAACGCCATTGTGCGGGAATATCTGCCGTTCCTGTCGGATGCGCTGTCGGACGATCCGCATATCACAACACCTATTCTTGCCGCCTTGCGCAAGGGCAAGAGTCACTATGTCTGTGACGAGCGGCTGCGCCAGCACCTGCAGCAGCGCCCGAACGGGAAAAATGTCATGCAGAAGAAAGAACTTTATTCCCTGCGGGATGTTCTGGATCTGGATGAAACACAGAAACTCAGCAGCTTTGACCGTGAGCGTGTCTGCGTTCCGCAGTTTTGTGACTGCAAACACCCGGACTGCCGCTATCGGCGGCATCTAACCGAATGCGGGCAGAAGCGATACCTGTTCCAGATCTGCAACCAGAACCTCTGGCTGGCAGACTGTATGCACCGGGAAAACGGCTTGAGGCCCATCCTCCCGGATGCCTGCACGGTCATTGTGGACGAGGCGCATAAGCTGCCGGAAACGGCACGGGAGATGTTTGGAACAACCTTAACGGCTGGAGAGATCCGCAGCGCAGTTGTCCGGCTGAAGCAGGATGGATACGCGCTGGCGTCAGATCGGCTATTTTCCGCATCGTCCACACTTCTGCAAAAGATGGCAGAATTGTCGCCGGAGTATCCTGTTGAGCTGCTCCATGATGATCTCAGCAGAGTCCTTTCTACGCTGTTTTTGATCGGCAGAAAGCTGTCCACGTTTCTGGAACCTGCCACCAAGCGGGCGCAGGAGCAGCTCACCGATAAAGTCGTGCTGTTTCTTCGCCCCAAACCGGACACCATTCGTTACACCGCAGAGGATGATGACGGTAAGCTCATGCTGTGCAGTGTCCCGGCAGACATCACAGCCAGAATGCAGAATACCGTCTGGAGCAAGCAGATCCCGCTCTTGCTCACCTCCGGAACGCTTGTCATTGGCAGCAGCTTTCGCCGGTTTCAGGACGAATGTGGGCTGTCTGGCAATCCAAGAGTCACAGAAACGGTTGCCGTATCGCCCTTTGACTACGCCTCAAATTGCAGATTATTTTTTCCGCAGCGGCCGCCGCGCTTTTCTGAGGACGAGCGGTATCCCCAAACTGTTGCCCGGCAGATTCTATGCCTGCTGCAAGCGGCGAACGGACACGCCCTTGTTCTTTTCACCTCTTACAAGGATATGTCCACTGTCTGTGAATGTCTCTACAGGCTCAAAAGCGGCATTCCAATCTTCGTCATGCGCAGGAACCACCCGCAGATACTGCGGCAATTCAAGAGCACCCCCGGAGCCGTTCTTCTGGCAACCGGAGCTGCGTGGGAAGGCATGGACTTTCCCGGCGACTGTGTGTCGCTGCTTATCATTCCCCGGCTGCCGTTTGCATTCCCGGACGCCATCCACGAGCATGAAAAGAAAAACTATCCTGCTCTGCATGATTTCATTCGGAGCGTCATCGTGCCGGAAATGCAGATCAAGCTCAAGCAGGGTTTCGGACGCGCCATCCGCACGGAAACGGACACCTGCGTGGTTGCCATCTTGGATGAGCGATGCAGCGCCAGAGGCCGCTACCGACAGGATGTATTGGACGCGCTGCCGGAAATGCCGATCTTGACAGAGGTATCCGATATTCGCCGGTTCCTCTACACCGTCAAGCCGCGGAGTTATTTTGAAGCGGCGGCATAATCAAATTCGTAAAAACAAAAAGGAGATCGACCATGTATAAACGGAAAACAAAGCTCAGCCCCATCCACATCAGTCTCATTGCACTTGCCATTCTGGTGGTCATTGCCGTGATTGTCACATTCGCCGTCAGAAACGACGAACCAAAAGAGCCTGCCGCGCAGAGCGGCATCGTCTACGACGACTCCGCCATTGAAGGCGGTTGGGAGACGCTCTCGCAGGAGGAAATCGAGCAGCGCCTCAACGACAAGGTGCAGGCTGGCATGATCAACATCAGCTGCAACACCGCGCCTTATTTCAAGGACGGCAAGAGTGAAGGCAATGTCATGCTGGTCAATGAGCTGAACAATCTCTATCCACAGAAGGTGGAGTTCTATCGCAATGACACGGGCGAAAAGATCTACGAGTCCAAGGCCATTGCGGTCGGCAGCAAGATCGAGCATGCAGCGCTCGACGTCGAACTGCCTGCGGGCGAGTACGAATGTACCGCCTACTTTTCCAACTTAGATCCTGACTCCGGCGCAACCTTGGGCGTTGCCGGAGCCATCATCCATATCACCATCCAAAACTAACAAAACGAAAAAGGAGAACCAACTATGAAGAACATGAAGAAACTCGTATCCCTGCTCCTCGCTGTCTGCCTCATGGCAAGTCTCGCCATTGGCGCGTCCGCTGCCGAACCCACTACAGTGGACGTCTCCGGCGGCACCGGCACCTCCAGCGTCAGCCTGTCTTCCACCTCGGATGGCACCTTCGACGGCGATCCCGCCGCCACGAAGATGAATGTTGTGATCCCGACCATCCTCCCCATCGCAGTCGGTGTGGACGGCACGGTCACGACGGCTACCGATATCCGCATCACCAACAATTCCTATGGCGCGGTCAAGGTCGACAATGTCAAGGTCGAAGCCGGTGCCGGCTGGAAGCTGACCGCGTTCGGCAGCAAGGACAGCCTTGCCAAGGTCAAGATGGACAGCAATATGATCGGCTTCAAGCTCGCGCTGGGCGGCGGCGTGGAGCAGCTCACCAATGCGGAAAACGCTGCTTCTCAGACCCTCATCGACGGTGCCATCGAAGGCTGCTACATGTCCGGCAACGGCGACCAGACTGCGAACTCCATCGCGGTCAGCTATGACGCCATTGTCAGCCCTGTCTCCGAAGCTGTCGTCAACGCTTCCGTTGCGTCCGTTCTGTTCGTGATCTGCTGGGATGCGGTCTGATCCGCATCCATACATCGCCGGGGGAACCTGCTTCCCCCGGCAGTTTTTATCTTGTAGGAGGGATTCACTTTGAACGCAAAACGAATTCTTGCGCTGTTTCTGGCTGTCGTGACCTGCCTGTCTCTCGCTGTTTCCGCATCCGCGGCGAGCATTTCAGATTTTAAGGATGTGGACACAAAAGCATGGTACGCCGAAGCCGTGTCCGCAGCTATAGATAACGGCTTGCTTTACGGCAAATCCAAGACGCAGCTTGACCCCAACGGTCTTTTGACCCGTGCGGAAATGGCGGCTATTACAAACCGTTCCTTTGGCTGTTACAAAACAGCGGACATTTCTGCGTATAAGGACGTTGCAAAATCCAAGTGGTACTACAAAGATGTAGCCCTCGCCGTCCAGATGGGAACGTATAACGGCGTTTCCGCCAGCAGCATGCAGCCAGACCGGGCAATCACCCGTCAGGAAGCCATTGCGGTTGTGGCAAGAGCTTTGCAGCTTAATTTGGATGATTACACCAAGATGGATCTGTCCAAGTTTGCGGATGCGAAGGAAGTGTCCGGATGGGCGCTGCCGTACATGAAAGCAATGGTCGCAGCCGGTTATGTGCATGGCCGCACACAGGGACTTGTCCCGCAGGCCAATATCACGAGAGCGGAGTTCGCGCAGCTCTATTTCAACATCATCCAGTCCTATATCACCAAAAACGGCAGCTATACGAAGGACTACAAGGGCAATCTGCTCGTCCGTACCAAGGACGTTGAATTGAAGGACATGTCCATTGACGGCGATCTCATCATCGGAAACGGCGTTGCGGACGGCAAGATCACGCTGTCTAACGTAAAAATCTCCGGTCGCCTTGTAGTTTGGGGCGGCGGCGTTGATGCAATTTACTGCGATGACGGTACAAGGGCAGCCGAAGTCATTGCCTGCCGTGTGGACGGGCCGGTCAAGGTCATTTTTGACCGCGAATCTACACTGCTGGTCTACGACAAAATCAAAACCCGCATCACCGAGCGCGCAGGCAAATTCCCGGAAACAGAGATTGTATTTTACGCGATGGACGATCTGCTGAATGCGCAGCGCGATCTCAATAAGATGGTAGACGAGAATCTCATTCAGGCAGAGATCCCCGCGCATCTGTACGCCCTCGTCGGAGAGCAGACGGTATCTGCCGTACTGAAAAATAACAGCAAAACAGACACCTATACCATCGAGATCCGCAGAGATTCCGACGGCAGCCTCATTGCAGATCCTATCACCCTTGCAGCGGGCGCGTCGGTCAGTTCCATCACGCTGAAAGAAGCGCCGGAATACGGCAACGCTGCCTGCACCGCGACGGTCACAGCCACCCGTGATGGCAAGACGGTCGGCACACTGGAAGTCAAGACCGCACTGCACGCAGCGTACCTGTGGCCGAAGGAGGTAATGTCAAAATGAGAACAAAGAAATTGTTTTCTCTCCTGCTGGCTGTTCTGATGCTCTGCTCGCTGTCGGTTTCTGCCTTTGCCGCAGAAACCGCGCAGGCCAGCGTTCCGGTAGTGCTGACGGTTGTGAATTCTGTTTCGCCTATCTCTGTCAGCGTCCCCGCCTGCCTGCCGGTCACGGTTTTGGACGGCTATGTTGTAACGGCATCCAACGCCGTCATTGAAAACCGCGCACAGAGCGGTGCGGTGCAGGTTGTTGCCGTCGATGTGCAGCCCGGCGCGTTTGCCATTGGCGATTTTGAGAACTTCGGCAGCGAAGCCGGAAAGATCGCGTTCAGCATCAACGGCTGCAAGACGGTCAAGGAAGGCAAACTGACGCTGGCTGACGGCGCGTTCCCGGTCATTGACGCAGGGAAAAACCTGCGGATCGCATACACGGCGAAGGTCACGGTAGCTGAAAAGGTGGAGAAAGTGAATGCCGCAATGCTGATCTTCACCATCGCGCCTGCAACCGGCAATTCGTAAAGGAGGGAGGAACCGCTATGAAAACAAGAAAACTCACAGCACTCCTGCTTGCCCTCTGCATGCTCCTTTCGCTCAGTATCTCGGCATTTGCGGCAGATGATGCCATTGCCAGCGGCACGATCCAGGACAGCAAGATCACATGGAAGCTGGACGACAAGGGCTGGTTGACGATCTCC
>OJOP01001133.1_pt1 | contig 13298 bp, 16 predicted proteins | sample 1598161 | NCBI WGS metagenome assembly OJOP01 (sample SAMN01915206, study PRJEB22387) | human gut metagenome | isolation source: stool | host: Homo sapiens | place: USA | reverse complement strand
CTCCAAGGTGAACAAGACCGACAGCAGAGCCTACGGAATGCAGCTGGCCATCATCGACACCGGGAAGTACAAGGACATGATCGCAGGCCGTATGCGGAAAAGGAACGGCACCGGCAGCTGGATGGTCTACCGGGGCTGCGACCGGGAGTATGCGGAGCAGGTGACCGCAGAGCACAAGGTCAACGTCAAGAGCGGCCAGCGCACCATCCAGGCATGGGTACTCAAGACTTCCCACGCGGACAACCATCTGCTGGACTGCGAGGTTTACGCCATGTGCGCCGCCGATATGCTCGGCGCTCGCACCTTCCACCTGGAGGAACTGGAGATGCCGCCCAGGGCGGAGGCACAAAAGGAACCGGCTCCCACGCCGGAGGAAAACTGGATCGGCCAGAACGACGGCTGGTTATCGGAGGGATAAGGCATGGACAATGACTACACGCCCCAGCAGAGGCTCCAGGAAGTGAACAAGGCCATCCAGGCCGTCCTCCTGGGCGGACAGAGCTATAAAATCGGCTCCCGGAGCCTGACCAGGGCAGACCTCGCCCTGCTTCGGGCCATGCGGGACGATCTCGAAGCACAGATCGCCAGCGAGGGCAACAGCCATCTGCTGGACAACACCTACGTCGCTTTTTTCGAGGGGAGGTGATGGGATGAACTGGCTGGACACAATCATCGGCTGGATCAGCCCAGAGGCAGGGGCCAGACGCGAGGCATGGCGGCAAGTCCTGGCGGAGCAGCGCCACTACGATGCCGGAGACCACCGGCGGCTCAACAACGGCTGGTACGCCACCAACCAGAGCGCCGAATACACCGACCGGTACAGTCGGGACGTTGTCCGGGCCAGGTCGAGAGACCTGGAGCGCAACAGCGACATGATGAATTCCGTGATCGGCCCCTTCGTTCGGAACGTGGTCGGCAAGGGCCTGGTGCTTCAGGCGGAGACCGGAGACACCGATCTCAACAGGGAGATCGAAAAGCTGTGGAAAGTTTGGTGCAAAAAGAGGAACTGCGACGTCACCGGCACCCAGAGCCTGAATCAGATCCTCCGCATGGCCGTCCGCAGGAAGAAGGTAGACGGCGGAATCATTTTTGTGAAGCGATACACCGCAGGCGGCGTCCTCCCCTTCAAGCTCCAAATGTTCGAGGTGGATGAGCTGGACGCCTCCCAGGTCGCCCCAAAGCACAAGGGGAACCGAGTGGTCGGCGGCATTGAGTACAACCGGTACAACGCCCCCGTCGGCTATTGGATCAGGCAGTACACCCTGGACGGCATGACCACCATCGACCCGATCTACCTCGACGCCAACGACGTGATCTTCTACTTCAGCAAGCGCCGCCCCTCCCAGCTTCGGGAGATGAGCGACATGAGCCAGACGGTCACCCGCATCCGGGACGCAAACGAATTCATGGTGGCCGTTTCAGTCAAGCAGCGGATTGAGGCCTGCCTCTCGGTCTTTATCAAGAGGGCTATCCCGACCGCAGGCATTGGGCGGGGCAGCGCCCCATCCGGCCCCCGGCACACCTACGACGGGAAGACCATCTCCCCCGGCATGATCAAGGAGATGAACGTAGGCGATGAAATCCAGGTGGTCAACCCCCAGGGGCAGGCCACCGACGCCGCCAGCTATATCAAACTGCAGCAGCGGCTCATCGGAGCAGGCCAGGGCATCAGCTATGAGGCGACCGCCCGTGACATGAGCGAGGCCAACTACTCCAGCGCCCGCCAGGGCTTGATCGAGGACAGCATGACCTACGCGGAGGAAGACGAGCTTCTGGCCGACGTCCTCGACGAGATCTACGAGACCTTCATCATTTCAGCCGTCCTGGCCGGGGCACTGAACATTCGGGACTTCTGGAGGGATAAGGATCGGTATTTTTCCCACTCCTTCACCAAGCCCCCGAAGGACTGGATCGACCCCAACAAAGAAACCGTGGCCACGAAGACAGCCCTGCAGACAGGCCAGAAGACCTTCAAGCAGATCGCCGCCGAAAACGGCCAGGACTGGAGAAAGCAGATCGATGACATCTGCGAGGTAATCAAATACGCCCGTGACGAACACGGAATCGACCTGGGAGGTGTAATCCTTGGACAGAAAAAGACAGACGGCCTCTACGCCGATGAGGAAGAGCCTCCGGCAGCAGGCCAAGGTGCCGCAGGCACCGCCCCCGCCCTTCCCCCTTCGGAGCCGGGAGCTGGAGAACAGCAGCCCGGAGTCGGTGAGAGCGGCGGAGAAGGCGAAGATGAATAACCTCCGCCGCTACGGCACACTGCAGCGAATGGACGGCGAGGGCAATGAGCGGAAGTTCATCCTGTCCTTCTCTTCGGAGCAGCCCGTGACGCGGTGGTTCGGAGTGGAAATCCTCGACCACAGCCCCGGAGCCGTTGACCTCACCCGGCTGAACGACATCGGGTGCCTACTCTTTAACCACAACAGGGACAGGGTGGTCGGAAAGATCAACCGGGCCTGGGTGGAGGAATACAGAGGGTACGCAGAGGTGGAATTCGACACCGACGCCGAATCCGAAGTCATCTACCAAAAGGTGCGGAGCGAGACCCTGAAGGGAGTCTCTGTTGGATACCGCATCGATTCACTGGAGGAAGTCCTGGCTGGGAAGACCAGCGCAGACGGCAGATTCACAGGGCCATGCGAAATTGCGAGGAAGTGGTGCCCCCTCGAAATTTCCATCGTCTCGGTACCGGCTGACGAAACGGTCGGCGTGGGCCGAGAGGCGGAGCAACCCAGAGAAATCCCGCTGGCCGTCTTCGAAAGCCAACTTCAAATCAATCTGAACAACAGCAGGAGGTAAATGCTATGAACAAGCAGCAGCAGAGAGCCGCCAAAATCGCTCGCCAGCAGCAGCTGGTGAACGCAGCCAAGGCGGCGAACCGCTCCCTCACCACGGAGGAGCAGAGTGAATTTGACACCCTGCAGAGGGAGATCGACACCCTGACCGCCGAGATTGCCGCCGAGGAGGCCCAGCAGCAGCGGCAGGCCACTGGCACCAACCCGGAGGGCACTCCCGCACCGGAGGGCACCCCCACTGACGCCCAGAGAGCCGTCGAGGCAGAGCGCACCCGCATCACCGACATCACCGCCATGTGCCGGGACTTCGGCGTAGACCCGGCGGACTACATCTCCAACGGCACCACCGTGGATCAGGTCAGGGCGGCGATCCTCGAACAGCTCCGCACGAACCGCGCCCCCCTGTCCACCAGCGTCCAGGTGACCGGCTCCGGAGAAGACGAATTCCGCAGAGACGCCTCCGACGCTCTCCTGCTTCGGTGCTCCCGCGTGGCGGTGGAGAACCCCACCCCCGGCGCACGTCAGCTGCAGGGCATGAGCCTGCGCGACCTGGGCATCGAATGCCTGATGCGGGACGGGCAGCACAACGCCAGCGCCCTGCTCCGCATGAGCGGCGATGACCTCTACGCGGAACTGAGCCGCCAGTTCTACAACCCCACCGCAGCCTTCCCCGCCATTCTGGATGAGACCATCCGCAAGAGCATCGTCTACCTGTACAACCATGTGCCTACCACCTTCCAGGCCTTCACCACCACCGGGAGCCTGAAGGACTTCAAGCAGACCGCAGACCACGAGTACGTCATCGGCGGCGTGGGCGACTTCCTGCTGGTGCCGGAGAACGGCGAACTCAAGGCCGACACGCCCAGAACCGACCACCTGCCCCAGCGCAAGCTGGACACCTACGGGAAGCAGTTCAGCATGACCCGTCAGGCATTCATCAACGATGACATCGGCTTCCTGACCGAAGTTCCCGGCCTCTATGCCACGGCGGCGAAGAAGACCATCGACAAGCAGGTGTACAAGCTGCTCTTCGAGAACAAGGCCATCTTCGACGGCAAGAAGTTCTTCAGCGCGGATCACCGCAACCACATCACCACCGGCAGCAAGCCCTCCCAGGCCAGCATCCAGCAGATCATCCTGAAGATGCAGCAGCAGGTGGATCAGTTCGGGGAGGCCATCTACATCACCCCCCGCACCATCGTGGTACCCGTTGGCTACGAGTTCGACCTGGCCGTCATTCTCCACTCCACCCAGGTGACCGGCTCCAACAACAACGACATCAACCCGCTGTACAACTACCCCCTGCAGATCGTCCAGTCTCCCGTGCTGAACGCCCTGGCGGGTACCGGAGCTTGTCCCTGGTTCATGGTGGCCAGCAGCGACAGCGCCCGTGGCATCCAGGTGGACTACCTGAACGGCCAGGAGACCCCCACCGTCCGCCGCATGGAGGTACCCGGCACCCTGGGCTTCGTCTGGGATATGTACCTCGACTGGGGCATCAGCGTCCGCGACTTCCGCGGCATCGCCCGGAACGACGGCGTAGCCCTGCCCACCGTTTGATCGGAGAAAGGAGCGATAGAACATGGCTACCAGCAACGCCACCTACGTCCAGCGCGGTGAAGCCCTGGACTACACCAACAGCACGGAGGCCGTCATCCCCGCCGGTTCCGTGATCAGCCTGACCACCCGCATCGGCGTGGCCGGGACGAACATCGCCCCCGGAGCCGTCGGCTCCGTCCACGTGGTCGGCGTCTTCTCCATGGACAAGACCGACAGTGAGGAAGTGGCGATGGGCGACGCCCTCTACTTCAACACCGCCACCGGCAAGATCACCAAGACCGGCACCAGCGACACGCCTCCCGCCGGTTACGCCGCCGCCCCCTCCGCCGCAGCGGAGACCACCGTCCTGGTCAACATCGGCTATCCCCCGGCCCCCGTAGCCGCTGCCGCAGGCTAATCCCCCATGGATGAGAGCGAGGACAAACGCCTCCTGCTGGCGCAGGCCTACATCGAGGCCGATGGCGGTCTGACCCTCTACCGTCCCGGAGACCTCCTGCCCTCGGACAGCCCAGACGCAGCGGCCTGGGTGGAGGCGGGGAGCGCCATCTGGGTAGACGTAGACTACCAGCCCCCCACCTATACACGGGCCAAACCGGCGACCGCTCTGGCTGGCCTCCCCGGCCTCGCAATAGGCGGGGAGGCCACCGGGGATGACCTGGTGGGCAGAGTACCGATGACCGAAGAAAGGAAGCGAGGCAAGTGGAGAGCTTGAGCTTCAAGGATATTATTCATAACGACATCAAGCAGACCTTCCTCAACCTGGAGGAATTCGGGGAGACCCACGAGGTGAACGGGACGCCGATGACGATCATCTTTGATGACATCGAGCACGTGGAGCGGGAGAAGCAGATGAAATCCACCATGGACGGACTCTTTGTCCGCCAGTACTTCATGTACGTTGCAGCGGATGCCTTCGGCCCCCTCCCCGCCCAGGGCAAGCTGGTAACAGTTGACGGGAAAAGGTATGCGATAGTGGACGCCACCGATGAGAGCGGCGTCTACGGCATCACCCTGGAGGCGAACCGGAGCAGATGAGCATGAAGACCCGCATCCAGGACGGCATGATCCGATTCGAGTTTGACGAAGCCGTCCTTCAGACCATCGAAAAGGCCCTGGGGGACATGAAGGGCCAAAGCCGGAAGGTGCTGAAGAACGCGGTCAACGCCACCGCGAAGCAGGCCCGCTCCGATCTGGCCGACAAGGCCAAAGAGGAATACATGGCGAAGAAGTCCGCACTCAACTCATCCATGAAGCTGGGCCGGGCCACGGTCTCGAAGCCGGAGGCCACCATCACCGTCACCGGGGGGACGCTGGGGCTTAAGAAGTTCAAGGCGACCACCCCCAGGAGCGGCGCTAAGGTGCAGATCACGACCGGCGGAACGCTGAAGCTGATCCAATCCCGCAAGGGGAACAAGGCAAAGGCATTCCTCGCAACCTTCGCCAGCGGCCACCAGGCCATCGTTCAGCGTCAGTACGGGAAGACGTACAAGACCGCGAGTGGCCGGAGTTCCCGACAGGAGAAATGGGGCCGGGGCGCAGACATGACACAGATCAAGAAGCTGCTCTCCATTTCGGCCCCCAAAATGATCGGGGATGAGAAGAAGGTCTTCGGCGTCCTTCGCCCGGAGATCTACGGCAACCTCATGGAAAACATCCGAAGGGAGATCGACAAGGTGGTGAACGCCACATGACCGCAAGAGAACTTCAAAAAGCCATCATGGAAGACCTCCGGGAGCTTTTCGCAACTGACCAGTTCAAGACCCCGGATGGGAAGATGGCATCCCCCGGCCTTTACCCGCAGTTCCTGCCGCAGCTGGAGAGCGACGATGACACCGATCCATTCCCCTACATCATCGTCCGCATTGACAGCGGCGGAATCGAGACTCAGACAGACCCGCACAAAATCTCGGTCATTTTAGTAATCGGCATCTTCGAAGACAGCCTGGAGAACGAAGGCCACGAATCCGTCCTGGAGATCATCGAACGCATCCAGCAGCACTACGAGGAAACACCGGCGCTGAAGGAGTTTGTCTGCGCCGACCCGTTCAACTGGGCGCTGCAGGATGAGCCGAGCTACCCCTACTTCTACGGGGCCGTGAACCTGGCCTTCCACGCCCCGGCCCCCAGAGCGAAATGGAGCGAACTCGTATGAGTACAAGGAAATCAACCCGAAAGGCGGCTGCAGAGCCGCAGACAAAATTTGTTTACGTCGGCCCCACCATCCTCGGCGTGGCCACGCGGAATACGGTCTACAGCGAAAAGCCGAAGGGGCTGGAAGCAGCCATCAAGGCAGCGCCGTACATGGCCGGTCTCTGCGTCCCAATCTCCAAGCTGGCTGACGCCATGGCCCAGATCAGCCGGAGCGAGGGCGGCGTTTACACACTCTACCAGAGGGCGCTCGCGGAGAGCGCCACCATCCAGAAAGGAGCGAATTAATTATGCCGTACCAGCATGGCGTCCGGGTGCAGGAAAGAGCCACCAGCATCGTCGCCCCCATCACCGGGACGGCGGGGCTGCAGGTGGTCTTCGGAACCGCACCCATCAACATGGCGGATGACCCCTACAAAGTGACCAACACCCCGGTCATTGCCTACAACTGGGCAGAGGCCGTCAGCAAGCTCGGTTACAGCGAGGAAAAGGACGAAGACGGCCACTACCTCTACACCCTCTGCGCCTCCATGTATGCCAGCTTTAAGCTGGTGAACGTGGCCCCGGTCATTTTCGTGAACGTGCTCGACCCCAAGAAGCACAAGAAGGAAAACGTGGAGGCTACCTACCCCGTGGAGAGCATGGAGGCCGTCATCCCCATCACCGGCATCCTGCCGGGCACCCTCCAGGTCAAGACAGAGGCTGACGATACCGCTCTGGAGGTTGAGACCGACTACGTCCTCTCCTTCAACGATGACGGCAACCTGGTCATCACCCTGGTCGCAGGAGGCAGGGGAGCGGAGGCCACGGGGCTGAAGGTCTCCTCCACCTCCATCGACCCCACCGTTGTGGATGCGGATGACATCATCGGAGCCTCTGCCGGGAGCGCGGAGAGCGGCTTTGAAGTGCTCCGCCAGGTTTACCCCAAGTTCGGCATGACCCCCGGCCTGATTATCGCCCCCGGCTGGAGCCATATCCCCGACGTGGGCATCGTCCTGGCCGCGAAGTGCCAGGAGATCAACGGTTACTTCTCCTGCGAGGGCTTCGTGGACATCGACAGCACCCCCAGCGGCTGCACCGCGTACAGCGACGTCAAGACCACCAAAGAGAGCGCCGGATGCAACAGCGAGCACATCATGGCCCTCTGGCCCTGCGTGGTTTCCGGCTCCATCAAGTTCTGGTACAGCGCCGTCATGGCGGCACTGACCGCCTACCTGGACGCGAACAACGATGACGTGCCCAACCTCTCCCCCTCCAATGAGCTGGTCGGCATCACCGGCACCGTCCTGGCCGATGCCGTTTACACGGAGAACGCCGACGGCACCGGCGGCACCTGGAGCAAGGAAGTCCTGCTGGATCAGCTGCAGGCCAACGTGGTGAACAGCTTCGGCGTCTCCACCGCCCTCAACAACAACGGCTGGAGAACCTGGGGCAACCGCACCGCCGCCTATCCGGCCAACACCGACCCCAAGGATATGTGGTTCTGCTGCCGCCGGTTCTTCAGCTGGTGGGGGAACAGCTTCATCCTGACCTATGCACAGAAGGTGGACGACCCGGCGAACCGCCGCCTCATTGAGAGTATCGTCGACGCAGAGAACATCCGTGGCAACGCCTACGTTGCCCAGGACAAGTGCGCCGCAGCCCGAATTGAGTTCATCGCAGAGGAAAACTCGGTGACCGACCTGATCAACGGGAAGCTGACCTTCCACCAGCACCTCGCCCCTTACGTTCCGGCGGAGGACATCCTCAACACGCTGGAATTCGATCCCGACGCTCTGCAGAGCGCCCTGACTGGAGGTTGATCTAAATGGCAATCGTAGGAATTCCTGAAGCCATCCACGACTTCAATATGTACCTGACCGGCAACAAGCTCGGAGGCATCACCGGCGAAGTGGAAATGCCCCCGTTTGAGAGCATGACCTCTACCGTCTCCGGGGCCGGTATTCTTGGAGAGTACGAGGCCCCCACACCCGGCCACTTCGGCAGCATGGAGCAGGAGATCCCCTTCCGCTGCATCAACCGGGACTACTTCAACATGGTAGACCCCACCCAGCCCCTGGAACTGACCCTGCGAGGGGCCATCCAGTACGCCGCAGCCTCCACCCAGGCCACGGAGTACATGGGCATGAGGGTGGTCTTCCGGGGCAAGCCCAAGAACGTCAACATCGGAACCGTCCGCCAGCGGGGCAGCATGGACAGCACCATCACCCTGGAACTGACCTACGTCCTGGTGGAGATGGACGGCAAGTCGATGATCGAGATTGACAAGATCAATCCCACCTACAAGGTAAACGGGAACGACGTCCTGTCGAAAGTCAAGCAGCTCACCTAAGCCATAGGAGGAAAGAGACATGGAACAGCCCATCACCAACACCACCCCCGTGGAGGCCCCCGCCAGCGAGGCGGAGGCCACCACACTGGTCAAGTTCAGCAAGCCCTACAAGTTCGAGGGGCAGACCTACTCGGAGATCGACCTGTCCGGCATGGACAGCCTCACCGCAGAGGACATGATCGCCGCAGAGAAGCACCTGATGCGAACCGGCGTCTTCTCCCCGCTCCCGGAGATGACCGTGGAGTACGTCCAGTTCATCGCCGCCAGAGCCTCCGGCCAGCCCGTCGAGTTCTTCAAGGGGCTTCCCCCGAAGGACGCCATCAAGGTCAAAAACCGGGTGACCAGTTTTTTCTACGGAGAGGACTGACCCCGGAAGACGGGAAAGACCTCCGCAGACTATGCGTCCGGCTTTCCATGACGCTCCATTCAGGATTTACCGACCTAATGCGGATGACCATCGGCGACCTCGTCGAGACCACGAATGAGGTCATCAAGATAAGCAAGGAGGCGGCAAAACGTGGCAAGCGCAAGTAGGGGAAAAGAATACAGCCTTGCAGTGAAGATCGCCGGTTCTGTCGCCTCCTCCTTCAACAGCGCCATGGGGGCCGCAGAGAACCGAATCAGCGGCCTCGGCCAAATCGCAAAGCAGGCGGCGGCAATCGCGTCCGCAGCCTGGGGGGCGCTGAAGATTGGGGAATTCGTGACGGATTCCGTCCAGGCAGCGGTGGACTTCGAGAGCGCCATGGCAGACGTCGCAAAGGTCGTGGACGGCCTGCGAGATGAAAACGGGAACCTCACCGACTCCTACTACGCCATGTCGGACTCCATCGTCCAGATGTCGAAGGACATCCCCATGGCGGCAGAGGATCTGGCGGCAATCACCGCATCCGCAGGCACCGCAGGTATCGCCGCAGAGGAACTTACTGCATTTACAGAGACCGCCGCCAAGATGGGCGTGGCCTTTGACACTACCGCCGACCAGGCGGGTGACTGGATGGCCAAGTGGCGCACCTCCTTCAGCATGGGCCAGGAGGAAGTCACGGCCCTGGCAGACCAGATCAACTACCTATCGAACAACAGCGCATCCACAGCTTCAGAGATTTCCACCATCGTGACGGCGGTGGGGCCGCTGGGCGACGTGGCAGGCATCTCAGCCGCCCAGATCGCCGCCCTCGGCTCCACCATGGTAGGCGTCGGCGTCCAGCAGGACGTGGCGGCAACCGGCATTAGAAAGCTGGCCACCACCATGGTGGCCGGATCTTCGGCCACAAAAGCGCAGGCCACCGTGCTTCAGCAGCTGGGCCTGGACGCCACCGAGATGGCGGAGCGGATGCAGACCGACGCGGAGGGGGCCATCCTCACCTTCCTGGAGGCAGTCAGCAAGCTGCCGGAGGCGGAGCAGGCCGCCGCCCTGAAAAACTACTTCGGCCAGGAATCTGTCGGGGCCATCGCCCCGCTCCTGACCAACCTCGACGTGCTGCGGGAGCGGTTCGAGATGGTGGCGGACGCCCAGCTCTATGCCGGGAGCATGGACGCGGAGTACGCCGCCAGAGCTGCCACCACAGCGAACAACATCCAGCTCTACGAAAACCGGATCGCCGCCCTGAAAATCCAAATCGGCGACTACCTGCTGCCTGTGGTGAACAAGGTGCTGGCCGCAGCATCCGGCGGACTGGACTGGATCAGCGACAAGATCGCCTCCGCAGAGGGGACGGTCTCCGGCTTCATCGGGACGGTGCAGAGCAAGGCACTGGCAATCTTCACGATGATCCGGCCAAAGCTGGAATCCATCGGCGCAAAGGCGCAGGAGATATTCACCGCCCTTTCCGGGCAGCTGACCGCCGCCTTCGAGGCGGTGCAGCCCGCACTCAACTGGATCATCGACACGGCGCTTCCCACAGCAATCAGCGCCGTCCTGGATCTGGCGGACGCCTTCGGTTCGGTCGTCCTCACCGCCTTGGAGTTCAAGGAGGTGCTGATCGCAGCGGCTGCGGTCTACGGAGCATTCAAAGCCGGAAAGGCCCTGCAGAGCATGATCCAGGGATTCCAGCAGGCCAAGGTGACGCTGGCGCTTTTCAAGGCCAGCGCCCAGGGGGCCACCATCGCACAGGCGGCATTCAACGGGACGCTGACCCTTGGAGAAACGCTGACCGCCCTATTCACAGGGCAGGTAACGCTGGCGCAGCTGGCCCAGGCCGGATGGGCCACCGTGACCGGAGCGGTGACAAAGGCATTCGGAGCCTTGAACGCCGTTCTCATGGCAAACCCCATCGTTTTGATCGTGACGGCCATCGCCGCCGTGATCGCCATCCTGGTAGTCCTCTACACAAAATGCGAGGGCTTCCGCAACTTCGTTAATTCGGTGGCCAGTGCCATCGTCGGCTTCGTGAAGAACGAAGCCTCGGCCATCGCCGGATTTTTCAAAAACCTCTGGGCCACCATCCAGGGCATCTGGTCGGCAGTCTCCGGCTGGTTTAAGAGCAAGGTGATCGACCCGCTGGTAAACTTTTTCGCTCCCATCGTTCAGTGGATCAGCGGCTTCTTCCAGGGCTGCTGGATCATCATCCAGGCTGTCTGGGCGGCGGTCTCCGGCTGGTTCAAGACCAACGTCATCGACCCCGTGGTGAACTTCTTCGCCCCCATCCCCGGCATCATCGGTGGATTTTTCTCCGGCCTTTGGACTTCCATCCAGAGCATCTGGGCGACCGTCTCCGGCTGGTTCAACCTCAACGTGATCCAGCCCCTGGTGAACTTCTTCGCCCCCATCGTCGAGAGCATCGGCGGATTTTTCGCAAACCTCTGGGCCTCCATCTGCAGCATTTGGCAGGCCGCAGGAACCTGGTTCTCCGAGAACGTGACCACCCCCATCAACAACGCCTTCCAGGCCATCGGTGACTTCGTGAAGGGAATCTTCAACGGCCTGATCGGCTTGGTGGAGGGCATGATCAACCGGATCATCGGGGCCGTCAACGGCTTCATCGGCGGCTTTAACGACGTGGTCGGCTGGGGCGCATCCTTCATCGGCGTCGATTGGGAGGGCCTTGCAACGATCCCGGAGGTATCCCTCCCCCGGCTGGCCAAGGGCGGCATCGTGGACAGCCCCACCATCCTGGAGGCAGGCGAAGCCGGAACCGAGGCCATCGTCCCCCTCTCCGAGCTATGGGGCAAGATGCAGAGCATGATCTCCGGCCCCGTCGGATACATGGCCGACAGGGTGTCCGCCCTGGCCGACCGGATGGAAGCCATGGAAATTGGTTCCACCGCAACCCCCATCTCCGAACTGCTGGCCAAGCTGCAGGAACTCGGACGCGGCGGCGACCCCGACCCGGATGACCCGGAGGGCGGAGGGCCGGTCTACCACATCACCTACGCCCCGCAGTACTGCTTCGAGGGCGGAGCGCCCAGCAGGGAGGACATGACCGACGCAGAGCATATCTCCCAGGAGGAATTCGAGCGCCGGATGAATCAGTGGATGAAGGACAACGCAAGAAAGAGGTTCTAAGCCATGGACACCATCATCACCATCCAGGGCGACACCTGGGACACCATCGCCCGCAGAGCCTACGGGGACGAGAAAGCCGCCCAGGCGCTCATGGAGGCCAGGGAAAACATCCGCCTATTGGACTATCAGATATTCCCCGGCGGCGTCCATGTGGCCGTGCCGGTCTTGCCGGAGGAAACGCAGCAGGACAGCGGCCTCCCGGAATGGAGGCGATGAGCTATGGAACCGCGCAAGGCAACTGTGGCCCTGACCTACAACGGGGCCAACGCCACGGAATCCATCGTCCCAGACCTTTCCTCCTTCAGCTACATTGACGTGGCCAGCGGAAGCAGCGACAGCATCAGCGTGGAGCTGACCGACCGGGGCCGTCGCTGGATCGGCCCATGGTTCCCCGTCAAAGGGGACACGCTCAAGCCGGTCATTCAGACCCGGAACTGGAACGGCGACGGGCAGATCCAGGCCTTCGCCTGCGGCACCTTCCAGGTGGACGATTTCAGCTTCAGCGGGGGGCCACCCATCCGGCTCAGCCTGGAGGGGCTGGCCCTCCCCGCAGACAGCAGCTTCAAGACCACCCAGCGCACCCTCACCTATGAGGACGCCACGCTTCAGGAGATTGGCCAGGAGATCGCAGGCCGTGCCGGTATCGCCCTGTTTTACGAAGCGGACACCATCAGCATCAAGCGCATCGAGCAGACCAACCAGTCGGACTGCGAGTTTTACAACAAGCTGGTCACAGACTACGGCCTGGTGCTGAAGATTTACGACAACCGGCTGGTGGTATTTTCAGAGGCCCAGTACGAGGCCAAGGCGGCGAAGCTGACGCTGACGGAGGCGGACTTTGAACCCGGCTGGTCTTGGGACACCACTCTGGAGGGCACCTACACCGGCATCAAGTACAAGTACACCAACGCGGATCAGAACAAGACCTTCACGGTCGAGGCAGTCGGAGGCA
>OJOP01001120.1_pt1 | contig 13424 bp, 10 predicted proteins | sample 1598161 | NCBI WGS metagenome assembly OJOP01 (sample SAMN01915206, study PRJEB22387) | human gut metagenome | isolation source: stool | host: Homo sapiens | place: USA | reverse complement strand
ATGTGGGCATCGGCCCCTACAAACAAGTGCGTAAGTACATGCGGATTTCCCACCCAGAAATGAAAATGCCGATAAATTCCGATTGAGATTCGGTCGGGAGTTATGAGCATTTTCCAACGCAAAGGAGCGAAAAACGTGCAGAAGCTTTCTCTCCGGTCACGCGGGAAATATGAAACAAGACCGTCCGGGAAAGGGCTTTGGACGCGGATGAACAACAAGGTGCGCGATTTTCTCGCGTCGATGTGCTTCTCCGGGCCAAGCTTTCTTGGTATGCTGGCGTTTTATATCATCCCGTTCCTGATCGTCGTCTACTATTCCTTCACCGCGGGTCTGACCGACCACAGCTTCGCGGGTCTCAAAAACTATATCAACGTCTGGCAGAACGGCGCGTTCAAGATCGCGGTCAAAAATACGTTCACGTTTACCGGCCTTTCCGTGCCGCTGGCGGTCGTGCTGTCTTTGGGACTGGCGCTGATGCTCGAGGCGCGCATTCCGCTCAAGAGCGAGTTCCGCACGTTCTTCCTCAGCCCCATGATGGTGCCCATCGCGTCCATCATTCTGATCTGGCAGGTGCTGTTCCACTATAACGGCGTCGTCAATGAATTTCTGGCTGTGTTCGGCGCGGACAAGATCGACTGGCTGAAATCGGATTACTGCATGGTCGTCATTGTTGTGCTGTTTTTGTGGAAAAACCTCGGATACAACATGATCCTGTTCATGGCCGCGCTCAGCAATATCCCGCGCGAACTTCTCGAGGTTGCGGAGGTCGAGGGGGCGTCGGCGGCGTATCAGTTCTTCCACATCAAGCTCCGGTACCTGTCCCCGACGGTGCTGTTCGTGACGATCCTGTCCATCATCAACTCGTTCAAGGTCTTCCGGGAAATTTATCTTCTGACCGGCAATTATCCCTATGACGGGCTTTACATGATGCAGCATTTCATGAACAATATGTTCAACTCCGCCGACTATCAGCGGCTTTCCGCTGCGGCGGTGCTGCTGGCGATCGTCATTGTCATTCTCATTGCGCTGCTGTTCTTTGTGGAGAACATCTTCGGAAAGGACGTGGAGGGATGAGAAAGAAAAAGCGGTATTTTTCCCGCGCGACATGCTTTATTCTCTGCGCTGTCTTTGCACTGCTGTTTCTCCTGCCGACGGTTCTGACGATTACAAATTCGTTCATGACCCAGAGCGAGATCACGGCCAGCTACGGGCAGGTCTTCGAGAACGCCAACGACGGCAAGAGTTATATCTCCAAGACCATCAATCTCAAGTTTATCCCCGACAAGGTCAGCTTCACGCAGTATTTCACGGTTCTGCTCAAAAGCCCGGATTATCTGCTGAAATTCTGGAACTCGGTGATTCTAACCGCGCCGATCGTCTTTGCACAGCTCATGGTCGCGTCCATTGCGGCCTATGGCTTCACGCGCTGGCGCGGTAAGGTGCGCGACAGTCTGTTTTTCTTCTATGTGATCCTGATGCTCATGCCGTATCAGGTCACGCTGGTGCCGAACTATCTGGTCAGTGACTGGCTGCACCTGCTCAATACCCGGTGGGCGATCTTCCTGCCCGGCGCGTTCGCGCCGTTCTCGGTGTTTCTGCTCACCAAATTCATGCGCCGCATCCCCATGGCCGTCATTGAATCGGCCAAGATCGATGGCGCGAACGAGTGGCACATCTTCTGGAACATCTGCCTGCCGCAGTGCCGGAGCGCCCTCTATTCTATTGCGATCCTTGTGTTCATCGACAACTGGAACATGGTTGAGCAGCCTCTGATCCTGCTCAACGACGTTGAAAAGCAGCCGCTTTCGATGTTCCTGTCCAGCATCAACGCGGGTGAGATCGGCATTGCATTTGCCGCCGCTGTTATTTACATGATCCCCGGTCTGCTGCTGTTTTTGCACGGCGAGGCATATCTGGTGGAGGGTATCGCACATTCTGGCTCTGTGAAAGGATAAGGGAAAACGAGATATGGAAAACGGTGTAAGAAAACGCGAATGGGTCAAAACCGCGGCCATCATCCTGCTGGCTGTGCTGCTGGTGCTGACCTTTTTCTCAAAAACGATCATGAACGCCTCGCTGCCAGAGGTCGCCACGCAGCAGGTGTCCTCCGGCGCGATCAACGCCCGCATCCGCGGCCAGGGTACCGTCGAGGCCAGCGAGGTCTATAACGTCACGATCAAGCAGACCCGCAAGGTTTCCAGCGTGCTGGTCAAGACCGGCCAGGAGATCAACGTCGGCGATACCCTCTTCGTGCTGGAAGCGGAGGATTCGGATGAACTGAAGCAGGCCGAGACTGATCTGGAAACGCTGCAGCAGAATTACGACAAGAGCCTGATCGAAGCCGGAAATACGGCGGCGCAGGAAAACCGCGACGTGCAGAATGCACGCGATGATTATAATGAAGCGCTTGCGATTTACCGTCAGTACAGCACCATGGACGCTTCGCAGCTTGCTACGCAGAAAGCGGCGTCCGAAGCGAAGCTGAAGGAACTTCAGACGGCGAAGACCACGCTTGACAATCAGCTTACGAAGATCAAAGGCGAAAAAGATTATACAGATGCACAGGCGGTCGTAACAGAGCAGGATGCAATTATAAAGACACAGCAAGCGGAAAAAGAAAAATTGCTGCAAACGTTAACAGATGTATATTCAGAGGTATCTAATGCAGAAGGTATCCGAAAAGAAATTGATAATCAAAAGATCAGGTATGTTTCAGAGCTGACACAGTGGGATAGTATTTTTTTGGATTTAGTAGAAAAATGCGATAAAGACTACAGAATAATTGATGAATGCTTCAAGGGCTATGTCCCCGGCTCACCTACGCCTGCGCTTCTTGCGAGAATTGGGTCAAGTAAAACAAGCGACAGTGACTATTACTCAGCATATGTTGCATTAATGGAATGCTACTACGGAGCATTAAATGGGAATGGAACTCGTAGAGGCGGATTGTACACTATGCAGAATGAACTGCAAGTCGCTGTGATCAATGATGAAATAAAAAAAGCGGAGAAGGCGAAAAGTACATCAGAAACTATTGTTTCCAATTATGAGCGCTCCATCGAATCTCTGGAAAACCAGAGCGAGGCGCTTGACACGCAGATCACCGATCAACAGACGGCAGTGGACAAACTCACCAGCGCGTCTTCCGCAGCTGAAACGGTCAAATCTACGAAAAAAACCCTTGAAGACCTTGTTTTCAAACAGAATCTCGGCGATTCGTCCTCCATCGACATGGAAGCGGCCAAGAAGGCCATTGAACGCAAGCAGGAGGAGGTCGATAAGCTCCGCGAGAATGCCGACGAACTGGAGGTCAAGTCCAGCGTATCCGGCACCATCGCGTCCATCAGCGCCTCCGCTGGCAAGTCCATCGGCGGCGAGGAGCAGCCGCTTGCGACCATCAACGTGACCGACCGGGGCTTTACCGTCAAAATTGACGTCACGAGTGAGCAGGCCAAGAAGGTCAAGGTCGGCGATACCGCCGAACTCGTCAACTTCTGGGGCGGCGACGCGGTTGCGACGCTCGACCAGATCACGAATTCTCAGTCCTCCGGCAGCCGTACCCTCGTCTTTACGCTCACGGGCGACATTCAGGCCGGGCAGAACGTTACGCTCTCCATCGGCCAGAAGAGTGCCAATTATGACGCGCTCATCCCGCTTTCGGGCCTGCGTGAAGACTCCAACGGCAAATTCGTCTATGTCCTGCAGTCGAAAAACTCGCCGCTCGGCAGCCGTTATATCGCTACCCGCGTCACTGTGCAGGAGCTGGCCCGCGACGATAAGTCCGCCGCCGTTTCCGGCATCAGCCAGGGCGATTTCATCATCACGACCAGCAATAAGCCCGTGGAGGCCGGCAAGCAGGTACGGCTTGCGGATAACGGATGAAGCAGCGCGGCCGGTTTGAACGGCGGCACAGGCTGCCGAGACTCCACGGAGGGAAACTGGCCCTCCTGATCGCGTGCCTGATCCAGACGGCTCTGTCGATTGTCTGCTTCGTGCTGCTGGGCCATGTGCGCGGCATGCTCGTCACGCAGTCCGCTGCCGATGTCTGGCGCGGAAGCGGCGAAGACCGCTTTGCGCAGATCTCCGCATTCCTGCCTACCACAGAGACGAAAACCCTTGACGATATCCGTTCGTTCCGCGCGACGCTTGAAAACGAGTTCGTCCAGAACTCCATGGAAGCGCCTGAGGGCGGCAGCCTCTACACCGACGCCTACAGCGGCCGGACGAGCCTGTCCGTCTCCGGCAAATCGCCCGGCAGCGTGACGGTCACGGCGGTCGGCGCAGGCGGGAACTATTTCCTGTTCCACCCGCTGACACTCCTGTCCGGCGGCTATATCTCGGACGAGGATTACATGGCCGACCGCGTCGTATTGGATGCGCAGACGGCGTTCAACCTCTTCGGCAGCAGCGACGTAGCCGGAATGGAGGTTACGATCAACGGGCGGACTTTCCCCATCGCGGGCGTCGTGCAGAGTGAGTCCGATTTTGCGACGAACGCCGCCCTTGCTGCCGGGAACGAAGCCTCGGGCGATACAAGCGGTTCGAGCACGTCCACAGCTATGATCTATATGAGTTACAGCGCACTGAACGCCATGGCGGAACTGCCCATCGACTGCTATGAGCTCGTCCTGCCCGACCCCGTTTCGGGCTTTGCGAAAAAGCTTATGACGGAGAAATTCCCCATCGGCAGCGGCGCAATCGTCCAGAATACCGGACGCTTTTCTGTCTCCAGCCTCATTTCCGTGATGGGCGCGTTCGGAAAGCGCGCCATGACGACGAACGGTGTGATCTACCCCTATTGGGAAAACGCCGCGCGCATGGCGGAAAGCTACGCGGCATTGTACCTGCTGCTGGGAACACTGCTGGCGATCATGCCGGCAGTCTGCTTGACGATCGTGCTGGTGAAATTTATTACCGCCGAGATTCGCAAGGGCTATTACAAGGCCTCCCACGCCATTGAAGACCGCGTGGAGGAGAATAAACGCAAACACTATATCGCAGGCGGAATCTAACACAAGCGCCCGGGCTTCCAGCAAGCCCGGGCGCTTTGAATGAGAAACAAACGGGAACAGCATGCACGCAAGCCTCCCATTCCAAGGGAATTCGGACGCTTAGTTCCGGCGCGGCAGGAGGAGCATGGCGAGGTCGTTGACATTTGTGCCGGTGGGGCCGGTGCGGACGAGGCCGCCGATGCGCTCCAATGCGGGATAGGCATCGTTGCGCCGCAGAACATCGGCGGGGTCAAGTCCGGCGGCGCGGAGCGCGGCAAAGCTGTCCTGATCGACGAAGCCGCCTGCGGCATCGGTCGGGCCGTCGCTTCCGTCGGAGCCGAAGGAAAAAACGGCGGCCTCCGTAAGTCCCGTAAGCCCCTCCGCAGCGGCCAGCGCCAGTTCCTGGTTCCGCCCGCCGCGCCCGGCGCCGGTCAGATGCACGACCGTCTCACCTCCGGCAAGGAATGCAAGCGGCTCAGACGGCGAGGCGTGCGTCCGTGCGACGGCAGCGAGGAAGCGGCCTGCCTCCCTCGCCTCGCAGTTCAGGCAATCCGTCAGCCGGATGCAGCGGTAGCCGAGCGCCTGCGCCGCCTGCTCCGCCGCATCGCAGAGTGCACGGACGCTGCCAGTCACGCGGGAAACAGCGTTCGGCAGTGTTTTCGGTGTTTCCGTCCGCAGACAGGCCAGTGCTCCGTCAGACAGGCGCAGCCCGTATTTCTGCGCAATGGCCAGCGCTTCGGCGCAGGTGCTGCTGTCCGGCGCGGCAGGGCCGGAAGCGATCATGTCGAGCGGGTCGCCGATGATATCCGACAGTACGACCGAGAAGACCGATGCCGGGCGGCAATGCAGTGCGAACCGCCCTCCCTTGACGGCGGACAGCCGCTTGCGGATCGTGTTGATCTCCACGATATCCGCGCCGCAGGCCAGCAGCTGGCCGGTGATATCCTCCAACTCGGCAAGCGGCACCAGTGGAGACTCAAACAGCGCCGAACCGCCGCCGGAGATGAGAAACAGCACGCAGTCCTCCTCCTGCAGGCCGCGCGTCAGTTCCAGCGCGGCCTGCGCGGCGCGGAGCCCGGCCTCGTCCGGCACCGGATGTCCGGCCTCAAAGATGCGCAGCGGGCCGATAGGGCCGCGGCTGTGGTCGTATTTGGTGATGACTGCGCCGGACGTGATGCGCGGGCCGAGCACGGCCCACGCCGCATTTGCCATGGCCCACGCGGCCTTTCCGATGGCAATGAGTACGACACGCCCAGAGCAGGAAAAGCTTTGCAGTGCACGCGCTACGGCAGCGTCTGGCTGCACGGCGCGAAGACTTGCGCGGATGATCTGATCGGCGGTGTCACGAAGTGTCATAAGATCCGTCCTTTCCCAAAAAACGTTCTGTTGACAGTGTATCATAAAATCAATGTTCCAGCCAAGTGCAGCGGGATAAAAAAGGACGGCTTTCGGGCCGTGGTTGCAAAATGGGCGCGTTTGTGGTAAATTGAGTGCAAATGAACACAAGAGGTGATTGTATGAAGCGGCTGCTGCTCCTGCTGGTGTGCCTGCTGGCGCTTTGCACAGGCGTCTGTGCAGCAGAGCCCGTTATTTCCGAAATGAAAACAGACTGCACGCTGACCGGTAGCGGTTCGTGCCAGGTCACGCAGAGTTTTACGCTGGAGATCAGCGGCGCGCAGACGCAGTTGCGGTTTCCACTTAGCCCGGGCGCAAAGAAGGCCTCTGTTGCGGGGTATAACGCGCAGAAGCAGACCGACGGCGATTGCCCCGTACTCGTGTTGAGCGATGCGAACGGCTTTACCGGGACACGCTCATTTACGGTCATGTATACAATCTCTGGGCTTGCAAGCGAAGCGGACGGCGTGCAGACGCTCCGGCTTCCGCTTTTGAGCGCAAAATGGGACTATCCCATCTCCAAATATGTCTTTACCGTCACCCTTCCTAAGCCGTTTGAAAGCTATCCGGCCTTTTCCAGCGGCTATTACGGCGATGTGATCTCTGACTATATCGACTTGGACATCTCCGAATCGCGTATCACGGGCGTGATTGAGACGGGACTGAAGGATCATGAATCGCTGGAAATGACCCTTACGCTGGACAAGGCCTATTTTTCCGGCGCGTATACCGCACTTTCGTTCAGCTGGGTCGGCATGGCGTTTATCCTGCTGTTCCTTGCGCTGGCGTTTGGCTATTGGTTCTCATCGCTGCGCAGTGCGCCGGTGCGCGTGGCCTCGCGCATGCTCCCGCCGGATGCCGCGCTGCCGTGCGATATGCCGTTTTTGCTGGCGGGCGGACCGATTCAGTTCAATATGCTCGTATGCCACTGGGCAAGTCTTGGATACTTAACAATCTTCTGCGGCAAAAACGCGCGCGTGGCACTGCGCCGTCGCGTTGATATGGGCAATGAACGCCGCCCAGCAGAGGTCAAGCTGTTTCAGATGCTCTTTTCGCAGGGCGATGTGTGCGAGGGCGCGAGTCTTTTGTACAAGCGCACGGCGGAGAAAGCCGACGAAGTCCTGCGGCGCTATTGGACGAAGCGGCTGTATCAAAAAAACAGCGGCAATCCGCTCATCATGCGTGCGCTCGGCGTTCTGGCCGGCGCGCTGGCTGCGGCGGAGGCGGCAAGTCCGCTGTTCCCGGCGGGCTTTGTGCGCTGGCTGCTGCTGGTCGTGATTTTTGTGCTCGGCGGCGTGTTGTTCGGCGTGGTTCAGTATGCGCCCTCGGCGTATTATCAGGGCAAGCGGCCGGTCGTGGCGCTGGCGGCAGTCTGCGCGCTTGCGCTTTTGATGCTGGCGCAGCTTGGCGAGGGACTGCTTGCGGTGCTGCTGGTAGTGGCCTGTGAAGTGCTGATCGGCGTTCTGACGCTCCACGGCGGCAAACGCACGGCTTTTGGCGATGAGATCGTCGCGCAGGCGCTCGGATACCGTAAATTCCTCTGGCGCGTCACGCAGAGCCAGCTGCAATCACGGCTTGCACAGGACAGCCAGTATTTTTACCGCATCCTGCCCTACGCCGAGGCGATGGGTCTTGCCGGAAATCTTGCCCGGACGCTCGGCAGCACGGAACTTGAGCAGTGCGACTGGTATCAGGAATCCAAGCCCCTGCCGCGCACGGCAGCAGGCTTCTATGCCAGCCTGCGCGAAGCGCTCGCGCTGCTGGATCTGTCGATCCGGAAATAAGGGAAAAACAAAAGCGGCGCGGCCCACATGGGCCGTGCCGCTTTTCGGCGAATTCGTATTACAGGCAATATGGAATAAACATTGGGCTTTCGCATTCCGGTCAGGAAACCGCTGGCTGCGCTGTGCGCAGACGGCGGCAGCAGCGGATGAAATAGAGAATCTCCGCTGCTGCGGTGATCGTCCAGGAGAAAATGTAGAGCAGGTACAGCGACGGAATGGTATGGAAGTGCGCAAAGATCGTATAAACCCAGATCACGCGGAACACGCACGAGCCCATGATCACGATGACAGTTGGCACAAAGCTGCGGCCAATGCCGCGGCAGGCGGCGATGGTACAGTCCATGAAGGCGCTGACGCAGTAGGAAAAGCACATGATCCGCATCCGCTCCATGCCTGCGGCGACGACGTCCGCATCATTCGTGAAGATATACAAAAACGGCTCGCCGCAGAGCAAAAACGCCACGCCCAGCACCGCCGCGATCACGAACGAATAGCCGAGGCTGATGTAATAGCTTTTCATCATCCGGTCCTTTTTCCCCGCGCCCCAGTTCTGGCCCATGAAGGTCGAGCAGGCGGTATAGAACGCGGCCATGACGTTGTAAATCACGTTGTCCACGTTGACTGCGGCGGAGTTGCCGGAGACGATGGTTGAGTCAAACGAGTTGATGCCGACCTGAATGAACAGATTTGCAACCGCAAAGATCATATGCTGAATGCCTGCCGGGATGCCGAGGCCGAGAATGCGCCCCGCTTCGCCGCCGTGCAGCCGCAGAAGCTTCCATTCCACACGGCAGCTGTCCGTCAGATGCGTTATGTGCAGAAGAACGAGGACTGCCGACAGATACTGTGAAATGATGCTTGCCAGCGCCACGCCGTCGGCGGCCATTTTGCAGACGATGACGAAGAACAGGTTCAGGATGACGTTCAGGATGCCTGCCGCCGTCAGATAGGCCAGGGGCCGCTTCGTGTCGCCGCTGGCGCTCAGGACGGCGTTGCCAAAGTTGAAAATGCCGAGCGCCGGCATGCCGAGCGCGTAAATGCGGAAATAGAGCACTGTGCCGGGCAGCAGATCGTCTTTCGTCTTCAGCAGTTCCAGCATCGGCGTGGCCAGGAAAAAGCAAAGAACCGCGATCACGACGCCGGACAGCGTACACAAAATCAGCGCCGTGTGGACGCAATTTCGCGTGTCTTCTTCCTGACGTGCGCCGAGATACTGTGCTACGCGGACATTGACGCCATTGGAAAGCCCAATCAGAAAGCCTGTAAACAGCGTGACGAGCGTTGACGTTGAGCCGACGGAGCCAAGCGCTGTTGCGCTGGAAACTTTACCGACGACAGCTACGTCCGCCATGTTGAACAGCACCTGCAAAAGCTGCGAAAAGATGAGCGGAACGCTGAACAGCAGAATGTTTTTATATAACGACCCTTCGGTCATCTGAATACTGCCCGCACGGGCGGAGAGCGATCTTGCCATACCGACAGTTCCTCTTTTTCGTATCATTTGCCGCAAAAGCGTCCCTATTATAGAGCCTTTCCCCCTGTGCGTCAAGCGGGAAAAATAGATTCCCGGACGCGCCGCAGCGCGCCCGGGACAGGGACTATTTTTCCGCCCGGATGAGGTTCTGATAGAACCGCACCGCGCCGGGCAGGCAGTTATATTCAATGTTCTCGTTCAGACCGTGCATGCCCTTCATCTGCTCTGGGCCGTAGATTACGGGCGCGAAGCGGATGCAGCTTTTGCAGATGGGCTGATAGAACTGCGCGTCGGTCGCGCCGGTCATAACATAGGGGCTTGCGGCAAGACCGGGGAAGGTTTCGCCGATGACGCGCGTGAAGAGCGTAAACGCCTCGCCGTGGATATCGACCGGGGGCGTAAAATCATTCGAGTGGAGCACTTCGGTCGAAAGACCATGCTTTTCAGCAAGCTTTTGGATGATCGTGAGGCTCTCCTGCTCGCCCTGGTGCGGGATAAAGCGCATGTTGGCGCCCAGCGTTGCCTCCTGCGGGATGACATTGTACGCGTCGGAGCCGGACTGCGTGGTAAAGGCGATGGTGGTCTTCAGCATCGCGCCCGCCTGCGCGCTGACGGCAGGGAGGACGGCCTTTAAAAGCGGGGAGAACAGCCACAGATTGCCCAGCAGCAGCCGCAGGCCGAACGACGACGCGTAACCGGAAAGCGTTCGGAACATGGCAGCGACCTCCGGCAGAAGCTTCTTTTTGAAGGGGCTGCGTGTCTCAATCTCGTTTACAAATGCAGCAAGCCGTGCGATGGGCGTGTGCTTTCCCGGCGCGCTGGCATGGCCGCCGGTAGATTTTGCTGTGAATTTTACGTCGGCCTTGCCCTTTTCAAATACGCCGACCATGGCAAAGTTGCCGGGGATGCCGCCGATCGGCTCGGAGATAATGCCGCCGCCCTCATCGCAGAGCAAAAACAACTCGACGCCGCGGCGCTTGAGTTCGGCGACCAGCTTCGGCGCGCCGTCTCCTGCCCATTCTTCCGTGCAGGATGAGGCCAGATACACGTCCGTGGGCGGCGTGAAGCCCTCGGCCAGCAGCTGCTCGACCGCCTCAAAGAAAGCCATGACGGAGCATTTCGTGTCCGAAGCGCCGCGCCCCCAGACCTTGCCGTCCGCAATATCGCCGGAGAACGGCGCATGGCTCCATTCGCCCTCCGCCGGAACGACGTCCTGATGGCTCATGAGCAGAATGGGTTTTTCCGAAGACCGGCCCTTCCAGTAAAAGAGCAGATTGCCGTCGATTTCGGTTTTTTCAAGCTTGGAGAACACCAGCGGAAACAACTCCGCAAGCGTTTTATGGAACGCGCGGAATTTTTCCGGGTCGTCGCCGCCAGTATGGGAGGTCGTATCGACCTGAATCATTTTGGAAAGTTTTTTTGCCAGCCGCAGCGATTCCTGTTCATCCTCCTGCGGCTTATAATCCGATGTTTTTTTCGGGCTGAGCAGCGTCCGGACGACCGCGATGAGTATCAGCAGCAGCAAAACGCCCGGGATCAGCAGCAGATATTTCATACTTGCGCCTCCTTGCTGGCCTTTTTCTTTTTATAGATCGTATACGCGATGCCGATTGCAAGCGCCCCGGAGGGGATGATCATAAAGCTGGTGGACGAGATCAGCCCCGGCACGAGCGTGAACAGAACGCTCATGACAGCCAGCGGCGCAATGGCTACGACGATATTCTTGCGGTAATACTGATACGCCATCGCGCCGAAGAGGGCCGGGACGACGTTTGCGAACGCGGGCTGCAGCGCGGGACTCTGCAGAACCGGCTGCAGCGGCTGGAGCGCCAGCACGCCGAGCGCCAGAATCACAATGGTTACAAGTGATGATGTGGCAATCGAGAGTGTAGACACGATCTCGTTTTCCGCCGTGCCCGTCTTGACACCTGCCAGATCGCGGGCATTTACCGCGCAGGGGATTTTCATGTTGATGAGATTGCCGGTGATAAACGCGAGATAGCCGCCGCCCGCGCCGAGCATCGGCGTGTAGATCAGAAATTCCGCAACGCTGCTGACCGTCCACACGAGGCCGACGGATAAAAATCCCCGGGCCGTTGCGCCGAGATCAGGATACGCGCCAAGCAGGCCGCCAATCACAAACGGCGCGCCAAGCAGCAGCGCGACGGTCAGGATGCTTAATATGCGGCCAAGCACATGCGTCTGCTTGCTGTACTGCGCCCAGAGGGCGTCTTTCTGTTTCTGTTCCATCCTGCATCCCTCCTCAGATCAGTCCGACCAGCACGGCTGCCGCCATGCCCGCGAGCATACTGCCCGCGATTGAGAAATTTTCAACCCATGTGATGTGCTTTTTCTCTGCCAGATACACAAACAGTGCCATCACGCCTGCCGACACCGCCGCGACCAGCAGCGGCGTCCAGTCCCCGGAGAAGGTGAACCGGCCATTCGAGGAAATAAAGCCGCCGAGATAGCTGCCGATGTATGCGCTGACAAGGCCGATGAACATAGCCGTCATGGCGAGATCACCGAAGCCCGCCGCGCCCGTTCCGCTGCCGGAACCGGACGAGAGTTTCCGCGTATAGCGCTTGTTGAAGAAGATGGACAGGACGATGCCCCAGATGATGCACAGGCTCATAAGCAGGGCAATGGTCGCAAAGCCCTGCGGGGTCATTTCGGCAGCAGATAGACTCTTCATGCCGACCTGCTCGGCCGCCGCCTGCGCCACCTGCGTCTCATAGTGGAGCGCGCCGATCACGGACAGGCGAAGCCACGGCCATGGCGTGCCGAGACTGCCGGACAGGGCGATGACGCCCAGCAGAATGCCGACGCTCGGCAGAGCCGAAAACGTCGCGCTGGAGACGACCACGCGCTTTAATTTGACCGGGTCCATGCCAAGCGCAAGCCCGGCCCTCCACGCGCGGATGAGGAACACGATGCAGATGAGCGCGACAAACGCGACAATGCCGCCGCAGATGGCATACATCGCCGGGCTGTTCAGCTGCGATAAGATTGACATGGCGAATTTCCCCTTTCTTTTCCTTCTGCGCCCAGTATAGCACTTTTCTGCGGAAAAGCATAGCAAAAGATATGGGGTTGACAAATGTTTACCTTGTATGCTATCTTTTGGGTAGACAATCGTTTACCTTTGGGGGTATTGGATATGGAACATCTTTCAAACGGGGAATGGACGCTGATGAATGCGCTGTGGGAGCGCGAGCCCGCGACTGTGGCACAGCTGGTGCATGCCCTTGCGCCGGAGACGGGCTGGTCGAAGCACACGGTGATGACCATGCTCTCGCGCCTGGAGCAGAAGGGCGCGGTGAGCTGCACCCAGGGCGAGCGGGCGAGGGAGTACAGCGCCCTGCTCGCGCGGGACAAGGCCGCGGCGCGGGAGACGGACAGCTTTCTCTCAAAGGTCTACGGCGGCAGCCTGGGCCTCATGGTGAACTCCATGCTCCGCGCCCACTCGCTCTCGGACGAGGAGGTCGAGGAGCTGCGCGCCCTGCTGGGCTCTGCGGAAGGGGGCGGGGGCAAGTGACAGGCGTGCTTATCGGCTCGTCGCTGCTCATAGTCCTCGTGGCCGCGCTGAGAACGCTGCTGCGCGGAAAGGTGAGCGCGCGGCTCATCTATGCGCTCTGGGGCGTCGTGCTGCTGCGGCTGCTCGTGCCCTTCTCGCTGGCGCTGGACCTGCCCAGCGCCGAGGGCGCGGCCCGGACGGTCTACGGGCGCACGGAGCTCTCGGAGGCGATGCTGCCCTACGACAGCGTTTCCGCGCCCTAC
>OJOP01001118.1_pt1 | contig 13445 bp, 6 predicted proteins | sample 1598161 | NCBI WGS metagenome assembly OJOP01 (sample SAMN01915206, study PRJEB22387) | human gut metagenome | isolation source: stool | host: Homo sapiens | place: USA | reverse complement strand
ACAAAGGTAGGAAGGAAAAGAGGGGAAAAAAACACGCACGAGGCCGAATGCTTACCACAAAATCAAAGCTTTCATTCCCTTCAGATGATGCTGTAAAGAAAATGGTATACCTATCGCTTATGGAGATTGAGAAGAAATGGACACAGCCTATTCATAACTGGGGATTGATTATGAATCAATTTATGCTTATGTTTGAAAACAGAATCCAGATATAAAATCAACTTACAGCTGAATCCTGTTTCCATTTACACAGAATTTTGGACTGTGTTTCCAGATTCTATATCAACAAGCACATTATTATCCAGATATATCTTCATGTTCTATCCCCCTTCTTTTATATATCTCGTCTATGATCTTCTTAAATCGCGACGAACTTAACGCATCCAAATTGTCAGCATTTGCCCAATCTATATATTCTTTGATAACCTTCAACAGACCATACACTTGCTCTATCTCTTTCAATTTCATTTCTTCAGGCTCAGCCATGTCGGGATCAAGGTCCCGTAACTTTTCTACTATCTCTGTTTGTTTATCCTTCTTCTCTTTCCAATGCTTAACCAGTTCCACATAGAAATCGTCATCTCTTATCGTATCATCAACCACCACAGGCAGCATCCTATCCTTATAATTGACATTTTCCATAATGCCCGATAGTTCATACATACAGTTTTTCGATCTTAAGTAAGGCCTGCTCAGTACCACTATTACAGTTTTCCCAGCCCTTATGGCATTCATAAACTCCTTGATGTTGACCGTATAAGGACAATCTTTCTTGTCCAACTTAAAAGGAATCCCTCTATTCTCCAATACAAATCCAAGATAATCCACTATATGTGCTGAATGACCTTCCCAATTGTAAGATATGTAAATACCTTCATCCTCTCTCCACGGAATCTCTTCAGCTTTTTCCTCTTCTGTTTTCGTTAAGCGTCCTCCATCTGCTATACGCATAGCTTCATTGATATCGCTAATACCAGAATAAGCTGCATAGTACTTATCTTCAAACCCGATAATATAGCGGTTCAGATATTTATACATTTCGCCCCTTTGGGTTAACTGCCGTAAGTATTGCGTCACCTCCATCAATACATCCTTGCTTTTTATGGCAATCCTTTCCAAAGAATTAAGTATACTATTCAGCATAAAATGACCATCAATCTTATGCTCATAGCAGTAGCGGATAAAATAGCATAGCGATGAAATGGCGTTTGGATTGTCATAGTTAAAGTGGTAGTCATCCCTATATTTTATCATTTCTGGGCGCGTCACAAGATAGTCCAGCGCATCCATGCTGCCAATACTTATCAACAGACGTACCGCATGTTCTAAATCATATCCGTTAAAACTCTTGTATTCTCCTTCCAGCCTTTCTCTCACCCAAACCGATTCCTGCGTATTCCTTATAAGTGTTGAATAACAGAATAGTCTGTCAGACACTTTCAAGCCCGATGCAGCTTTCTTTATCTCTTCTATTTTCATTCCTTTCTTAACAAGAGTCTCCATTACGTTTGCAGACAATGAATAACCAGACAATGCGAAGCAAAGCACAAGACTATACCCCTCCTCTATTTGGTTTTCTATGATATATTCGAGAATGAATACAACAAAGGGTATTCTGCATTGTCAATATTTGCCCGTAGTTTTTCTATCACCTTAGGAGCTAGGGTTACAGAATCTACTCTCTCTGTTATATATTCAAACAAGGAATACTCACGGCTATAATATTCATCAAAATCCTTTCTGGAAATTGTATAACTGCCAAAACAAAGCAGTGAGAGCAGTTTCTCAGAAGGAATCTCAAACTCACCCTTCAGCATTAGTCCCAAGGCTTCTCGCCAGAAGAATATGGGCTCTCCATCGCTCAGTTTCAAGACAGATGCTTTAGCCCATTTTACAACCCGAATCTTGATTTCCTCTGTTACAGACACATCCATATCAGACCTATCCATCATTCCCGACACTTCCTTCATGAAGAAAGATTCATAAATATCCATGTTCTTAACACCTTTGACAATCTCTCCAATATTGTAATAATTATTGTCATCAACGAAAAGCAACAAAAAACTAAAAGCATACTGATTGTATCCTTCGTCTTGATCGCGCAGTTTCTTATAGAACTCTTTTCTGGAACTATGATTGTCCAATCCTGTCACCATTTCTAGCACAATCTGCTTAAATACAGGATACTCTGTAAAATCCATAAATGCTTGTTGCCGTCTCTCCCGCCCTTTGGTTATTATTTCAGGCTGTGGAAACTTCTCCTTGTAAAGTATTTCTGCACATTCCGCCACTTCGGCATAGGGTATTTCCTGATACCAACTGGCCTTGGCCCAGTCTGTACTGTTGTCTACTGCAAACTTCTTAAAATCATCCTTTACATCTTCTGCCGTCATCCATAAAGCAGCCATAATATAGGCTTGTCTGATATCTTCCCACTTCGAGGATTCTTCTTTTGGAGCAAACAGTTCTGCCTGTCTCTCATAAAAGGTCTTTCTTCCTTTTTCTCGTAAACTGGCGGTCAAATAACAATCCCTAATAACCATCAACAATTCTTGTGTCTGTCTATTATTATCAAAATGACGGTGATATTCTTTAAAGGCCTTTTTATAATAAGCCTCTATAATCCCTATCAGTTCTGTATGTCCTTGTTTGATGAATTCACTTGCCCTTCCAAACACTCCTTTTATCATGTTGGAATATTCTTCCTGCTCATCATGATATTCATATTGGGAATGATAGAACGTGTGAGTAAGGATTTTTTCTACACTCTGAAGAGAACGAACTTTGGCAAGGGTTGTATAGATGGGCGTTCGAGTTACCATATGTGTAGTATGTCCCTTGTGTTGATTATGAACATACCCTTCTTTATCGAGTATATAGTCTATATATCCATCGGCCTTGTCCGCCTCCCCTATCAGCCTTATCATCGATTTGATGGCATCATAGTGGTTTGAGTCCTTTACAATGGCAAACAAGCGTTCTAAATAGGTCTGCTGAGTAAAAAAGGGATTATCGAAATACAAGAATGACAAATCGTGGTATTTGTCTTCTTTCTCTAGTGATTCAGCTGTCTTTTTCTCCAACACGCTGAAAAGTTTTTCAGTCAAATCAGCGCTATCAGACTTCAAACTATCCCATTTCAGGAAATAGCACAGGCACATCAAGTCTGAATAATAAGTCGTTCCTGTTTCTGTATCACTTAATTCATCCACAACGAACCCCACTGTATCTGTCGAATATGCAAATCGCCACAAATCCTCATAATCGTGCGTCATAATGTTCGACATTCTAATGCCTAGCGATTTATACTCCAATAAAAGCCCTTTGAACACTTCGTTTCGAGTTTCATAGTCTAGCATATCTCGGTCAATGTAGATGATTAAATCCAGACTGGCTTTCTTCAACCATTTTAATATGGCAGACACTTCTTCTTTCTTATCTTTCCCATACATTGACAGCCACAGCATAATGATGTTATACCATTCTGGCTTGATACGTCCATTGGGATGTGTGGCTAGTTGCTTAGCTCTTTCTATACCATATCTGTTCAAATAATTGGCAACAAGCCATTCGCGGAATGCGTTGTGTGCAAATGAATACTGACCTCCCTCATCGCGAATAAGATCATATCGCAAACATTCTTCCACATTGTTATCATCGTTTTGCAAGCATATACGCAGTTCCTCCTTGTTCAGACTTTGGGCATTCATCAGTGATAGCCCAAGGGCTACTCTTTCCAGTAGCCGAACAGACTCTTCAAAACTATGTTGTGCAGATAGTGATACGTTCTTTTCTTTTACCTCTTTATCGTAACTGCTTTTTATAAATAGTTTGTATATATCCGCCTTGGTCTTAGGAAGTTGTTTCCCCTTTCCTTTATATGCATCAATCAATACACTCAAGAAGAAAGGATTCTTGATGAAGTCTTCCAACTGATTGGCAAAGACGCTTCTCATAAACCTATCACTATTAACCTCACGTTTGGCAGCATAGTCTCTGGCATCGTCTATACTTAACTCTTCCAGAAACAATTCTGTAAATAACTCCAATTGGCGTTCCCTGCGGAAGTTACTACGGCACGAGAGCACCATTTTCATTTCTGGGTGTTCGTAAGCATAACCTCCTATTTCCTCCAGCAAGTCTTCATATTTCTGGCCGTTTACCTCATCCAGCGCATCAATTACGAGAACTACCTCCCTGCCATCTACGTATTGTGATTCCGGCAAATCGTCTCTCTTAAGTTTCGTATTGGTTCTAACCTCAAAGCTCACGGGAAGGTAAAGACCACTTTGCTGCAATTCCCAGCATAGTTGTTTCAGTTCTGTTGTCTTACCTGTCTGAGCACTGCTATACAGAACAATCTTATTGGTAGAAGTCTCCTCTACTCCCGTAACATAGTCAGCCAATGTATGACGTTCTTTTTTCCCAAGCACGTAATATATGAAGTTGTTCTCCGATTGGTCAGACGTGCAGAAACGGCGAATATAGCCATCTACCGCTTTGTGTTTTGTCAGTCCTCTACGTATCCGTTGCCCATTCCTAGTTTCTTGATTTGTCAGGGACGCAGTCAATTTGTCTAATTTTTCATCTTTCAAAATAATTCCTTGTGTGGTAATATAATAGGATACTTCTTCATCCTTACTTAATTCCTCAATCCATAAATTAGCAAGACTACTCAGAATCACGCCCTCCTTTTCCCACTTTTCTGTCAAGTAAAGTTTCTTTACTTGTTTAAGGTCATTAAAGTGTTTTTGGGCAATGCGCTGCCTGACGGCATCGTTTGCACACCATCGTCCCAATGCTGTCTGATAGCATTGTTCAATCCTTTCATCCAACGTTGTTTTATCCTTCGTTGAAATGAATTCTCTCAAAGAAGGTAACGATCCTGCCAAATAAGAGGCTATGAAGCCCCATAATATAGAACTAATGTCCATTATTATTCCTTTCTCTAATATAAAAATGGGCGACTTTCTACTCCCCGCATCGCATTGCAGTACCATCTGCTCTTTCGGGTTTTACTTCTCTGTTCGGAATGGGAAGAGGTAGATCCACCACAGATATAATCGCCCTCGATTAATCTTAATAATACCAAGCAGCGAAGAATAGCACTAATGATATGATTGTTGCTATGTTCACCAAGGTAATCAGTAAGTAGATACCGCATACTGACAATACCGCAATAATAAAACATAAAAGCAGCAGTATTTCTACTACAATTATAACAATAACGGCAAAATTACTTCATATTTGCCGTTATTGTTTTACTTTTAGGACTAAACATCGTCAAGCGCAATATGCACAAAAACACAAGCGTTGCCTCTATCATTCCGTAATCTTGCGGTATATAGAACGCATGTGCTACGTAATTGCGAATATTGTATCCTTTAGCTGTGAACACATACTCAAAGAATTCAATATCTTCTTTTCTGAATATTTGCAGTAAACATGGTTCTCTCAGTAGATCATCAAGTAATGCCTGAGAAATACTGTTATCTCGTCCTACTTTTGTAACACAACCTCCATAATCACCAACCATATCACGCAGAATGCCTTCAAAACGTATGGAAAGAATATCCACAGGCAATCGCCAATCAGTTGGTTTTCCTTGCAAAAAACGATTATACTGTTTAATGAGTGCTTCAACTCCGTAATCAATCTGCGAAAACCATGTGGTCGTAACTACTTGACCTGATCTAGTATATTCCAGTTGAATACCAAAACAAGTGTTTTTTAGGAACCATTTCCTCAATTTACTATAGGTTAATTGTTTTATGTTGACTGCTGTAAGAATCATATTTATAACAGTATTTCTCACAATATTCATGAGCCATATACCGTATTTCTGACGCAAATCGAAATCCTTACCTGCGTCCTTGCTGTTTCCGTTGATGTCCATAATCTTATTCTCAAAGCCAAGTTTTTCTACCGTAGATTTGCTTGCAGACATTCGTAGGCGTATTTGTTCGTAAGAGGGAAACAAAAACCTAACGGGACATGAAAGATTCTCCAATAGCCAACTTAGTTTCCCTTCAAGTAGTTCCTTTTCCAAGTTGCCAAAATACTCAACAATCTTCTTATCTGTTTTCTTCTCAATTTTGAAATGCAGCATTACCATTTTTTTCTTATTTTCTCGAAATGCCAGTTCTGCCCTGTTCCTTTTTTGGGTCAACCCCGCCTTCTGATAAAACGCCATAGCTTTTTGGGAATGATCTTCGTTCATCCATGGGATGGCAATATTATTTGGTGCAGTTGCCGGATCAACTAATTGCCCCATTTCCATATCTCCCAACGCTTCATAAAAAAAGTTCATGTACGGCTTTGCCTCTCCCTGAATCTTTGATGAATAGAATAAACCTAACTCACAGCAGTTCTCACGCCAGCTATCTTTGACTAATGACAACAAATCCTTGCACAAACATACGATTTTCTTTGCATCACGACTTGGAAAGAAACCCTTTTCCTTAGCCAACCTTATGCAAACCATTTTTGTGCGGTATCCATAGTCTGATTCCAACACGCCCCAAATCAAATCGGTAGCCTCGGGTATCTTATACTTCACTCTTTTTATCAGTGACATCAGAACCTCTATAGCCTTTTCTGCTACATGCGGATAATCTTCTTTGTCTTTTGGCAATAAAGTGTTAATCACCGCTATCAAAGCATCAATAGATTGCTTAGCATAGCGGTTGTCATTCGTTAATAATGAAATAAAGTAATTGTATCTGTATTTTAATAACTGGTTATTCGTAGCTTTAACACGTTCATCAAAATAAGATACAATAAAATTCTTATCAAAATTACAATTCTCATCCTCTATCAGCCGTTCAATTTTCCACCATGTAAGAATCTCAAGACGTGCTTTTGGCTGTTCTACCGGTAAAAATGCGTCATACGAGAATCTACTGTCAAGATGACTATCATCCTGTTTTGTTTCAAGGAATTCGTACAATTCAGCTAAAGTTGCCATAATAATTTTACATCTATCCGTTAGACCTCAGATATTACCTGGCCATTTTTTAACAAACTATTGAATATATTATTAATACATTTTTGCGGAATCTTCTCTTGCTCTAGACGTAGGTTGTGAAACTTGACATGATCGTACAGTGCGGCTTCCGCAGGGGTAAGATGGAGAGGCTTTGATACATTGCTTGGTGTGCCTTTGTCGCCTTCAAAATATGTGTCAAAGGTAGTGCGATCCATCAGAAGGCTTTGTGTCTGGGGAAAATAACTGCGGAACTGCGAAAGAATTTCGAAGCCCTGTGCATCAATGTCGCCCCAATAATATAGTGAAGCGTGCCGCATGAACGGAACAGACTTGAGGATGCCAATGGTGAATCCATGCCCCCAAATCAGCAGACTTCCTGCCAACTTGGGAAAAGTCAGGAAGTTGATTTTATTCTCCACCACAAACACCTTTTGCACAGGCAACGACAACGCACAGAACTGACTCTGAGGCATCGTAAGATCGTCTACACCAGAAAAGTATTCATTCGCAATCGATGCTTCCAGCACACGAATCCGCACCCATGACTCATCGTATCGCAATCCAAAGCGCTTCTCGAACACCTTCTCATCCGAACAAACATGCTCTACAATGACAATATCCAGCAACTCACGAAGCACTCCCTTGTTACGTTCAATAAACTTGGTATGCACCTCAATGGGCAATTCACGAATGTACAACCTAGGACAAGGGTTTGCCACAAAATAGCGCAAAACTTTCAGCAAATCAGACCAAAAGGAAGCATTTTCCACCACCTTCAGCGGATAGCGTTCCACCCATGAACGAAGCTGCGGAAACTCATCAAGCAACATTGCCACATCCTTACGAAACTGTGATACTTCACCACACTTCTGCAAGAAGCGCTCAATGTCCGATGCACTCTCGAATAACACGCGCTCAGGCAGATCCTGTTCGCCCAATGCTTTCGTTTTCACTGTTTTCCACTCAATCGTGTAACCAAAGCCCTTCACCTCTTTCGATTGCGAACGGATGTCCGTCAGTTCACGTTGATACTCGTCCATCGATGCGCTAGCCTTCTTGTCGCAAGGGATCACAATTGGCTCAAACTCAGAGCCAGCTACCACCGAACGCAAATAATCTACATACTTGCGTTCAGTCTTCTTACGTATTTCTACTGCCGTTATCATACTTCCATACTCCTTTCACGTTCTGCCTTAAACTCACTGATAGGCATATTATAGAGCACAGAACAGTTGCCCTTGCGCTCCACATAATGCACATACGAAATATCGTTCTCCACGATGTGAATATTGTCGCTCGGAGTCACCACGAGCAACTGCAGATGGAGTTGTTTGCAGAGCGAAATCAGATAGCGTGCCTTGTCCTCGTCCTGTGCGCGAAAAGCTTCATCTATTGCAATGAAGCGGAACGAAGAATCTAATCCACTCTTGGTTAATCCGAACTGGTAAGCGATAGCCGATCCCAGAATCGTGTATGTTAATTGTGCTTTCTCGCCACCAGACAGCTGCCCCATCGCCTCATAGGTGTTACGCTTCTGCCCATCGTCTTGGTAAAACTCCTCCGACTTATATGTGTACCATCCACGCACATCCATCACCGACTTTCGCCATGATTCGACCTGTAAGCGAGACATCAGCGGTTCAATATGCTGTTCGAAATGAATCTTGCTTCCATCGATTGTTGAATTCATCTCATGAATATTAGGTATTGCACTGCTCAGCAGGTTTTGAAACTCCTTCACATCCACATTCAATCGTTTGGTTGCTACCAACTGGATATAAGTCTTTGGAGCATCTTTGAAATCAATGCCTATAAGATACGAATTCAATTGGTCGATGGTCTTGGTGATAGACTGACACCAGTTTTGGAAGAATACATTGAATGCACTGACTTTGTTGATGATATTCTCCTGCAAATACTTGTTGAAGCGCGATTCAAACCCTGGTAAATCTTCGTCAAGCAATCGTTGGTAATAGGCCTGATATTCGCCCATAAACTCCACGGCTTCGGGCAAACGGCTCACATCCGAACGCCAATCGTGATACTTCATGGTAATTTCCTCTGCGGGATTCTTGAAGCGATAAATCAGGTTCTTCAAATCGCTATTCTTGCGACTCTTCGTTTCACGCTGTTTCTGCAAAGCTAAATCGATCTCATGTTGTAACGTGTCACGCTTTCCGTTCAAATCCTCCAATGCCACATTCAGTAAATCTGTGTGTTGCGACTCAAAAGTATCCGTATCAACTACGCCTATTTGAGCCAAAGCTGAATTACTTTCGTTTCTCCTTTCTTTGAGCTTATTCTCACGATTCTCCGATAATGTTTTCTTTTTGATAGCTTCATTGTTCTCATCATCAAGTAAACCGATTTCTTTTCTCACCCCCGCCAATTGCTCCTGTAAAATCTTCACCCGATTATTGGCTTCCTCCAGTTGTCGTTTCTGTTCTTGCTTTTGCTGAATGACTAGTACACACGACTGCCAGTCGATATCATCAAATTTATCGTATTTACTAAACAGCGTCAAATAGGTTTCCCGCTTCTTCTGAGCATTCTTTATGTCTTCCTCTAGCTTACGGACTTTAGCTGCTGTCATCTTTTCTTCCTGCTGCAACTGACGCACCTCTGCCTGTAACACGGCAATTTTCTCCTTGTTATCCCAGCCAAGCACATAGTGTTCCTTGCCTCGTATCTCTGGTCGGTCGTCTTTCTCATGCTTACCACCTCTCGCCTTTATCAGCCCCTCTTTTGTTACTGCTTTCTCTTGCAGATGGTTGAAGTCCGCAAGCGAATCAACACAACTATAGTTGAACTCAGCAAATAACCTGTCCTCAAGCCAATCCAAATACAAACACATTGGCTTGTATTCAAGCTTACGGAGCAACGAATCCGCTTTCAATGTCCTATCCAAACTCACGAATAGTCTCTGCGCCCTGGTATCGCTGATACACGATACGACCTCGCAGATTATGACCATTCACATACTCATTTACCTGCTTGTAATACTTCTCCGGCACTACCAACCGCAATGCAAAATTGTGAAGAATACGCTCAATGGAATATTCCCAATCACGCTCATCATCCTTCACACATATCAGTTCACCAATGAATGGAATCTCTTCGGTAGTTGCACCAACAGCTTCCAGTATCTCATCACGAATCTCAGCCACACGACCGGATATATTGTTCTTATGCTGCTGCAGATAGCGTATGGTGGCCATTCGTTCTTCTATGTTGCTACTGATTTCATCCTGACGGTTTTGTGCCTGACGCTTCTCTTCCATAAGTTGCCTGTCAATCGTCACTTGCAGAGCATCTTTCTCGCGTTTGGCGGTCGCACGATTAATTTCGAATACCTCTACATCAGGACTTTGTTCCATCTTCACCAGCTTTGCCAACTTATCGTATTCTTCGGCTTTGGCCTTGCGGTTATCACGTATCCTCACTCTCTGATTGATTTCCTTTTCAATTTCATGTATCTGCTGACCCACCTCGTCCTTCTCAATAGCCACCGTCAAGCGCATTTGCTCTTGTTCCAGCTCACCCTTCTGCACCTTCAACTCCTTCAACCTATCTTCCAGTTTCCTCAAGTCGCTCTTGCAGCACACCAACTCCTTGTCGCACAAATCCACCGTTCGCGCAGCAAACCAATAGGCTGCCACACTCTTCTCCTGCTCCATTTCAACTATGCGTATGTCTATCTCCTTCAGTTCCTCTGTCAATGCATTGATAGGTTCCAGTTGGGCAATCTGCTCCTTCACCTTATCGATATTAGTCTTAGCCTCCATCAGATTTTGGAAGTTGTCCTTCAGTTCCTGATACTTCTCCTCAGCCGGCAGTTCCTCGAGCATATTCGTACGAATAAAACTGTCCAGATCGTCCAACACTTTCACACCCACTATCTGATTGAAGAGTGTAAGCGCCTTGTCCGAACGCATACCGAAGAGGGTTATCATCTTTTCGCCATATGCCACCGGACCATCAAAAAACTCTATCGTGCGTTTTGTTTCATTCGTATTGTATTTTTTCGTCAGTCGCTTGCGCCAATCGCCATGCAAGTCAAACTCTGAAAAGTCACGCTCTATAGTCAACGACTCTCGGGCTACACCAAACAGTACCTTTAGTTCCTCGCCAGTGTAGTAGCGCACCTGAAACAGCGTCACCACGCGCTTGTCCACATTGCAGAACGATGCAAGCAATACCGAACGAGCCCCTTTGTCGCGCAATCTCAGCGTGGTTGTGCTCGCTGCACCCTCCTGCTGCTGATTGCCATAGTTGCCAAAGAAGTACGATTCCTCTGTACGGTTGCCCTTCTTCTCCACACCCGATGATTGATTGTAAAATCGTTGGCGCTTCAGTGGCACCATCAGCGTGAGCAGAGCATCTATCAGCGTACTCTTGCCCGAGGCGTTTGCTCCGGTCAATAGCGAGTTGTTACCATGCAAATTCATATGGTACACTTTTTTGTCAAAGGTTCCCCAATTCCACACTTCCAAATAGTCAAGCTTAAAGCCTGCCACTTCCGAACTGGTATTAAATAGGTTCATCTGCTGCATTATAGTCATTAAGTTTGTTTTTAAATTCTAATATATCGTCCAGTGTCACCTTATCCTTGATGATGCGATGTATCTTATAGCGCTTCTCACCCTCAATATGCTTTGCTTCCACCAGGAAACCAAAGCCTGCTATGCTGTCTATATAGCGGTCAAGATCTTTCTCAAACTTGGCACGATTGAATGTGGCGGGAAGAAACAATTCTGCCTCTTCCTTTATTTCAGTAGCAGTTACATACTTGTCCGAAGCCTGCGACTCTGTTGGATTGCTGTCGAAGTCTTCGAGTATCTGCCTCAACACGATGAGTATCACCGAAACCTCAAAACCATACGACCTTCTCGACACCATGTTCAATGTTTTGTCTTCGTCCAATTTCATTTGCTTGACAAAGGCAAAACCTTCATCCTTTTTCACGATGAGTTCCAGTCCCATCACACTGATATAGTCCTGAATCTCGCTTTGGTAGTCGAGTAAATCATTCCAAACTACATCGTCTTTCTCTACGATGCCTTTCAACAGTTTCACTACAGCCCTGCTGTATGGTTGTATATTTGCTGCGTTCATCTTGTTATTATAATTTCGGGAATTGATATGGTTTTATTTTCTGTAAAAATAATATGTTGCTGGCGTTCTTCGCTTACCACCGTCTTATATTCCTTCAGCACGCCAATGTATCCAAACACTTCCGACAGACCTTTCTCCACGCCTTCGTTCCGCTCTATCACCTCTGCCAGGGTCGTCTGCTGTCTGTCGTTCAACACCTCGTTGATGCGGTCTCTCAGCACCTTTCGGTCGATGTGATACGGATTGTAGAGTTTACCAATACTCTCCAAATCAGCCAGACTCAGTCCGGCTATGTCAGGCTTATCCTTATACACAGTTTCTTTTACAGGTGTGAGGGTAAGAGGGCGCTCCAGCGGCAGATTGATGTCAATGGTTTCGTATTCAAGCGAAGCATCTGGCTTTTCTTTCCGTCTGCTGGCTTCGATGAGTAGTTTCTTTATATCGTTGATTACTTGCTTTGTCGCCTCAGCATTCATATGTCCGTTCTGGCGAATGATTCGACTCAGTTTCTCGCTCATGCGGTCGTTGGTTTTCGCAACCTTCTCACCAGCGTCAAACAGATGCTTTTTCATTTCCTTGAGAAACATGTCATGTGCATCAATGCCTCTATTTTCCAGCGTTTTGTAGAGTACACCAGTCAACTCGTCCCATTCTTTCTGCAGATCGGCCGAGAGCAGAAACTCCCAAAATGCATAGAAACTTTTGCCTTGTTGCGATTGTTTTAGTTCGCCATATGCATTGGAAAAGCCACTCAACTTTGACCCTTTTGGCCACGCAAGATTTGCCCACCTTTTTGTACTATATGATTGACCCTTTAAAGTCCTGGTGTTGGGGGGCAATATTATTTTACCCTTTTAAAAATTCTCGTTTTTCTTAGATTTTAATTTTCGCATACTTTCACCATATAATTCTATAGTATGGGCCGTATGTATGATGCGGTCAAGGATTGCATCGGCTATTGTTGGATCACCTACCATGTCATACCAGTTGGAAGATGGATACTGCGATGTGATGATGACAGATTTCCGTTCATGCCTATCCTCAATAATTTCAAGCAGTATGGGACGCTCTTTGGCGTCAAGTGGTACAATAAACAAGTCGTCAAGAATGAGTAGCTGGCAACGCTCAATCTTCTTGAGTTCCGCTTCAAGTGTACCTTTTACTTTGGCGACTTTCAGCGCACCGAGCAGTTTCGGAGCATTGGCATAGAAGGTACGGAATCCCCTTTTGCATGCTTCGTGTCCAAGGGCACAGGCCAAATAGCTTTTTCCCGTTCCGGAAGAACCAGTAATGAAAAGGTTCTGTGCCTTATGCACAAAATCAAGGGTGGCGAGACGTTCCA
>OJOP01001107.1_pt1 | contig 13542 bp, 10 predicted proteins | sample 1598161 | NCBI WGS metagenome assembly OJOP01 (sample SAMN01915206, study PRJEB22387) | human gut metagenome | isolation source: stool | host: Homo sapiens | place: USA | reverse complement strand
CGAAGGAGTGCTTCGCCCTGCGCCCGATGACCTGCCCGTTCCAGTATCAGGTCTATCTGAACCGCGGCCGTTCTTACCGCGATCTGCCGATGCGTCTCGGCGAAACGTCCACGCTGTTCCGCAATGAGGACTCCGGCGAAATGCACGGCCTCATCCGTGTGCGTCAGTTTACGATCTCCGAGGGCCATCTGGTGCTCCGCCCGGATCAGCTGGAGGATGAATTCCGTGACTGCCTCGATCTTGCCAAGTATTGCCTCGGCACAGTCGGCCTGCTTGATAAGTGCACGTTCCGCTTCTCCCAGTGGGATCCCGCGAACCCCAAGAACAAGTACGAGGGCACCAAAGAGCAGTGGGATCACGCGCAGAGCGTCATGGCGCGCATTCTAAAGGATCTTGACGTTGATTACACGATTGGCATCGACGAGGCTGCATTCTACGGCCCGAAGCTCGATATCCAGTATAAGAATGTCTACGGCAAGGAGGACACCCTCGTCACCATCCAGATCGACATGCTGCTGGCTGAGCGCTTCGGCATGTACTACACCGATGAAAACGGCGAGAAGAAGCTGCCGTATATCATCCACAGAACGAGCCTCGGCTGCTACGAGCGCACGCTGGCCTACCTGATTGAGACATACGCCGGTGCGCTGCCCACATGGATGGCGCCGGAGCAGGTTCGCTTCCTGCCGGTCACGGATCGTGCTGTTGACTACTGCAAGGATCAGGCAGCCAATCTCACCGCGCAGGGCTACCGTGTGACGGTCGATACCCGCAGCGAAAAAATCGGCAAGAAGATCCGCGATGCGCAGATGGAGAAGATCCCCTATATGCTCGTCGTCGGCGACCGCGACATCGAAGCCGGCACCGTCTCCCCGCGCCACCGCGCGGACGGCGACCTCGGCGCCATGACGCTCGATGCGTTCACCGCTGTTCTCAAGGACGTTGTAGACAACAAACTGAAAAAGTAATCGGATAATAAGCGCCCCTGTCCGGCTGGGCTCCAGCTGGACAGGGGCGCTTATCTTTAAAAGCCAATTTAATTTCTCTGATACTTTCAAATAAAACACTACTGCTTTCTGCGGGCAGACAGATCCGTCTGCCCCTATAACCCAACTGAAAGCATTGCGGCTCGAAGCAGGCAATAAGTTTTTTGGCAGTCTGACGGAACCCCCGGCAAAAACCGGAGGTTCCGTTTACAGCACCCGTTACATCTGCGGCTCGATGCGCAAAGCGCCGGGATTGATTGCCGGGAGATCTTCTTCTCGGCAGCCGATCCGCTCACCGCCTTCGCGCGTTTTTATCATGCGGCCATACGGCTTTGGCTTGCTGCAGGCCAGATCCGCTTCGTTCAGCTGTGCAGCTGCATCCAGTCCCTTGCAGTCGGAAAGGGATATTACCGTGACTGTTTTTTCTTTCTTGAACGCACCCAAATACGTTCCGGTTGTGCCTATAAGCTGTTTATCCTTTCGGCCGGTCGTGCAGTTTACAAAATAGCAGCCCTCAACTCGGTAGGCATATTCACATTTCTTTCCCGTTATAAAGGTAGCCCCAATTATCCTGTAGGCCTTTGTACGCACTCCGTTGAACGTGCAGTCCGAGATTTTTCCGGAATAATTCTTAGATCTGTCGCTTAACGACAACGTGATCATTGGCCGATTTAAAATGACTTTGCCAGCTAAGGCTATGCCGTCCATTACAGGTTCACAGTCATTGAATTCACATAGGTCAACCTCTGCACCGTCGGAAAGATTAATCAACGAACCGCCGTAACAGGTATTAAATTGACAGTTCCGGACAGCGGGTCTGCCGCTTGAAAGGCATATTGCCGCCATGCAGGAATCAAACCTGCAATCCTGTATGATGCTTTCCGAAGTCACTATCGAGTCTTTGATTGCGTTAATGCAGTTCGCAAATACAGACCGCCGAACAACGTGCTTACCACGCGCCAGAACCTTTGGGACACCACGGAAAACACAGTTTTCAATCTGAGTACAGGCTTTAATAAAGATCGGAGAACAAAGATTTTCCTGCAGTTTTGCTTTCTCTTCGGTTGAAAACGCCAGCGGCCCTCTGACAATGCAACGTTCCATACGAACCAACTCCCTTGCGGATATTATGGCGGAGGTTCTTTTTGTTTCGTCTTGCATCTGCGTCAGCCTAAATCGGCATGCACGGAAGGTAACAGTTGTCATGCCGTAATAATGAGACGACCAACAGACTAAATTATTCCCCGGATCATCGAATACGCAGGCCTCAAATAAGTTTTCATCCTCCCAACTTGTGAAAAAGAACTCTGCGCATGACTCAAATTTACAGCCTCTGAAGTTTCCAGCTCCAATGAGAAACTTTTTGCACCTGATAAACTTACAGTCGCGGAACAAACTCGTCGTTTTGGGTTTGTTGCCCATATTAAACAGCGTTTTCTTCTGCTCACCGTGGCAGATGACGGTACATTGCCGCATGCGGAGCGTTGCGGCGGCATTCAGATTGATCCCGTCTGCGTCTGCAGTTTCGCCGTAGTGGATTACGCAGTTTACAAACTCCAAAGAGCCCTCGCACCGGACGATCGGCGACGAGAGGTGGATGATCTTATTTTGGAAGCGCACAGACTCCCCCTCGCCGACAATCCAGGTGTCCGGCAGCGTGACGGGTTCCAGTTCAGCGGGCTCGACCGGCTCTTCTGTTTTCTCGGGTTCTTCTGCGGCTTCCGCTTCTTCCGGCTGTTCGGTATCTGCCTGCGTTTGCGCTGCTTCATCTGCTGTCAGTTCGATCTCATCTGCACCGATTTGATCGGCCGGCACGTCCGGCTGGAAATAGGCAGTGAAGAAGTCTGGGCCAAATTCCCCAGCGAGTTCCTGCGCTTTCTTCCAGATTTCCTTTCGCCGTCTGGGACTGACAGGCAGTGTTTCGGCCATGTCCAGTTCATCGACCGGCACTCCGCCCGTGAGCAGCTGATATTCCGCAAGCAGCTGATACAGAAGTTCCGCATCCTCCCTGCTCAGCGTCTCCAGTTCCTCCGGCGCAATGTCATCCTCGGGCGCATGAATGTTCAAAACCGGCAGCAGCCTGCTTAGATACTGCCGCGCAAACTCCGGCTGTTCCGGCATTTGTTTGGAGAGCGTGTAGAGCGTGCCCGCAAACAAATTGCGGTTTTGCTCCGTCAGCGATTGCAGACTGCTTTTCCGTCTGCTTCTGGACTGCGCGTTTATAACCTGCTCCACGATTCGCTTTACGCTGTCGAACAGTACGCCCTGCTGCCGCAGAAGCTGTTCGATGTTCGCTGCGTTCTGCTCGATCTGCGCTGCCATATTCGCGCTGCTCTTGCTCAGCAGATACAACGCCCGCCATGTAATCTCATTCAGCTTAGAGAGACTGAAAATGTCTTTTGCCAGCAGTTTTTTCTGTTCGCTGCTATTGGAAAAGGTCAGTGTCTTTAAAAGACTCTTGTACCACGGACGATCCTTGAGTGCCTGAAAGTCCTGCTCCTGCGACTGGGCGATCTCCCGTGCGGCAGTCATCAGCGTTTCAAATGTTTCCTGTTCATTTTCCGCCGCGCTTTGTGTCAAGCCAAGTTCATATTCGTTCATTTTAATTCCTCCAACAGTTGTTCAAGCATCTTCTGTTTTTCCTCGGCCGCCGTCAACAGCCGCTGTGTCCGTTCGCTTGCGTCAGCGGCGCGCTGCAGCGGCGCGTTCGTTTCTGCCGCCTGCCGCCCCATCTGTTGGGCGGTCACAGCGATTGCGTTTGCATGGACAGCAATCTCTCCGGATACTGCAGCCAGATATTTAAATGCGTTCCTCCGCGTGACCGCCTCCATCTCACCGATAATCTGGTCAGCGCGTTCGACCGCGACCCATGCGCTGTCAAGCTGATAGTAGAGCCGCGTGTCGAGCATCAGAGAAAGCTGCTGCTCGTAGAGTTTCAGCCGATGCTGGTTCAGCGACGCCCGCCGCAGGCCCATGCCTACATCCGTGCCGATTGCAATTACGAAGCGCCCGATGCCGACGAAATTGATCCGCAAAACCAAACTGGGGACAAACAGTGCAGGCTGTCCCTTCGATTCTGCTGCCGCGCGAATTGCAGCATCTGTCAGATCGACAGCCATGAACGTCCCGGTTGCGATCGTCAGCATCCGCGTGACTGTGCGGTTGTTGGCCGGGATTAATGCTTTCCAGTCGAGTTCCGCCAGGGATTTCTTTTCCTTCATTTGCCGGATGAACTGCCGGATAAAATAACAGGCGCGCACAAGTACAGTATTAAGCAGCGCGGGCCATGCCTGCCGCTGGAGATTATGGCTGACAGCGCGTTCTGTGCGAACATCCAGCTTATTGCTTGCACCCTCAAACAAGCTGTTCAAAACGCCGAGATCGACCTGACTCTCTTTGGTTCCAATGCCGTTCATATAGGCACTGCGCAGCTTCCGGGAGAACTTTGCATCCTGCATACACGGAAGTGCGGACAACTCCTCCAGCGTTGATAAAAAGCCTCCCGGCAGTCCGGCGCCGCTGCGCTGGTTTTCCACGGCCTGTTTGGTTCCGGCCATATCGCTCAGCAGATGCCCCTGCCGGTTTTGGATAGTCTGTGCCGCACAGAAAAACCAGTTTATTACGCCTGAAAACAGCTTCCACGGCCCATCGTTTCCGACAAGCTGCCCGTAATCATTCACTGTGACCGGCACCTGCACCGCCGACTGCAGCGCGGCAGAATGATAAGTAGCCACGCCGGTAAACTGTACACAGATACAGCTTACCAGCTTGTCGAGGATCGGCAGCATTTCATCCCGCCGCATGGAGCGGCTTTCGAGCAAAATCTTGCACACGGCCAGAATTTCGCTGTTGCTTAAGCACGCGGGCTTCGCGTCCGTCAGTCGGTAGCCGCCCGCCGCGCGGTCATAGACCACGTCCTGCGGCAGCATTTCGTTGGAGAGGAACGAGCGCAGCGACTCCAGATCGCGCTGGATGCTGCGTGCCGTGACGCCGAATTCCTGCGCCAGATCTGTCTTTTTCAGCACCCGGCCGTTTAAGAGCCGTGCGTAGATCGAAAGCAGTCTTGCGGATTTAAGTTCGCTGAATTCTTCCATCCCGAGTCCTTTCTATGCGCTTAAAAGCACAATTTACTATCTGTTAAATAGTATATTATATCTTGTAAATCATGTCAATCCTTGTCTCTGTTGGGTAACATAGTATCGAGGTGAAGCCCATGCGACAGGAATTTGAACAGGAATACTTACAGCTTGGTCTGAAAATCGCATATTACCGGAAGCTGCGCGGTCTGACACAGGAGGAACTTGCCGAGCGCATCGACCGCTCCCCTGCCTTTGTCGGCCATGTAGAAGCGCCGAATATCAAAAAAGCCGTCTCGCTTGACACGCTGTTTGCTATCGCGCAGGCACTGGACGTTCCTGCATTCCGCTTCCTGAATTTTGATGATTCTGGATTATAAGTCCAGTGTAGCAAATCACATAGACAGCATTTGTCTATATGCAGCATTTTTCACCATTTTTCTCATACGGTTTCAGAAAACGAACCCCCTCCGATTTGCAGTCGGAGGGGGTTCGCTGTAGATTCAGAAATATGCGCTTATGCCCAGACGAACCAGCAGTAGAGATAGCCGGTCAGGACGGCGAGGAGCGTAAACGGGACGCCGATCTTGAGGAAGTCGGAGGCCTTGACCTCATAGCCCTCCTTCTGCAGAATGCCGATGGCCGCGATATTGGCCGAAGCGCCGATGGGCGTCAGATTGCCGCCGAGCGTCGCGCCGACGAGCAGGCCGAAGTACAGAACATGCGCATCGCAGCCCATCATAGCCGCAATCCCCTGCACGACCGGGAGCATCGTTGCAACATACGGAATGTTGTCAATGAAGGCCGAGATGATAACAGAGCCCCAGACGATGATGGAGTACATGCCGAAGAGGCTGTTTCCGCCGAGTTTTACAAACAGGGCGCTGATGTCCTCAATGACGCCCGTTTCGGTCAGCGTGCCGATGACGACGAACAGGCTCATGAGAAGCAGGAGCGTTTCAAAGTCAATTTCGCCCAGCGCATACTTGATGGGGCCGAAGTGCTTTTTCTGGAGGATGGAGCGGACGAGGCCGATGAGGAACAGCGTCATGCAGATCAGGCCATTTGTAACGGCAGGACGGCCGGGGATGAAGGACGCCGCGATCAGCAGCACGACCGTGCCGACCAGCAGATACGTCGGGAACAGATCCTCCACAACGGTCGGCGCGCCGACCGTGACCTTGCCCTTTTCCTTGCGGAAGATGAACATGATGACGGGGACGGTCACGAGCGCGCCCAACTCAACGGCAAAGAAGATGGAGCATTTGCCGTCCATAAAGATGAAGTCCAAAAAGTCCATGTTGGCGTAGCCGCCCAGCATGATGGACGTCGTATCGCCGACGAGCGTCGCCGCACCCTGCAGATTGGACGAGACGGCGATGCAGATGAGCAGTGCAACCGGGGACATTTTGAGCTTCTTTGCGATCGACAGCGCGACCGGCGCGATCATCAGGACAGTTGCAACGTTATCGACGAACGCCGACACGACGCCTGCGAACACGGACAGTGCGACCGCGACCCACATGACGTTGGGCGTCTTCTGCAACAGAAGATCGGCCATGCGCTCCGGCATTTTGGACTCAATAAACAGCGCGACCGTGCCCATCGTACCGGCGAGCATCAGAAGAACGTTCCAGTCGATGGCGGTAAAGACAGAGGACAGCGGCATCGCACCGGAGACAACGAAGATGACGGCGGAGATGAGCGCGACATAGGGCCGCTTTTTTGGCAGCGCGATCATCAGAATGTAGGTGATGGCGAAGAGGATGATGGTAAACAGCTTCATGACGGGACTCCTAACATTTTCTTATTTCCTTCTTTTCTCAGTCGGCAAAGAATGTGATTTTGCCACTGGTGATGACGGTGATGATATCGGCGACCAGGCATACGACGGTAACGATGCGCGAGACAGTGGCAAGCACCGCGGGCAGCTCGACAAAGGACAGAATCGACAGCACATAGGCTGCCACCATGATCCAGCCGATGACCTTGGCTTCCGTGGTTTTCCCGGCGGCGCGGTACAGTCCGCCCACCAGACCGTCAACAAAAATCACAAGCACGAGCAGCAGCCATTTCGGCAGCTGGTCGATCCCATTGCGCAGCTTTTCCAGAGTTTCCATGATGTTTGATTCTCCCTGTTTGTATATTGGGGCGGAGTCTCCGCCATTTTTTAAGACGAACGGACCCCGGGAAAGGTTCCCGGAGTCGGAAAAATTTTTATGCCATGCGCTGGCCGTTGATGACGAGCGCGAAATGCAGGCCCAGCTTCTCTGCCGCGCGGCGGCACAGGAGCATGCGGTCCATGAAAATTTCAAAATACTCGATCACCGCGCATACCTCCGTGTCGATGGCGAGCGTCAGACAGATCTCCTTTTCTGTCAGCGTGACCTCGTGCTTTTTGACGGAGTAATTCACGCGGTCGTGAATATCAAACGCCGCGCGGGCCTTTTCACGCACACGGTTCGCGCGCACGTCCATTTTATCCGCCAGAATGAGCGCCGCTGCCACGGGGTTGACCGGGAAAGCTGTCTTTTCGTCGTGGTTGCCGATGGCGGTGATGATGGTGGCCGTCTCCTCGGGACTTGCGCCCATCTTGTCGAGGATACGGAAAGCCATAACTGCGCCGGACTGCGCGTGGTCGATGCGGTTGACGACGTTTCCGATGTCGTGCAGCCAGCCCGCGATCGCAGCCAGTTCGCAGGTGCGGTCGTCATAGCCCAGCGTCTTCAAAATGGCGCTGGCCTGCGCCGAGACAAGCCCCACATGGGCGAAGCTGTGCTCCGTAAAGCCCAGCGCGGACAGCGATTCGTCCGCCTTGCGGATATAGCTTGTGATCTCTTCGCTTTTCTTGACCTGTTCGAGCGTGATAGACATAGGCGCTCCTTTTCTTTCTTTACAGATTTGCCAGCGTTGTGCCGGTCAGCCAGTGCAGCAGCTCCTCGGGCGTGGCGGGCTTCCCGACGGTCAGAAATTCTGTCCGCCCGGGAACCATCTGCGTGTTATCGTCGCTTTCTGCCCAAGTGACGCGCTGTAAAACGCGCGTTTTGCAGGTTTTGAGATCGGTGATCTCCGGCGGCACCTGCCGGTGCTGAATGAGAATGCTTACACTATAATTATCCGAGGTCCAGCGGCCGAAATTCGTCGTCGGCTTGCGCCATTTCCAGCGGCAGCGGGCCCCGCCGTCCTCCATTTTGACCAGCTTCAGATAGCCGCCCTCCACATCCTGCACGCAGCGCATAAGCCAGACGACATGATAGCCCGCCTTTTGGAAAAACTCGCAGACATCGAAAAAATGCGCTTTCATCAGAAGCCCGTCCTGCAGCATGACGACGAACTGATTAATCTGGATGTAGGCAATGCGTGTCTGCCCGTCTACGGTGACGGGGACGCTCCGGTTCTCCTCCGGCACCAGCGACTGCCAGCGCTCGCGCCAATGCTGCTGATCGTCGGCCTTTTCCTGCCGCTTTTGCTTCAAAAACCCAAATAGCATACGCCTGTCCCTCCGGCTGTGTGCGCACCGTTCGTCTGTGACTGCATAACAAATAAATTCTACCTGTCCGGGAAACCCTTGTCAAGAGAATCCTGCATTGACGAAGCAGCCGGAAGCGATTAAAATAAAAAATCATGGTTCATCGCCTCAGGAGGGCTTTTTCATGGACGCCTATCCGAACTTGAATACTCTGTATCTATCTCCGCGCCTGCAGGCGCGGCTTGCGGACGCCGCCGGCTATCCCGTCACGACCATCGTGGCCCCCACGGGCTACGGCAAGACGACCGCCGCACAGTATTTGCAGCGGCGCATCGCCGCCGAAGCACCGGACGCGCGTGTGTTCCGCCAGTTTCTCTCCGGCAGCGGCCGGCAGGAATTCTGGGCCGGGCTCTGCCGCGCGCTGCACACCGCGCCGCAGCTGTCGGCGCAGCTGCTTGCACTCGGCTATCCGGACAGCCCACACACACGGCAGCAGCTGCTGGAACTGGTGCAGGACGCACTGCCAGCGCAAAGCCCTGTCTGGTTCATTCTAGACGATGTACATCTGCTGCAGGGCGGCGAGGCAGCGGAACTTGTCTCGTTTCTGGCCGAACGGCTTCCGCTGCAGGTCCATCTGCTCCTGCTCTCGCGCAACCAGATCTTTTCCGAAGCACAGAAGCTGCGCCTCGGCAGCCGTCTGCTTGAACTTAGCGCGGCGGATCTGCGGCTGACGCAGGAGGAACTTGCGCAGTATGCCGGACTTTGCGGTCTGCCGCTTCCAGAGCGGGAGTCGCAGGCGCTTCTGTCCGTCAGCGAGGGCTGGATCGCCATGGTCTATCTGATCTTCCGCGCCTATGCCCAAACCGGCACATGGCGCTTTGACACGAAGGGCATGGACACGCTGATCGAGCAAGTCATGTTCGAGCCGCTTCCCGAGCGGCAGCGTCTGTTTTTGCTGGATAATTGTATGGCAGAGGATTTCAGCGCCGCGCAAGCAGCCTTTGTTTGGCAGGCACCGGATGCGGACGTGCTGCTGCACGATCTGACGCACAACAACGCATTCATCACCGAAAGCACCCCCGGCGTCTACCGATATCACCATATGCTGCGGCAGCTTCTGCGCCGGAAATTCGCTCTTCTGCCGCAAAGCGCGCAGACGGACGCCTGTAGGCGGCTTGGCAGCTGGTACGAGCACACGGGGGAATATCTGACAGCCGCTGAGTTTTTTCGGCAGGCGGGCGACTGGGACGGACTGCTGCGCACGGCAGCGGCAGACTGCGGCAAGTCCATCGGCGGTGAGCACCGACAGATGCTGCTTTCCTGGTGCCGCGGCTGCCCGGAGGACGCGCTGCGGCGGCACCCGGACGCGGTGTGTGTGCTGATGCGCAAGCTGTTCTCCTTCCGTGAGATTCCAGAATTGATGCGCCTACGGGCAATTTTACTGGATGCCTTGCAGCCGGGCGGTGCGTTTCCCGAACGGGAACGGGAAAACTATCTCGGTGAATGCGACCTCGTGATGAGTTTCCTGCGCTATAACGACATTGCCGCCATGAGCGTGCTGCACCGCTCGGCCTGCAAACGCATGACGCGCACGACACGCTGCATCGACCTCGGCGGCACATGGACCTTTGGTTCCCCGTCCATTCTTATGATGTTCCACCGCGCGCCCGGGCAACTGGATGAGGAAAACGCGCAGATGCGCGCGTGTATGCCGTATTATTATCAGGTCACGGACGGCCACGGCAGCGGCGCGGAGCATTCCATGCAGTGCGAGACGGACCTGCTGCGCGGCAAACTGACCGAAGCCGAGATTGGCTGCCATCTATCGCGAGATGCTGCGCTTGCGCGCGGCCAGTACAGCATTCTGCTGACGGCGGAATTCACGGCCCTTCGGCTGGCACAGTTCCGCGGCAATGCGCCGGACGCAGGACTTGAACGACTCCGGCAGACACTGAAGGAGAACCGGCAGTTCCTGCTGCTGCGCACGCTTGACCTGTGCGGTGCATGGCTGGACGCGCAGCGCGGGAAGGCAGACGCAGACGAATGGTTTATGTCCCCGGAGGCCGACGCATCGTTTCTGGTCCCCGTGCTGCCCATGCTGCGCACGGTGCAGAATGAGGTCTTGCTGACTGCCGGCGCGTATACGAAGCTGCTTGCGCGCAAAGAGGCCTGTGAAGCGCTGAACGAGAGTCTGCACACGAATCTTGCATCCTTGTACCTGCATATCCAGCTGGCCTGCGCAGAAAACCGCCTTGGCCGTACGGATGCGGCTCGGCGGGAGTTGGAAACGGCGTGTACCCTCGCTGTGCCGGACGGATTATACCTGCCGTTTGCCGAGCATACAGCGGATCTCGGCGCCCTTCTGCCGGAGGTTTTTGCCGGAAATGCGGCAGCGCAGGCCGTTCTGCACTGCACAGCAAAGCCGGATGATCGCGGCCTCAGCCCACGCGAACTGGAAATTGCCCAGCTTGCCGCCGCACGGCGGACAAACGCGGAGATCGCCGCGCAGCTGCATCTGTCGGAGGCGACGGTCAAAAACCACCTCAAGCGCATTTTTGACAAGCTGGGGCTTGACGGCGGCGCGCGCGGCAAGCGAAACCTGCTGGCCGATATGCTTCCCGAAAAGATTAGCCCCTGAGGGGCCTATGAAAGCGAGCCGCTCCACGGTAAACTGGTATCAAACCATGTATCGTGTAGCGGTTTTCTCTTTTTCGGAAAATCAGATCGGGAGGACTATTATGAAAAAAATCAGAGCCCTGCTTCTTGTGCTGCTGGCGGCCATGCTGTGCGCACTGCTGGCCGGCTGCGGCGAGAAGGACGTGTCGGTGTCCGTCACGCTGGTCAACCGCAGCGGGCGCGACATTTCTTCTATCAGCATCACCCCCTCAACCAGCAGTGACTGGGATACGGAGTTCGTCGATGGAATGTTCCATGACGGCGAGAGCATCGAGTCCGGTTTGGGCACTTACAAGGAATCCGAGGTTCCCGATACCTATAATATTCTTGTCTACAACGACGAGAATACCATTCTGTATGATACCAGCGTCGATGAACTGGATTTTGCAATTCAGGACGGTGATTATATCGTCTTCCTGCCGCCGGAGGGCGAGGTTCCCATCGAGATCACACACGACTATGACCCTTCGGCCTATGAACTGGACTATGAGCCGACTGGCTACACCGAAGAGGAATTGAGCGGCGGCGATCTGAGAGGCTACACCGGCTGCTGGAAGCTGGAAAACGAGCCGTTTTATTTTGTCATCAACGAGGAGTTTGAATGGATTGCCATCAATCTCTACGGCGAACAGGTCGGCCCCGGCTATGTGGTCAATGAGGGCGAGTGCATCACGCTTTACATGGAGGACGACTCTGCGCTTGTCTCTCTCTGGCAGACAGCCTACGGGGACTTAAGCGATGCAAACGGCAATACCCTCACGCCTATGGACTACATCATGCTCCTGCCGACGCCAGAGGATGAACTGAACCAGACCGCCTCCTTCCCCGGCGGCTTTACGAACGTCACGATCAATTATCCCATCCAGATGGCGGCGCACGAGCATCCGAATGTTTCAAACGCCCTGAGTTTCAACGCGGTCATGGAGGACGGCACGGACGATTATTATTCCAACATCATGATTGCCTTCCAGCCCATTGAGGGTTTCGACCCCTACATGGAAAAGGGTGCAGCTGCCGCGAAGACCTATATGATGAAAATGCTCGAGGACTTCATGAAGAGCATGTACGGCAGCTATCTTATCAAGTCCTTCGGCTCGGATTTCAAGGACAACGGCGACTATTACAGCCTGACCGGCTATATGTGGCTGGACGGAGACGTCTTCTCCGACGGCCCCTCTCAGCCCGTGCGCGGCTGCATGGAGGTCCGGTATTACGGGCCGACGGGGTATGCCCTTGTCGCAACGACCATCGCGCTCGAAGGCCGCATCCGCAACTACTTTGATATCTGCAACAACATGCTCACGACGTTGTCCTACACTGCCGGCTGGAGCACCGCCCCCAAGGCCCGGCCCGCCTATTCCGGCGACACCGGCGACTACGGCACGCCGTATTACTGGTACGACGAGGACGGAGATATCTGGTACTGGAACGGCTATGCGAACGAGTTCATCGGCTACGGCAGCGACGGCTACATCGATGAGGACAGCGGCGAATACATGGAGTCCAACGACGCGGGCTGGGACTATGACGACGAGTATTACGACGATTATGATCCATGGTCCGATCCCGGCGACGGCTGGGGCGACTACTCGGACGACGAAGACGGCTGGGGCGATTACTTCTAAACCACACCCGGAGAAAGGAGGGCTTTGCGTATGCGCGCAGATCTGGCGCTGATCTTCTTCCTTCTATCCCTCGGAGGCGGGATTGTACTGCTGGCACTGCGGAAAAAACGCGGTGGCGTGCCGCTGCTCACCGGTGGGATCGTCCTGCTCATCTGCGCGGCTGCGCTGGCGCTGTATCTGGCAGCGGCAGTGCTGCTGGTGCTGGCTGTGCGCTGAAAAAAGAAAAAATATCATAGGATTTCACAGATATTTAAAAACTGCCCCCTAAGATTTTTAATACCATCCTGATATTCTATACTTGCAAGAAGCAAACGTCTTTTTCATTTTTCTCCTTTCTCCATATTTTAAAAGAAACGCGCAGACAGGCCGGTCACTTGTCTGCGCGTATTCTTTAGCGTCGCTTGACAATCGACGCTATTCTCCCGGAAAACTGTTCACAGTTTCTTTACCGGTTCGTGAAATCCTGTTCAAATTCTTCCTCTATACTAAAAGCACAAAAGGGAAACAAACCGGACGGTTCTCTTTTGTACGGTTTGACCATCCGGCGATGCGCTGTCTGATGCCGCGGAAAAATCTGCGGATAAGCCGACAGACGTGCGCGTGACAATCGCCGTTCTCCTCCTCCAAATTCTTCATTATTTTCACCCCTGTTTTCCTTACGCGCAGTCCAAAGGCGGGCTGCGCGTAAGCCAATTAAAAGCACAAGCCCG
>OJOP01001098.1_pt1 | contig 13694 bp, 22 predicted proteins | sample 1598161 | NCBI WGS metagenome assembly OJOP01 (sample SAMN01915206, study PRJEB22387) | human gut metagenome | isolation source: stool | host: Homo sapiens | place: USA | reverse complement strand
AGAAATGCGTCAATATCGCTCTCTGCGGCCTCCCGGTGTCTATACTGGACATTGTTGAACGGCGCATAGAGTTCGCTGGGAGCCAGGTTCTTCGCCTTGAGTTCGGCCGTTTTTTTTGCTTCTTCGACGGCCCAATGAAATTCTGGCTCATTCGGGCAAAGCACATTGATCCACAAAATCGTATCAAGGCCGGGGAGTTCGGGGCGCTCGATCATAAATGCCGGACTTGCGCTGAGCGGGTAAGAGGTGCCGCCCTTGACAAAATAGCCGCACATCGACGCGTTGCCGATGTAAGCGCAGGCCCGCGCCTTGTCTGCCTCGTCCTTCCATTTTTCCCATGTCGGGAAGCGCTTTGCGTCCACATAAATCCGCATGACCTTCCCCGCAGAGATTCCGTCCTCTGCCACGTCAAAGTATGGCTCGTCACCGGATTTTCCATGAAACTTGTTTCTCCAGAAACTCAAGCAATAGACTGATTCACCTGGTTTTCTCATTTACATTTTCCTTTCCGCCGCTTGCTGCGGCCTGCATTTGATCGAATTTCCGTAGCCAATAGCGGTCACGGCTCTCTTTTTCCCGCTCGCGCATTTCCTGACTGTTTCGGCGGCGTTTTCGCGCATAGTCCCGCATGTACGCCGCACGGGCAGCCCGTATTTTTTCCGAATCGTTCAAGAAGCAATCCTCCCGTCAAAAAATGTTGCAGGGTGCGGCCAACAAAACATAAAGAAAAAGCGCCGGTTTGATACATCTCCTCCAAAAGGAAATCGCACCAAACCAGCGCATATGCTTCTCTATTCTGCTGACCGCACCCCACCCTTTGTTAGCCGGTCTGGTCCGGCGCTGGGGGGTGAGTGAAAGATTTGAAAAGGCGTTCCGCCTTATTTATATTATACCACAAAAACAGTCAAAAGTAAATAATAAACATCAAACAAATTTTCGTATTTCATACTTGGTCCTTAAAGCTTGCCCTCTTTCCGCAGCTTCTCCTTCAGGATCGGAATGACAGCTTCGTAATATCGGAACGTTTTCACGATCTTTGTTGAATGCGCCGCTACATCCAACACCCATTCACCATATTCAGGCTGTTTCAGGTCATATTGGTTTGCGATCCGTCCGACGAGATTCGATGTGATCCCGATTTTCTCGCCGATTTCTCCCGCCGTACACAGATCATAGGGCGACTTCGGAGGAGGGATAATCTCGCTGCCGCAGATAAGCTTTGCAGCGCAGGCATTCAGCGTCTGCTCAAACGGCCCGCCCTGATATTGCTGCGCCATCTCACGCAGCAGCTGCGCTTTCTGAAGCTTACAGTTTTCCATGCGAAGCATAATTTCCGCCTGCGCCGTGTCTGTCTGCTTTCGCATGGCATCGAAGGCACAAACATATCTGGCAGAAAACTGGACGCCCTTTTTTCCGGTCATTCGGCTTGCTATAAAATCACAACCCTTGCGTGTTAGAAGATAGCATGGAAGCGTTCGGCCTGTTGAATCTTTGTAGTTGGATTCGATGAAGAAATCACTCGGCTCAATTTTGAGCTCAGTAGAATTTTCAATGATTTCAACGTATCCGCGAATGTCACGAATCAGATTTCTGTGTTCCTTGCCGATCATTTCCGCGACTTCGCGGCTGTCTATAACATCGACGTTGTTATGATTGATTACTTGTAATTCCTCCATTGCGTTTGCTCCTTTTCCTGCGTCCTCTGGTTTTTCTGGTTCATTCCGCAGCAAACCACTGCTGGATCTCTGCCGCTCCAATGTCAACTGCCTGAAATGCCCGTCTGATCCATGCGTAGCCCATGTCGGTCGTCGGCTGGCGCATGAGGGCATTGTAGAGTTCTAACGCACTGCCGCCGTAGCGCTTGGCCGCAAGGTGCCGGCAGAAGGCCATGCAGACGTTGTTTCCCTTCGGCTTGTAATCCTCCCGCGCGGCGGCATACGCAAGACAGATCGCCTCGCAGGCCGTGATGCAGCCCTCCGGCCGCTGCTTTTCCCGGATCGTCAGCCACGGGCCTGTTTTGCTGCTGTTCTCCCGCAGAAGCTTCGCACTCAGAAAATCGGTCTGCCGCTCTGCCATCGCCGCCTCGCGGCTCACCAGCAGCACATCGGGCAACAGATAATTTGTCCCGCGCTCCTTGTTTACGGCCTCCAGCGTGAACTGTGCGCCGCCAAGCGCGTCATACAGGCTGAACGGCTCATCGGCCATTGTGGAATCGACAATGCCGTCAATGACGATATGCACTTGGTATCCATGCCCGTGCTTCTGATTCGCTTCGATATAAAGATGCGTGTCCTGATTCATAAAATCCCTCCGTTTTTAATTTTGTGTGGGTTTCTGTTCTGATTTTGTTTCTACACAAAAACGCTTTTTGTCCCAGAATCGAAAAAAGGGTTGAGGGGAATTTTCCCCTCAATCCGTGACAATCGACGTTTCTACATCCAGTTCCACAACGACCTTTCCGTCATGTACGTCCGGGTAGATCGTCTTTACACGATATTTCCCAATACCGGCGAGAATGGCCGGGTTGCCAAGATCGACTTTCGACGCGTATCCATCAATGCCAAGAATCCAGCCGTCAACGTTCTGGCTGTGCTCGAAAATTTCTTTGATCGTTATGTTTAAAACCTCCATCCTGATTTTCTGAACCACCGGACAATGTCCAGCGCTTTGATCTTGTGTTCTTTTGTCGGGCCGTTCAGGGCTCTCGTTTCGGCCTTCTCCCGTTCTGCGTCCGTGCATCTGCGAAGCAGCAAATGCCGGAACAGCGCCTCCGTCGATTCCTTCTTATTTTCCATGGTTGTTTCCCTCTCTATGTCAACTAGTCGAAAGTCCCCGTCGGAAAATCAGAGTCCGGATTGCACCCATGCGTTCCAGATGTCCGAAACCTCTTCACCGCGCGCCAGACGCTCCATGCAGAAGAGCATGAATTTTCTAAAGCGGTCAAGATCTTTGACCTCGTGCAGGATTTCCTTGAATTCTTTCAGTTCCTTGTTTTCCATATTATTCATCCTTTCTATTATGCGCTTGCCAGAAGGCGGGCGCGATTTCTGATGTGGTCAATGCGGCGCTGGACTGCCGATTTGCTCATACCCAGCGCGGCGGCGATTTCCCGGACCGTCAGACCCTCGGCCATGCGTCCGGCAATGCTGCGGTCTTCATCCGATTGCAGAAGCCGGGCGAGAAGATCCCGCTGCACGGCGTTTTCTTCCGGGTCTGGTGCGGGCAGAACATGAACGGCGTTCATATCAAAAAGATCCGTCATTTCGCCGTCTTCCATGGTCAGGCTGGCCGTGGCGCTGAAATAGCGCTTTTCTCTGCGGGCGATGGTATTTGCGGCCTGCGCACAGGCGCTGTACAAGATCAGGTTAAGCGGGCGCGGTTCGTCGGCCCGCTCGTTGCGTTCCAGCGCTGCGCCCATTCTGAGCCATGCTTCCGCCGCGACGTTCATTGCATCGTCCTGCGTCTGTATCCACTCCGCACCACGCTTGCTGCCGCCCCTGCGGACTGTCCACGCCATTTTCTGCAAGGCGGTATATTGTTCCTCGTCGCTCATGCCGCGCCACGCAGCGCTGACGCTGGCGGCTGTTGTGATCTTCTCCATAGTCAATTCCTTTCCGGCTCACAAGCCTGTCCGATGTGCGGGCGGGAAGTCCCGCCCGCGTTCTTCTCTTACGCCACGATAAACCGGCGGCTTGTGGTGGACTTGGTGAAGCGCTCGGCCAATTCCGGCATGGCTTTCTTGAACGCCGTGCTGTCAAACCGGCTGCTCGTCACGGTCTTCCAGGTGATCTTGTAATCCGCACCCGTCAGCGTGTCGGCGTCAATGGCGGTCATGTGCGCCTTGATCGCGTCCTGAATGCTCTCGATCTCGGCTGTCAGCTCGTCGGCCATGCGGCGCAGCTCGCGAAGCTCGTTGACCTTGCTCTGAATTTCTGTGTTGCTCATAGGTGAAACCCCTTTCCTTTTTCGGCGGGGCGTGGTATACTGTCCACGACCCCTTTTGTGGTTGCGTCCTGCTTCTGCTTCCTACGGCGTGCAGGGCGCTTTTTCTTTGCCTTGGGGAACTCCGGCGGCTGGGGGCTTTCAACTGATCTCGTGAGCCTTGCTGCACTTTGCTGTTCCTTCCCAACTCTTGTAGATGTTCTTCGCCCATCTTCTGCCGGTGTCTGAACTGTTTTCGTTTGTTCCCCTTGACTGACTTTATTGTATCACTAAATTCTAGTGATGTCTATTGTCAATATCACTAAAAATAAGTGAGATTATTCATCAATTTTATCACTTGTATTTAGTGACATCATGAGGTATAATAAGGATAATGGAAAAGGGGCGTTATATAGCAGTCCCCGAAGGGAGGGCACTATCATGCCAATAGCTTATAAGATTGACGTGCTCGCTGCACTCAAGGACGCTGGATACTCACAGAATCGCATTCGCAACGAGAAATTGATCGGCCAATCGTACTTGACGCAGCTTCGCCATGGTGAGTTGGTTTCATGGAAGACAATCGAAACCATTTGTCAGTTACTCCACTGTCAGCCAGGGGATATACTGGAATACGCAGAAAAAAAGGACGGTGAAGCGTGATGAAAGTCTATACCATCATCGGCGGCGTGAACGGCACAGGCAAGAGCAGTCTGACCGGTGTTCTGCGGGCGCAGCGCAATGATCTGGGCGTGATCGTGGACGTTGACCGCATCACGGCGCTTGCAGGCGTCAGCCCGCTTGAGGGCGGCAAGATGGCGATCCGGCGTATTGACGATTGCCTGGACAAAGGTATTTCCTTTACGCAGGAATCCACGCTGTCAGGCTTCCGCACGGCGCAGACAGCAGCCAGAGCCAAGCGGGACGGCTATACCGTCCGGCTGTTCTATGTCGGCCTTGACACGCCGGAGGAAAGCCTTGCACGCATCGCGAACCGTGTGAAGCGCGGCGGGCATAACATCGGGACAGAAGACGTCCTGCGCCGTTTTGCGGGCCGCTGGGAGGCTGTGTCGAAGGTGCTGCCGTACTGTGACGAGGCGCATTTCTTTGACAATGACAACGGCTTTGTCGAGGTCGCAGAGTACAAGAACGGCGAGTTGCTGCTTGTCGGCGATCTTCGCCCGGCGTGGGTGCTGGAATTGCAGCGGTATCTTCTCCGCGCCGAAAGCGCAAAGGAAGGTGACGCAGAATGACCTACGCTGACCGATACCACCTGACACCGGAGCAAAGCCGCTTCCTTGCAAAAAAGAAGTGGGACGAAAATGTCTACTGCGGCATGAAGATGGAAAACCGCGCCGTCACATTCCCACAGACAAAGACCATTCTGGAAGGCGTCAACGTCCCCGGCGTACAGATCGACGATATTCAGGCCATTCTCAACATGCGCGACGCTTGGCGCTTCCTGATTGGCTCGATTGACGAAGATGTGACCTTGGAGTATGTCTGCAAGCTCAACGGCTTCATCGCCCGCAACGAGGCTCTGGAGTGGGGCAAGCTGCGCACGGGAAGCGTGGCCATCTCCGGTACGGACTACACGCCGCCTGTACCGCAGGAAGCGACTGTCCGGGCAGAGTTGGCCGCGATCCTTGCCACCGATACCTCGGCCACGGAAAAGGCGCTGAACGCCTTCTGCTGGGGTACGCGCGGACAGCTTTTCTGGGACGGCAACAAGCGCACCAGCCTGACACTGGCAAACAAAATCCTGCTGCAAGCCGGAGCGGGCGTTCTGACCATCCGGGATCAAAACATGGAGCAATTCAACGAAGCGCTGCTGAACTACTACGACACCGCCGAGGCCGAGCCGCTGAAAGCGTTTCTGTATGAGAATGCGATACAGGGGGTGGAGCTTCATTCATAAAAAAATCCGTGAGAGGCCCGCAGTGGGCTTTCTCACGGTTTTTCTTTTATAGCAGGTGTTTTTGCCGGCCGTTTCGTCCTTCTGTCTACCAGAGGCGGCGCAGGCAGAGAGCATCAGCCCGTCACCGGTCAGCGCAGAAACGCCAGGCAGCGCAGAAACAGGCGAGGGGTGGTTTTACAAACCTGAATGAAAAAATAGTTTCAGAACCATGGGAAGCACGTCTCCATCCGACTACGTTCTAAAAAACAGGAGGTAATTTATGCCACGCTTAAAAAAGAAAGAGCCCGACTTCATCAAGGTTGGGCGACTCATAAGAGGCTATGCGACACCGCCCAAGGTGGCAGAAATGATTGGCTGTTCAGCCACAACAGCGCGAAAAAAGATGAACACGCCTGAACTGTTCACACTCGGAGAATTACAAATGATTTGCCTTCGCGCGCACATCCCAGCGGAAGATATGGAGGCCATCATCAAATTCTGATCCGGTCATTCCTCCCACAGTCCGCAGACCGTACACTTGATGCGCAGCCTGCCGCCTGCATTGGACAGCGATACGCTGTCGCTGAGTTCCATGAGCATGGAAAAATGTTTCCGCACATATTCGTTCAGCACCACAACGGGAAGCGGCACGTCGAGTATCAGGCAGGCGCTGCGGCGGGTTTCCAACGGCTCCTGAATGTCCAGGTTTCCGTGCGTATAGTGCATGAGCGCGCCGGCATGGCCGCGCAGCCGGTCGAATCGCAGCCGCTTGTCCTTGCTGGGGACTGTGCCGTGAAAATCGTCTTCAGGCTCACCGAGGATCAGGTTGATAATGTCTTGTTCGTTCATATAAAAAACTCCTTTACGTTTTTCTCTGTCTATTGTTCTACCGCATTTCTGGGTTTGTCCCGCCTGCGTCATAATTTCGTGACTGAATCTTCAGCCGCAAAAAGGGTGCTTTTTTTAAGCAAGGGTGCGTCAAATTTGCCGCAGAGGGCTGTCCAATTCTGAACGTATCTCCTCAATTCTTGGGAGGTATCCCTAACAGTGAGGAAACGCCTCTTTTGCTGTCCAATTTACGGTCGCTTTGTCTTCGTACGAAAAACGTACAAAGGGGGCCTGCTCAAAATTGCGCAGACCCCACCAGAGCAGGGGTGTCCCCAGAATTGGGGATACCCCCTATTTCACAAACCGGAGCGAAAAAATTCAAATTACCTGAAACGTTTTCCAAAAAAATTTTTAAACTGCATTTTGAAATCAGAAACGCAGGAATTCTTGCATAAATCAGCAGGGAATATTATAATTATTCACAGGAAGGAGATGGTTTTGTGCCATATATCGCATATCTGCCGAACAGCAGAGTCACGCTTCTGGATCTCGACGAGGTGGCAGAGGTTCTGAATGTCTCACGAAAAACCGCATACCGATACTGCAAGAGTGGAAAACTCCCGTCCAACAGCGTCAGCGGGCAGGTCATGGTTTCCGAAGAAACGCTGCTTGCCTTCCTGCATGGCGCAAAGCCGCAGAAATCTGCGGCCCGCACCGGTCAATATGCCGCCCGTGGACAGAAGCTGGAACCGCCCCAATTTGCAGAGTTTCCGCCAGACGATCTGACCGGAGTACGCCGAATCGAAGGATATTGATGAGTTTTACGCAGAAATGCGTGCTTTTTCAGTATTTGCCCCGGACAGCAGAAGCCTAATTTTTACCAAATTCATAGATATCAGCGTGCTTTCGTGCTGGAAAGCGTGTGAAAATGGGGCGAAGGGGGATGTGCTCTGCGTCCGGCCATGTTCTGCAAACGCCTTTGTGGCCGCCTACGCGCCGTTCTGAGCGGTTTTTATCCACTCGGCGTGAAGGATGTCATGCAAGCGGCGTATTTCTGTATGGAAGCCCATGGAAGGCTCACAGGGCAACTGTCCGAAATTCGGTCGGTTGTATGCGTCTGCGGTAAACGCAGTAGACCGAAGTGGGGGCAGTAAAATGCCGCGTCCTTGGTATGCCCGAAAAGCGGACAGACCGCCAAGCACCATTTCCCCCACAAGTGGGCGAAACGGAACCTGCTCTTTTTTGAGAGGGTTCCCAACGTTCCGGGAAAGACTTTCGCGGTTTTTCCAGCGTTTTACTCATTTTTGAGTAATGGACAATTTTGTCCATTAGCCCTATACGGCAAAGCACAGTAAGGTGGGTATGTTTGTGACACGCCCCCGCGCTGCACGATGTTCAACCCGTACATTTTTGACCGGGTTGGAATTTTATTAAATCCAGATTTGGATTCAGCAGCAATCACTCAGCGCAAAATTGCGCTCAATGAAATTAACGAACGGAATTTTCCGTTGGCTGCTGTTCCTATAACCAAGCAGACGTTTTTCGTCGCGTTGGTCTGCACGTCCGAAACCCGGACACGCTGTTTTCATCCTTTGAACGCCGTCCGTAATCCGGACAACGAGACCAAAATTGGATTCGTTGGCTAACCACTAGCGAGTGACGCAAAGATCGTATTTTCCGACCTTTGGCCGCTGGTTTCGTTGTAGTCAGACGGGGGAACGATTCGTTACACCGCCCCATAGATATAATAAAAAAGGAACGCCTCAGGAAGAACGTTCCTTTCTTGTTTTCCGCTTACAAACGAAGAGCTTCCCGCAAGGCAGCTTCTTCTGCTGCATCCAGCTTTATGCCTTTGCAGGGTGTTTCCGTCCCATCGACCTCTTGGAACCACTTACGAATGTCCAGCACGGAATCAGGACTATTATCCCAGCGGATGCGTCTCACTTTTCTTTTCGAGCGGCCTGTCCCTGAAAGTGTGGCGATTTCCTCAACGATTTCATAAATACGGTTGCTCATTCCAAATTCCTCCTAAAATAAATGATTTTTGCTCAAATCTGTGTGAAAGTGCGTATGTGCTATTCCGGCCGCAGGGCCATATCATTTTGTTGCCGGAAATCCATGTTTCCGAACGGCCGACGAAATTCGTCGGCCCTATCGATTGTCTTAATCTCCAAAGCAGTTTCCTGCCGTTGACCGTGTATGGATGGCCTGCCCATCAAGTAGAACGTCGATTCTGCGCCCACAGTCTTCGCAAGTGATTTCGATATTTGCCTGACAGGATGCCACGGCGACGGATCGGCCCTTCTTCCGGATGGTCAGATTGTGCCCATCGTACCCGGCGAGGATGTTGCCGCAGGGACAGCGAATTAACTGGTTGTTTTTGTAATTTCTCATTTTTCCGCTCCTTGTTTCTTTTTGGGGTTCATTCAGTTTCCAATGAGCCTCCGCACAGATTCAATGAAATTTGCCCTATCCGCCTGAAGCGCGGCGTTCGGGTCATTCGCTTCCCCGCAAATTTTTACACAAACGTCACGAAAGTCCACGCCCAAATCGTGTAGCTGCTCGGAGAGATTTGCGCAAGCAACCAAGCCAGTCTCATCGTTGTCGAGGCAAAGCAGGAGCGGGTGGTTTGTTGGCCGCTCCTGCAACGCAGCTAGTAGGAGGCGGCCGTTGGCCACACTGTTGAGCGCAATCGCGCTGCCTCCAGCTTCGATGATGGAGAGTGCATCGAATGCCCCCTCGGTGACAAAGACCGGTTCATCGCCGGGTGCATAGAGGGCCTGCCGGTTGAAGAGAGCGGGCGAGACGCCCAGGTTATTCATCGTCCGGCACCCCGGTTGTGCATCCGGGTCGATACTGCGTGCGACGTAGTGGAAACAGTTTGTCGGGATGATAATTCGCGGGCAGCAGCGGTGACTTCCTGCCGGGTCTGCTTTGGGGTCGAAGCCAAGTCCATAAGCCACAGCTGTCTCCGGACTGATTCTCCGCTCGGCCAAGTAGGCAATGGCGGCAGGGTCATACAGTCTGGCACGACACGCCGCGAAGTAATCAGACAGATCCTTCGGTGCAGAGCCGGACTGCACGGGAGACGGAGCGGGTGGGCACTTCCGAGCGGGCTTTGTGCTGTGCGGCTCGACCGACGTACCAAGCTGTTCCGCCAGCGCCCGAAGCGCCGTGTTGAAGTTCACGCCATGTTCCAGCTCGTAAAGCGTAAAGATGTCGCCCAAAGTCCTACACTTGTGGCAGTACCAACGCCGTGAGTCAGCGTAATAATGAACGGCTCCTGTTCCGTTTGGGCCGCAGCCGCTCCCGCATTTGGGGCAGATGTACAACGAACATCTGCTCGACTTTTTTAGAAACTCCCGGCAGTCAAAAGACTGCCTGATGAAATCCTTCAAATTCTCCTGCGTCATATAACCCTCCCTGGACTTCTTCTTATTGGGAAATTATCTATGCTCTCTGCTCTATGCTCTGGTGTAAGAAAGCCGTGAGAAATCTAACACGATTTCTTACAAGATGTCTCGTCCTCTTTCTTCTTCCGCTGATACTCGCGCTGACGGTCTGCCTCGCCCGAGGATTTTCCAACAAGGTTCGGAATATCAGGAACATAAATTGTCCCGTTGCCTTGCACCTCAAGCAACCCCAACTCTTTGAAAATCGGGATGGCTCCTTGAACAAATTTGAGCGCATGGCCGGTCATCCTTGCTAACTGCAAAGGGGTATACGGTCGATCTCCGATTGCAAGTCTGCCGTTTTCGTTGATGGATAGCAGCTGCAACTTGAGCAGCAAAACGACGTACTCGCAGCCGTTCTTCATGGTTTCAAGGTAGCGCACATTGGGTGATTGAAAAAAATTGTCCTTTAGTCGGAGATAATAATACTTTTTTGTGTCTGACATTTCACCGCTTCTCCATTTTCGGCAATGGTGCTTGTCGCACCAAATTGTCGCAACAGTTGCGAGACATTAACATAAATCGTTCGTCCCGACCGAACGCAGGGGATTGACCCCTCGCGGCAGCCACGCCGCAGGAAATACGCGCTCAAGCCGGTGCTGCGGACCGCGTCCTCAATCTTTTGGAAAGGTGGGTTTGTAGGCTGAACCCGTTCAGTTCCTCTCATCGCGTCCCCTCCTTTGCAAGTGCCGAGATGATGCCGAGAATTCGCGCTTTTTCGTCTTCATCGAGTTCTCGGCGCAGTTTCCGGGTCATGGTCGGCTCGCTGATGTGAAGAACGTCAGCAATCGCCCAGAGCGGAACGCCCGCGTTTTTTGCCGCAGTACGCAAGTCACAATTTGCTGGTTTTTTCATGTTTCCTCCTTGACATATGATATAAAATTCACTATGCTTGATGTGATGATTATGATTTAAATTTTACTCGTGATATCAAGTGTTTTCAAGTGAATAAAAAGAAAATTTTTATACCTATTAAATTAAAAGAGTGAATTTATTTTCACTATATTTATATGGAGGGCTCATGAAATTTGATTGTGAGAAAACATCGACACGCCTAAAGCGACTCCGGGACTCAAAAAAGCTATCGCATGATAAATTGTCCGCTGAGATTGAAGACCGTTACGGCGTACACATCGACAGAAAGACACTCATAAATTATGAAAAGGCTGAAACACTCAGTTCAAAGCCAGAAGCAGTAAAAGGAATGAATATTACCCGCTTGACTGCTCTTGCTGACTATTATGGAGTATCAACCGATTATTTGCTTGGAGTCTCGGACTGTCCCAGCATCCGTAAAGATGTCAAGGTCATTCAAAAAACGCTCGGCATTTCCCCAAAGGCAACCGAGAACCTCATCTCCATTGTTGAATCAGCTCGGACGAGGGCGTTGCCATTCCCAGCGAGAGCGCAGAAGCGGAATTGGACGCTTGTTCAGGCGATGAACGTTCTGTTTGAGTCGGATGAGCTATTGCAAATTATTGAAAGCATTGCAAATCTAACGGATGCAGCAAATGCTTTGCGAGACTATGAGCAATATAGCGCCAATGATTTTCTGGAGGATGACCTTGAACACGCGGAAGATCGACTTGACTATATTGACCATTGCTATCGCGTTGCCAGACTGGACGTAAGCGAAGCGAGCCTAAACTGCATGGATAATCGGATATTGGGAAAGCGCGAAGAAACACAGATATATACTGCCGCGCGTAAAAACATCGAATCTGCTTTGCAGATGAAAGAGCAACTAGCCAAAATTCAAGAGGCTGAATTGATTGCAAAACACGAAAATGAAGAAAAAGAATGGCTAGATTATCTGGAAAGTGAGGGACTTGACGAAAACTATGGCAGCGACGAGACTGAAGAAAACTAAAGATGGCCGCGCATATTATGAGATCCGCTACCGTACCAGCCGGGAAGCCTCTGAATTGTCTACGCGCTGGTATGTTCCTTCCGGTTGGAGTGAAAAGGCGATCCAGCGGGAATTGGCGAAACAGGCCGCAGAGTTTGAGCGTCAGTGCAGAGCGGGTCTGGTTATTTCACACAGAGAGAAAAAAGAAATCGCCGCACAGGAGGCGGCGAGGCAGGCGGCAGAAGCAGCTAAAATCGTGACTGTGAAACAATACGGCGAGCGGGTCTTTATGCCGGGCAAACTCGCTGGAACCATCGGTGAAAAGGCGCTTGCTGAAAATAGCCGTGCCTATTATCAGAACGTATTGGATAGACATATTTACCCGATCATCGGCGAACGAAAAATGCAGGAGATCACGCGCGCGGAGTTGGAAGCTCTGCTGCTGGATGAACTGAACAGCGGAAGATCCGAATCAACAATATCAGCAGTCTACGTCACCTTGCGGCAGATGTTTGAATCTGCGGAGGACAGCGAACTTATCCGCTCAAATCCGATGCAGAAGGTCAAAAAGCCCAGACGCAATAAAGCAGACACCAAAGACGCCACGCAGGTCGAAGCCTTTTCCATCGAGGAAATGCAGCATATTTTGGAATGCCTGAAAAATGAACCGCTCAAGTGGCAAGCGTATATCACGCTGATCGTCGATACGGGCTGCCGCCGTGGAGAGATCTGTGGGCTTCGCTGGCAGTCAGTCAATTTCAAGGATAAGACGATCACGATTGAAAACAATCTGGTCTATACGTCCGCCAAGAAGGGCGGCAAGGGCGTTTTTGAGGACACACCCAAAACAGACGCTTCGGTCCGTGCTATCGACATCAGCGACGACGCGGCCGACCTTCTGCGGCAGCTTCGAATTGAACAGAGCAGATCCTGCATCTCGCCGTATGTTTTTTCGCAGGATGGCCGCGCAGAGCCAATGCACCCGACCTCGCCGACGCGATATTTTAAGAAATTCGGCGAACGGTACGGCATCGATCATTTTCATCCGCACAAGCTGCGTCACACATTCGCCAGTATCGCCATCACGAACCACGCGGATGTTGCTTCGGTTTCCGAAAAACTCGGTCATGCCAATAAAGGCATCACGCTCAAAATGTACACCCACGCAAACGCAGAAAGCATCAAGGCCGCTGGCGATATCTTCCGCAATGCGCTGAAAGCGAAGAAGGACGATAGCAAGCAGGCTTGAACAACTGTGCGGCATATTTGCGCGGCTCGCAAAAACCCGCACCAAAACCCACACGGGCATGAGAAAAACCCACACGGGAAGCTACATCAGGTTACAACAAGTCACGACAGATAAAATCCCCAACCCATTGGGGCGCAAGGGTTTCAGGCGATAAGTTACGACAAGTAAAAACAAACTGCAACAAGTAATTCTTAGCTGGCAGTCATGAGGTCAGCGGTTCGATCCCGCTTATCTCCACCAGAAAAGTCCTGAAATCTCACGATTTCAGGACTTTTTCTTTACTTTCCTCCGCAAATAATCGACCGCATTTTTGCAGTCATGCGACCTGACCCAGATTTGACCCAAACGGGCGCGAAAACGCAGTGGATTTATTGAGATTTATTTGACAAAACAGCACGAATATTTCTTGAACGATATAAATCAAATTCCAGCTTCAGGTGGACAATTCACACCCGTCTGCAGCGTGCTGCCTATGGATTTTCCTACGGTTCCCTGTTA
>OJOP01001093.1_pt1 | contig 13798 bp, 10 predicted proteins | sample 1598161 | NCBI WGS metagenome assembly OJOP01 (sample SAMN01915206, study PRJEB22387) | human gut metagenome | isolation source: stool | host: Homo sapiens | place: USA | reverse complement strand
AACTCATTCTCAAAATACTTAATACATTTTTGTCTAAACTTTGGGGTTCACTTCAATCTTGCTGTCCGTTGTTTTGTATATATAATTTACGCAATTGTCTTATCCGAGATTATCTCCCCGTCCGAAAGCTCAACTATCCGCCTGCACTTTTCTGCCACTGTTCTGTCATGTGTTACTATAACTATGGTTTTCCCGATAGAATTGAGCGACTTCATAACCTCCATTATTTCGTCTGCCGTTGCTTTGTCAAGTGCCGCTGTCGGTTCGTCCGCTATGATTATATTCGGACGGTTTACAAGTGCACGGGCGAGAGCGACACGCTGCTTCTGACCGCCCGACAGCTCTTTTATGGGTTTTTTGAGAAGATTGCCTATTAACATCGCATAGGAGATAATCATATAAAAACTCAGCTATCAAACCTTTTCCGCAATCAATACGTCCATACAATGCTTATGAGGAGTACCGCTGCTGTCGCAGTCAAAGATCCACTCCTCGTTTTTATGAAACAGCCAATCGTGGTAATACATAAACAACTCACCTGATTTCCAGCTATCCACAACAAATTCGCCTTTTTCTGTATCGGGCGGAAGAGGAATAAATGGCTTCTCTACAAAAACATTTACAACATTGATACCATTCGTAGTCGTATGAGCTTTAAGATTATTGACAACATTTTCTCGTAATTCAAGCGGAATATAATGAAAAACCCCACTTGAAAAGATGATGTCATAGTTAGCTTCAAGCCTGAAATCTCTCACATCTGCCTTGAAAAAGTCAACCTTTACACCATAAGTATCGGCAAGCTCTCGTGCCTTTGACAGCCCCTGTTCAGATGCATCAAACGCTGTAACATCATAGCCGTTTCTTGCAAGAAATACTGCGTCCTTGCCTTCTCCGCAATCAATATCAATAACCTTATACGGCTTAACAGGCGGCTTAATTCTCATTATCTCATAACACAGATTGTTAGGCTTTAAGCCCCAATAATACTCCTCATTGCCGTAGCGTTTGTCATAATCAGTGACGGATTGCGATGGATACCCCAACAGCGAATCAATAGTTGTTTTCAGAATAGCTGCGATCTGCGGCAGAAGTTCAATATCGGGATATGAAGTTCCGTTTTCCCATTTGGATATAGCTTGAAAAGAAACATGCAGCTTTTCGGCTAAAACCTGCTGTGTCAGACCAAGTGCTTTCCTTTTTTCTGATATTACATTGCCAATATTCATATGCCTGCCCTCCTTTGTCCTTATTATATCATCATAAATTGTAAAGTTCAATAACCGCCTTGTAGAATGATCGAGTGATATTCTATTGACAGTTGAAAATTCATAATAAAATTGAGAACTTTCCTAAATCAGACTAATGGAGCGTGAGTTTTTGTTCACGCTTAATGCAGACTGTCGAAAAAGTCAAGCAGAAATGCTAGGCTTTTTTATTGTATTTATAATTTACGCAATCGTCTTATCCGAGATTATCTCCCCGTCCGAAAGCTCAACTATCCGCCTGCACTTTTCTGCCACTGTTCTGTCATGTGTTACTATAACTATGGTTTTCCCGATAGAATTGAGCGACTTCATAACCTCCATTATTTCGTCTGCCGTTGCTTTGTCAAGTGCCGCTGTCGGTTCGTCCGCAATGATTATATTCGGACGGTTTACAAGCGCACGGGCAAGAGCGACACGCTGCTTCTGACCGCCCGACAGCTCTTTTACGGGCTTCTTGAGAAGATCGCCTATCAGCATTGCGTCGGCGGTTTTGAGAATCAGCTTTTTCATCATCTTATATTTGACAGCAGGGTTGAATATAAGCGGATATGAAATATTTTCATATACCGTCTTGTCGGCGAGAAGTCCGAAATTCTGAAGCACGAAGCCGATTTCCTCGTTCCTTATTACCGCAATTTCATTGTTGCTGTACTTGGAAACCTCATATTCACCGAGAAAATATTTACCGCTTGTTTGCTTGTCAAGACAACCGAGTATATGTATAAGCGTTGACTTGCCGGAGCCGGATACACCCATTATAGCTACCATTTCGCCCTTTTCTATGCTAAGATTTATATTTTTCAGTGCATGCACCTCGCTGCTTGTGTTTATATTATAATATTTATCTACATTTTCAAGTTTCATCATACGTTCTCATATCTCCTTATTGTTTCAAGCATATTACTGCGTACCAGCGTTACAGAGCCTGCAATGCTGACAATTACGGAAATTGCAATCAGATATACAGCAGTGAACAATCCGCTTTGTGCATCGATGATTTCTATAGCAAAGATGTGATTTATTGCGAGCAGGATAAGCGTAGCGGCAAGCACAGAAATAACCGTTACAGCCGTGTCGCAGACAAGCTCAAGTATTATCACAGAGCGGGTCTTACCGCCACACAGACGGAATACCGCCATTGCTTTTGTGCGCTTTTCGGCATTCAGCAGCACATTTGCGATTACTCCCAGAGTGCCGACTATGGCTATCATTATGAATACAGGCATTAACTGTATCAGGAGCATATTGTCACGGTACAGCAAGTCGGGATCTGTCACATTATAGCGTATATTCATGTACAGATCGCCTTTTGCGTCATCGCTGTTTGCGTTCAGTCCGTCAATTATACGAGCCTCGATTTCGGCGAGTGAAGTATTATTGTTTTTCAGAAGTATTACATATTGACGGTAGCGGTTATCTCCGCTTTCACCGGAATAGTCCTCTTGATTTTCGGGAGCGGTGGCAAGTCCGGAATTGTAGAGAATATCCGCATCGGTGTAGAAAGTCGTACCGATTTTTGCGGTGTCAGCATTATACAGTATTACGCTGTCGAGATAGTTATCGGTGTATCTGCTGACAACAAGAAGCTCGGTAATCCCTTTACCGCACTTGTATTTTATTGTGTCGCCGATATTGTACCTCGATGTATAGCTTGCGATTACCGGAATCTTACCGCCGTAGTCCTTTGATTTGTCCGGTCGTTCTCCCGAAAGTCCTATATCGAGATATTCGCTGTATTCGGTCGAATATCCGAGCAGAGTTCCGTTTATATCGTTAAAAAACCGATAGAAAGTGTAATCGTCCATATTATTTATCTCGTTGTCGGTAATACTGCTTTTTTCTGAGTAAAGTTCCAATGTGGTTTCGTGGTAACGCTCGACACGGCAGTTTATGCCGTACTTTTCAAACTCTGAAACTATCTTTTCATCGGTTATAGGCGCTTTTGACGAGAGTGTACCGTGCAGTATCTTCTTATCATAGCGGTTACTTGTTATGTATGCTTTTTCGGCAAGATAATCCGAAGACGCAGTGATTGCAAAATTGAACAGCAGAGTTGAAAAAATGATACATATCATCATAAGGATAAAACTGCGTTTTTTTGATCGAAGCAAGGATAATGCAAGAGATAACAGCTTCATATTGCACCTCCGTTTGCGTATGTGGCTGAGGATATGCGCTTAAAGCCGGGCAGTAACGATATTATGATTATAATGCTGTATATTACAAATGACAGCAGATAGTCAAAAGCGGTAGGTACATATTCCATTCTGAGTTTTACCATAAGTGCGGTAAAAATCGGACTCAAAGCAATAGCGCAGATGAATGAAACCGCTGTGTATGTAAGAGTGACTGCCGATAAAAGCAGTGTTATCGGCATTGACTTGCAGCCTGTGACCTTCAGCACATTTATCTGTTCGCTGCAATTATCCGTCAGGTGAAGCATAAGCGTCAGCAGGAGCAGAGCGGTGAATATACCTGTTACCACGATTCCTCCCGTGATGATAGCGTAGATTATGATAACAGAATCGTTATTCTCTCTGTTCGGCGGCTGAATATAAACCACCTTGCCGAGAAATTGCTCAAGTGCCTGCAGTTCATCGTCAGACAGATCGGAAGTAAAGAAAAAGCGTGCGCCGTTGTATTTTGTCGGAGCGGTATTCTTCATCTCATTTTCAAAATCTTCATCCTTTACATAAATTCCGCTGTTGTTGTGATATAAGAAAAAAGTGTACGGAACAATAAAATCATCGGAAAGACCTATTACATTAAGTACGATGTCGCCTTTATCATCGGGAATGATAAGCCTGTCACCGACATTTATACCGCAGTCGTTTTCGGCAATAATAGCCTTGCTGTCACCCTTCAACTCATCTTCTGTGAAAAATCTTCCGTCGGTTATGTTATAGTCGGATTGTATGAAGCGGTACAGATCTTTCATGCTTTTGTTAAAAGCAACTTTGGCTGATTCCGTACAGATGTAGTTTTCGGTTGAGCGATAGCTGACAACCGCATTGTCGGCATAGGCAGTGTAGACTTCGGGCAGGTTTTCTCTGAAAAATTCGGGTGAATCTTCGGGCATAATACCGTCAAAGCAGTAGCCTGAACGATCCATCATATTGTGATATGCCGCATTACCGCTGTTCAATGCACAGAACAAAGAAATAAATGTAAAGACAGCCGAAACAGAGATAAGAAAAATAAGTATATTCAGCTTGATATCACTTTTGAGAAATGTTTTCAGCATACTGAAATAAAGCTTTTGATATTTCAATTATTCTTCTCCTTTTCATAATATATTTCCGTTAAGATTGTCAGCAAGCGACAAACTAACTGTACTATCAGAATTAGTACAGATTTAGTATAGCGCAGAATGCTGAAAATGTCAATAGCGGTTAAAAAAATAGCAGGCGGAAAACCGCCTGCCTTAATAATCACAGAACATCACAGTTCATAATGCCGAAAACGGATATTTTAGCAAAATCATTATCCGTGCTGTCGCAGGCGGTTTCTTCCGAGCTTTCGCTACCGGTATCACCGCCGCCGAAAAGCCCCTGCAACGCTTCAAATATCGCAAACTTTATTTCATAATCACGGCTTTCTTCAACCCGCTTGCTTTGTTCTTCGGTAAAAAATTCACCCGATGCAGCAGGCAGGCACAGCGGCGGGAACATTACGCACCACCAGTTCCTACCCTCTGCATTTCCGATAAGCAGGCGGACGGCTGTGTATTCTCCTGCAGGTAAGGTTACATTCTCGTACTTTCTGGTGGTGAAATATGTTTTTGCGACCTCGCATTTTACATTGTAGCTGTAGCCTTTGGAATGTACAAATTCGTTAGCCTTTTCTTCAATTTCGGCTCTGCGTTCGTTTGCAACGGCTACCGATTGACTGAAGCTGTCACAGTTTCCGAATACATCCGAAAACGTTGAAAGCATATAGTCACGCAGATCGTATTTCAGCGTCTGGTCATCCTTACTGTCCGAGTTTGCCAGTATATGAAGCCTCAGCACTTCCTGCGGCTTTTCCTCACAATCCTCCGCAAATGCGGTAAAGGCTGTTATTACAATACATATTACCGCACCCAGTATCATAGCCTTGTCAAGAATATTACGTTTAAAAAAACCTGTCATAAGTACCTCCGTAGCGTTTAGCTTTGTGAGGTAATTATTGACAGGTTTATTTTGGTTATTCACTAATGCTTTTATTTGAGATTTTCTATCTGACTTAACCACAGCGTTGCACAGGCATCGCTCGGCATTCTCCAGTCGCCTCTGGGTGACAGCGTTACCGATCCGACCTTAGGACCGTCGGGCAGGCACGAACGCTTGAACTGCTGTGAGAAGAAACGGCGGTAGAAGGTTTTCAGCCATTTCAGTATTGTTTCACGGTCATACGCACCGTCAAAAGCGTACAGCGCAAGCCTGAATACTTTTTCGGGGGTAAATCCCCATCTTATGCCGTTATACAGGAAGAAATCGTGCAGTTCATAAGGGCCTACAAGGTCTTCGGTTTTCTGCGATATTTCTCCGTTATGTGCAGGCAGAAGCTCGGGGCTTACAGGCGTATCAAGTATATCCTCAAGCGATTCTTTGAGCAGCTTGTTATCTGTCGTCTTGCTGTAGTAGCTGACAAGATGCTTGATAAGCGTCTTGGGTATTGAGCAGTTCACACCGTACATAGACATATGATCGCCGTTGTAGGTCGTCCAGCCGAGAGCAAGCTCGGACAGATCGCCCGTGCCTATTACAAGTCCGCCCGTCTGATTGGCGATGTTCATAAGCACCTTTGTACGTTCTCTTGCCTGACCGTTTTCAAATACTACCGATAGATCGTTTATATCGTGTCCGATGTCCAGAAAATGCTGTTTTACGCTGTCGGTTATGTCGATTTCACGCAGTGTGACGCCTATCGCCTCGCATATCTTCACAGCGTTTGTTTTTGTGCGTTTTGTTGTGCCGAAGCACGGCATTGTCACCGCTACAATATCCGTCATAGGTCTGCCGAGCAGCTTCATGGCATTGGCGCATACAAGAAGTGCAAGCGTGCTGTCAAGTCCTCCCGAAATTCCTATAACGGCGGTTTTTGCGTAAGTATGGGCAAGGCGCTTTTTGAGTCCGTGTGCCTGCATCGAAAGAATAAGCTCGCATCTCTTGTCGGTCTCATCGGCAGAGTAGGGGATAAACGGTGTGCGTGATACAAAACGTGTTATCTTTGTATCGGTGAGCGGTATATCAAACCATATAGTTTCCGTATCGCATTTGTCATTTCTGAATGATGTGTTTTTTCTGCGTTCAAATGCCAGCTTGTTTACGTCTATCTCGCTGATAACATAATCGTTTGAGAAAAGCTCGCTTTCGACAAGCGTTGCACCGTTTTCGGCAATTATGTTATGCCCTGAGAATACAAGGTCCTGCGTGCTTTCGCCTTCTCCTGCGGAGCAGTAGATATAACCCGAAATAAGCCTTGCAGATTGATTTAAAACAAGCGAACGGCGGTATTCCGACTTTCCTATCATCTCGTTGCTTGCGGAAAGATTAAGAATGATATTTGCGCCTTCCTGTGCAAGATATGTCGAGGGAGGGCAGGGCGACCACAAATCTTCGCACAGCTCGATTCCGAAAGAAAAATCATGCATAGTGTTACAACAGAATATAAGTCCCGCACCGAAATACGCACTCAGCGAATCGTCGCATTTGCCGTCGGCATCCGTGTCAAAGCGGTTTAAAAAATATTCGCATTTACTGCCGTCCCAGGCGGTAAAGTGGCGCATCTCGTAAAATTCGTTGTAGTTCGGCAGGTACTGCTTAGGCACATAGCCCAGCACTTTTCCGTGATATGTCACAGCCGCACAGTTATACAGCTTGCTTTCAAACTGCATCGGCAGTCCGACTACAGTTATCATATCAAGCTCAGACAGTTCTTCCAGAATCGTTACGAGCGCATTCTTAGCACCGTCAAGGAGCGTTGTCTGGTAGAACAGATCCTGACAGGTGTAACCCGTGATGCACAGTTCCGGGAAAACTGCGAGCTTTACATCTTTTTTAGCAAGCTCCTTTGCCAGAGAGATTATCTGCTTTGCGTTGTGCTTGCAGTCGGCAACCTTAATCTCAGGTGTTGCCGCCGCTACTTTTATAAATCCGTCTTTCATATTGTTCTTTTCGGCTTAAGGCTTAAAATTCGTAATTGCCTGTCATTCCGCCGACCTTTCTTTCTATCCAGGTTAAAATATCGTCGAAAACTATTTCCTTCATAGTTTCGTTTACAAGCTCGTGACGTGCGCCGGGGTACAGCTTGATATCAACGTTGCAACCCTCGTCAATCAGCTTTGCGTATACGTTTCTTACGCCCTTGCCGTATCCGCCGACAGGGTCTGCCGTTCCTGCCATGAATATAACAGGCAGCTTTTTCGGCACCTTTTCAGCCCACTGCTGACTTGATACTCTGCGAAGAAGGGTAGTAAGGTCAACAAATCCGCTTGCCGTAAACACAAAATTGCTCTTTTCATCGTCGATATACTTTTTTACAACATCTCTGTCGTGAGTGAGCCAGTCATAGATAGTCTGGCGATCTTTGATTTTGTCGTTATATACTCCGAAAATGAGAGTGTTCAGCTTATCACTGCGGAAACGTTCGCCCTTCAAGGAAACAACGGAGCGTGTAGCCCTTACTCCTATTTCGGAAAGTGCCTTGTCATCGCCCGTACCCATAATTACGGCGCAGGTAAGCTCGTTAGGAAAGCGTGTGAGATACAGCCTTGCAACAAAACTGCCCATACTGTGACCTATAAGAATATACGGCAGTGCAGGGTACTTCTTTTTCATTATCATCGTCATTCGGTGCAGATCGTTTACAAGGTGGCTCCAGCCGTCCTTTTCGGCGAAAAAGCCGAGATCATCGTTTGATCTGACGCTGTTTCCGTGACCGAGATGGTCATTACCGCAGACGATATATCCGTGTGAGGTAAGAAAATCCGCGAAGTGTTCATAACGCTCAATATATTCACACATACCGTGCGAAATCTGAATGATGCCTTTATATCCCACGTTCATAGGAAGAACCGGAACATAGATGTAATATGCACAGTTATCAGTGCCGTTCGAGGATTCAAAAGTGCCTGTGAGCTTTTCGTATGCCATAGCGTACCTTCTCCTTTCGCAAGACGCATCAAATATTTCTTTCTACTTATTATAACAAACACAGCCATAAAATACAAGTAAAACGGGGAAAAAGGGGTGTGGCGCAGACAGATAAAACTATAATCGTATTTTTTCGGTAAAACTCCGAACGTATTTTTTTATTGCGGCTGATATTAACAAACATATTTATATCGCAGTGCAATGCAAAAAACTGACTTTATTGCCTAAAATATTTGACATTTCGCCAAAATATGTTATAATATATACAAAGTCATTTCAACTTGCCATAAGAAAAGAGGTATCCTGTTATGGGTAAGAAAATACACGCACGAGATCTCAGAGAACAAAGAAAGACCGATAGAACGGTAAAATTTGCAGATCAGAACAAAAAACGTGAAGCACAGAGGGCAGTTCAGAAAAAAGACGCAGCCGTTTCTGTAAAATCAGTTTCTTCTGTTTCATCAAAAAAAGACAATGCAACAAAATCTATGGCTAAAGCCGCAGGCGTGAAGTCGGTTTTTGCTGTAGAAAATACTGTTTATATGACTTCATTCGGCAGAGGAAACGATGCTGTACTTGAGCAGAAAATAGTCGATACATCGCACGAACAGCTGAATATTGACGATCCTGCATATCAGTTGAACGTTGTCACAATGAACGGTTATTCGGTTACCGGTCACAGAGGTGAAACGGTATCTGCCGTAACGGATAATCCGCTGCGCCGTTTTAACGGAGGAAAGAAAGATGAACCGGAACAGTCTGTGCCTACGGATATGCTGTGCCTGAAACCGACTCTTGAAAAGAAATTCTTCGGCAAGGAATTCAATGATAATATACATATTCAGCTTATTTACAATATTCTTGACATTGAAAAAATACTGGCGGTTTATTCAACTAACGCTATTTACGCATTGAATAATATGAGTGCTGACGAAAATATCGAAAACAGCGATTTCTTCATGAAACGTACCACCGATGAAACCTTTGACGATTTTGAAAAGAAAAAGGAGAGTACAAACAGCCGAGAGAAAGCCGATTTTGACGCATTTGAAAAATTCATCGGCAATTACAGGCTGGCTTATTTTGCCGATGCATTTTATGTAAATAAAAAGAATCCCAAAGGTAAAGCAAGAAATGTTCTGCGTGAGGATAAAGAACTTTACTCCGTGCTCACTCTGATCGGTAAACTGCGTCATTGGTGTGTTCACAGTGAGGAGGGCAGAGCAGAATTCTGGCTGTATAAGCTCGATGAACTTAAAGATGATTTCAAAAATGTACTCGACGTTGTTTATAACCGTCCTGTTGAAGAAATAAACAACCGCTTTATAGAAAACAATAAGGTAAACATACAGATACTGGGCTCGGTATACAAGAACACCGATATTGCCGAACTTGTAAGGTCATATTACGAATTTCTTATCACAAAGAAGTATAAAAATATGGGCTTTTCAATAAAGAAGCTCCGTGAGAGTATGCTCGAAGGTAAAGGTTACGCCGATAAAGAATATGATTCTGTAAGGAATAAGCTGTATCAGATGACGGATTTCATCTTATACACAGGATATATCAACGAAGACAGCGATAGAGCCGACGATCTTGTGAACACTTTGAGAAGTTCGCTCAAAGAGGATGATAAGACAACCGTATATTGCAAGGAAGCGGATTATCTGTGGAAAAAATACCGTGAATCCATAAGAGAGGTTGCCGATGCACTTGATGTCGATAACATTAAAAACCTGAGCGGATCGAATATTGAAATCCGGGACAACGAACTGAGAAAATGCTTTATCAGCTATGCCGACAGCGTATCGGAATTTACGAAGCTTATTTATCTGCTGACAAGATTTTTAAGCGGTAAGGAGATCAACGATCTTGTAACAACGCTGATAAACAAGTTTGACAATATCAGAAGCTTCCTTGAAATAATGGACGAGCTTGGGCTTGACAGGACATTCACCGCCGAGTACAGCTTCTTTGAAGGCAGTACAAAATATCTTGCCGAGCTTGTCGAGCTTAACAGCTTTGTGAAATCGTGTTCGTTTGATATAAACGCAAAAAGAACAATGTATCGCGATGCGCTGGATATTCTCGGCATTGAATCGGATAAGACCGAAGAAGATATTGAGAAGATGATCGATAATATCCTTCAGATCGACGCAAACGGTGATAAAAAGCTCAAGAAAAACAACGGTCTGAGAAATTTCATTGCAAGTAACGTTATAGATTCAAACCGATTCAAGTACCTTGTGCGGTACGGAAATCCAAAGAAGATCCGTGAAACGGCAAAATGCGAGCCCGCTGTAAGGTTTGTGCTGAATGAGATCCCGGACGCACAGATCGAAAGATATTATGAGGCTTGTTGCCCCAAAAATACAGCTTTATGTTCTGCAAATAAGAGACGTGAGAAACTGGCTGATATGATAGCTGAAATAGAGTTTGAGAATTTTTCGGACGCCGGCAATTATCAGAAGGCAAATGTCACATCAAGAACGTCTGAAGCTGAAATCAAGCGGAAGAATCAGGCTATAATCCGTCTTTATCTTACCGTTATGTACATTATGCTGAAGAACCTTGTAAATGTGAACGCCAGATACGTTATCGCTTTCCATTGCGTTGAAAGGGATACGAAACTGTATGCGGAAAGCGGTCTGGAAGTCGGTAATATAGAAAAAAACAAGACAAATCTTACAATGGCTGTAATGGGAGTCAAGCTTGAAAACGGAATCATAAAAACGGAATTTGACAAGAGCCTTGCAGAAAATGCCGCAAACAGATATCTCAGGAATGCACGCTGGTACAAGCTGATACTGGATAATTTGAAGAAGTCGGAAAGAGCGGTTGTCAATGAGTTCAGAAATACTGTCTGCCATCTGAATGCGATAAGAAACATCAATATCAATATTGACGGTATAAAAGAGGTCGAGAACTACTTTGCTCTGTACCACTACCTCATTCAGAAACATCTCGAAAATCGTTTTGCCGATAAAAAAGTAGAAAGAGACACCGGCGATTTTATAAGCAAGCTCGAAGAACACAAGACTTACTGCAAGGACTTTGTAAAAGCATATTGCACGCCTTTCGGATATAACCTTGTGAGATATAAAAACCTTACGATAGACGGGCTGTTTGATAAAAATTCCCCGGGAAAAGACGATTCTGATGAGCAGAAATAATATTAATATGTAAATCGGTGCGCAAGGGTGATTTTATGAATAAATCTATTGACATTTGTACAAAAGTGATATATAATATAGATAATTCAAAATCACCTTTGTGTATTTTGAGGAACTACACCCGTGCAAAATTGCAGGGGTCTAAAACGGTGCAGACTTTCCGTATAAGGATCAATCAGAACTACACCCGTGCAAAATTGCAGGGGTCTAAAACATTTGTGGGTTTATCAAGACTAAACAGAAAGAACTACACCCGTGCAAAATTGCAGGGGTCTAAAACCAAGGTCAATTACAGCATTCGGATCACCGGAACTACACCCGTGCAAAATTGCAGGGGTCTAAAACCTGTTAATATGAGTTTCATTTTCTTTCTCCGAACTACACCCGTGCAAAATTGCAGGGGTCTAAAACGTGTAAAAATCGTTTTCTACGTCCGCTATAGAACTACACCCGTGCAAAATTGCAGGGGTGTAGTTTTTTATGTAAAAAAAGCCGTATCCTTTGCACTTTTGCATCGGGTACGGCTTGTTACTCTTATATTAAATTGTATCAAAATGAAAAAACTCCCGGAGAAAATTCCCCGGGAGTTGCTATATATATCAGAACATTGTGTTATTTACTTCTGCGACAAGGTTAAGACCGCCTCTTGAGTCACTGCAGGTTGCCGCCGCTTCACAGCTGTAACGGTGATCGCCCTTAAGAGCGATCTTATAGTGACCGGTATGTTCTATAATCTCGATGCCGACATCTCTGAGCGCCTTTGTTATCTTAGCTGTTGAGAAGTTCTTGTAACCGTCAAGAGTATTTCTGATGATTGTTCTGTATTTTTCCGGCGTGCCGTCGGCGTGATTTGCCTCTAAGACCGAGAGGATAATATCAGCTCTGCGGCTGTTAGGAACGGTGGACTTTGCAAGGTACTCCTTAAGAATGTCGATGATGATTTCATACTGCTCGTTATTGTATAAATCTGTTTCGTTTCCACGCATAAGGAGCGGAACTCCGCCAGTGGCAAAGCGTCCGTTTTCCTGCATAAGTCTTGCATTCTCGGCGATAAGCATATTGTTTTCATAGCTGAGCTTGTCCCTCAGCTTTGCCGCCTCAGCCATCTCGGCTTCAAGCTCAGCGTACATCTCAGACAGTAACTTGTTATCGGAAGAAGCGTTGCTGTACTTACGAAGAAGATTTCTGTTGCTGATATCGGTTTTTTCGTTCTGAATCCCGTCCCATGTTTCAAGCTTTCTGTATTCTCTGTTGTTGAGATAGTTTTCAACGCAGCACTGAATATCTCTGTGGAAGGGATAATTGTCAAATGCTGTCGGAGCCATGTTTCTGTGAGGGTAGAATACATAGATAGGTTCAGGGTACTTGTCGGCAATGCAATCATTATGATCGCTTACGACCAACGCAAGCCCGGACAGCTTTGCGGCGAGCCTGTCGGCGTTAAGCTCTGAGCGTGAAGAAAGATATACCATAGGTAAAGAGAATCTGTCAGACGAGGATATTGCACTGAGAACAGTTTCTCTGTCGTCAATGCAAATAGCCTTGTTGCTGATAGGGATACCCATACTCTTGTCGGCATAGCCGTTGTCGATGATCTGCGTTACGATGAGCGGAGCAAAGGCATAAGCCGAAGGGTTGTGTGTATCCTCGCTGACGGTTCTGTTCACATATACGGAAATGACGCTTTCGGCATAGTTGAACACAACATCTGTGTTCCACATACCGCCGTTGTTATCAATATGTATTCTTGCGGCAATTACATTTTCTTCTTCGAGATCTGTCACTTCAAGAAAGTTATTGTCATCGCCGGCAATAAACGAAAACGAATCCGTTTCAATATCTTCGATAGGATTTGACCCTTTTTTGTTCCACTCGATAATTCTGTCAACGAAACACTTCTTATCGAATGCGGGAATAACTCTGAATCTGGTTGAATAGATAAGCATGTTTGTTTTTGTATGATACAGTCCGACTGCACCATACGCTCCTTCCTCATTTTTTAACGTTGCCTTTTCTGAAATAGGTCTGACTCTTAGCAAAACAATACCTGCTGTGAATGATAATTGCCGATACCGGCGGATATGCTTATTTGTTAGCGAAAAGCAGGCTGTTAAAGCTTGAAAATGACGTCAAGGATTTCTCCGATTTCCTTAAAGAAGCATTCTATCATTGTTTTCACCTCCGTATGCCTTATTCGTTAGCGAAAAGCAGGCTGTTAAAG